>LSQX01404992.1_pt1 | contig 37502 bp, 30 predicted proteins | sample 654561 | NCBI WGS metagenome assembly LSQX01 (sample SAMN04489861, study PRJNA283612) | anaerobic digester metagenome | isolation source: 4 biogas reactors fed with cattle manure at either 37C or 55C with and... | place: Denmark: Kongens Lyngby | collected 2014 | reverse complement strand
GTTTCGGGTTGAGCATGCGCGCACCGAGGGTGTTATATTGGAACGAGCGATCGAGTTGCACGCCTTGGTGCGGCAGTCACCCACTGCGGAAACACTTCTGCCCGCATCCTAATCGCCACCACCTTTGAGGAAATTTTGTAGTCGCAAAACCCACCCTAGGCGCCGTTCGATGCGAGGGAGAAAACAGGTGCGCACGATATTGCGCAGGTTAACCCGTTGAAATCATTGCACATTATTTTACGTTTTGAAATCCGGCCAAAAATTGTCCCGTCGCAAGACAGATATTGTCCCGTTTTGGTCGGCGTGAAAATGAAATCTGGATTGTTGCTGGGGCGTTGGCGTACAATTGCCGGCACCCGGCGCAACGCTGCGGAAAGGCAAAAGGTGGGACTCGTGAAAAAATATGGCTGGATTTTACTATGTGTCTTGGTATCCGCGATGGCATGTGAATCCGACGATGAGAGCAATGGAAATCTCTACAATAACGCCAACAACGCAACCAATGGCGTGGACACCAACGGCACGCCAGGCCCCTCGACCGATACCGACGGACTGGACCCCAACGCAGACACCAACACCCCAACGGATGACAGCATGGATACGATGACACAGGGCACCGATACAACGCCGCACCCGGGCACCGACACCCCAGGCACGGATATCCAAGGCACTGATACCACGGACACCGGCGCCCAAGACACCTACACCTGGACAGGACCCATCGAGCGAAACGTCGTGGTGGACGGCAGCACCGTGCCGGGCTTTGCCCTGGAGTTCGGCAACGGCACCGACACGTGGCGCTTCGAATTCACCGCACAAAAAGGGGCGCTCATCTCGGGCTTTTACTTGAACGGCCACAACATTTTGCACAACTCCACCGCCAACGGCACGCTGGGGGGCTCGACCTTCTGGCCCAGTCCGCAATCCATCTGGAACTGGCCGCCGCTCGCCGAGTTGGACTCGCACACCTGGTCCGCCACCGTCGACGAGGCCAACCTGATCGTCACGCTAACCTCGCCGGTCATCGGCTCCTTGAGCATGCAGGTCGAGAAACGCTTCGCCCTCGACCTCAACGCCGGGGCCATCTCGCTGACCTACACCATCCACAACACCGGCAGCCAACCGCGCACCGTGGCCCCCTGGGAAATCACGCGGGTCGCGCCCAACGGCCTCACGTTTTATCCCACCGGTGAGGGCGTGCCCTCCTCGGGCAGCTTCTCGCCCATCCCGTATTCCAACTCCCTGGGCACCACCTGGATCGACCACCGCGACGTGACCGGCGAACACAAGCTGCTGGCCGACGGCGCCGAAGGTTGGCTGGCGCACAGCGACGGCACCGTGCTCCTGCTCAAAACCTTTCCGGATATCCCCCTCGCGCAGGCGGCCCCCGGCGAAGGCGAGATCGAGGTGTACGCAAAAACCACCTACGCCGAAGTGGAGCAGCAAGGCGCCTACGAAACATTGGCAGCCGGCGCGTCCTCCGTGTGGCAGGTGAAGTGGCAACTGCGCGCCTTGCCCGCAACTGTCGTCAACGAGGCGGGCAGCGAACCCCTGCTCAACTTCGTCGATTCCCTGCTGTAGGCGCCACCGCCCCGCGCCCCGACCCATTCGAAAGCGAACCCCTGCCATGAATGCTGCCAACAAACCGCCCCACGCTGCAAACCTCACCTGGCACACCGCTGGCGTCAGCACCGACGACCTGGCCGCGCTCCACGGTCATCCGGGCATTACCCTGTGGTTCTGCGGCTTGTCGGGCTCGGGAAAATCCACGCTGGCCAACGCCGTGTCCGTGGCACTGCACGCGCGCGGCATTAGCACCTTCGTGCTCGACGGCGACAACGTCCGCTTTGGCCTCAACAGCGACCTGGGCTTCTCCGATGCGGATCGCCTCGAAAACAACCGGCGCGTCGGCGAGGTGGCCCGGCTGTTCACCAAGGCGGCCATCGTCAATCTGGCGGCGTTCATCAGTCCCTTTGCCGCCGACCGCGAGCTGGTGCGCTCCCTGCAGCCCGACACCTTTGTCGAGATTTATTGCCACGCCGATCTCGCGCTCTGCGAAGCCCGCGATCCCAAGGGCCTGTACAAAAAGGCACGGGCCGGCGAGATCGCGCAGTTCACCGGCATCGACTCCCCCTACGAGGTCCCCGAGAACCCGGACCTGCGCCTGGACACGGGCCGCGAATCCATCGAAGCCTGCGTGGCGCGCGTCCTGGCATTGCTGGTAGCGCGGGGCGTTATCCCGGCGTAAACCGGCGCCGACACAGCGACATATTTTTACGCCATTGGGCTGGGTTACGGCAGGGACAGCACCTTGCGGATGTGCGCGTCGAGCTCGCTTTCGGAGCGAAACCCCGACAGGGACGCCGCGATGTTTTTGTCGCCGTCCAGGATGTAGAGGGCAGGCAACGACGAGACCCGGTAGTCCATGGCGGCTTGGTTGTGGGGGTCGAGCAGCATGGGATAGGTGATGCCCCGCGCCTGGGAAAAGCGCTGCACGTCTTCGGTGGTCTCGCCGCCGATGCTGATGCCGACGATGCGCAGTCCCTGGTCTTGGTAGCGCGCGTAGAGCCGCTTGAGCACGTCCATTTCGCGCAGGCAGGGCGGGCACGACGTGGACCAAAAGTCGATGATGAAGGCGCTGCCCTCTAGGTCGCTGAGGGACACCGCGTTGTAGGGCGGGTTGGCGCGCTCCAGGACAAAGGGGGGCGCGGGGGTGCCAGCGCGCAGCATGCCGGTGTCGCTGAGGCTGCCGAGGAACAAAAAGACCACCACCAGGGCGATGACGATGGCCAGGATGCGCGAGGCGTTGAGCGGCGCTTTGGGCGGCGCGGGTGGCGTGGATGGCGCAGGTGGCGCGGGGTGGCTGTCGCTGTGCGGGGAGTGGGGCGTCATGTCAAGCGTTGGCGGTTTTGGGGGTCAGGGCGTCGATGAGGCGGCTCCGGATGTCGCCAAAGGCGCCGTTGGAAAACAACACGACGATGTCGCCGGGTCGCGCGGCGTCGACAATGGCCGCAAGGACGTCGTCGGTGGTGGCGGTGGCGGCGGCGGTGGTGCCCCGTGTCCGGAGATCGCGGGCGAGCCGCTGGGTGTCGAGTCGCTCGGCGTCCGGGAGGTTGCGACCGCAGGGCGCGATGATGGTTAAGGAGGCGTCGTCGAAGGCCTCGGCGTAGGCCTGCTGGTGCAAACTGCGACAGGCCGTGGCGGAGCGGGGCTCAAAGGCGGCGATGAGCTTCCCGTTGGGGTGCCGCGCCTTGAGGGACGCCAGGGTTTCGCGCACCGCGGTGGGGTGGTGGGCGAAGTCGTCGTACACGGTGATGTCGCCCGGTGTGCCGAGCAGTTGCTGACGCCGCTGCACGCCCTGAAATTGGGGCAACTGCGCGCGCAGTGTTTCGAGGGGGACGCCCTGGGAGACGTGGGCCACGATGAGGGCGGCCAGGGTGTTGCGCAGGTTGTGCCGACCCATCATGGGGCTGCGGAACAGGCCGGCCTGGCGTCCTTCGATGCGGAGCTCGAAGTCGTGCAAGCCCTTGGGGATGGCGAGCCAGGAGGGTTCGAAGGAGAACGGGTCGCCCTTGACCGCGTAGGTGACGACGGGGCAGTCCGCGTGTTCGGCGACGCGCATGGCGCCGGCATCACCGCTGTAAATCGCCAAGGGACCGGGGTCTACTTGCTCCACCAGCGTGCGAAAGGCCGCTTCGTAAGCCTCGGCGGTGGGGTAGATGTCGATGTGATCGTGCTCCACCGAGGTGATGACCGCCGCGTGGGGCACATAAAAGGAGAACTTGGGCACCTTTTCGAACCAGGCGCTGTCGTATTCGTCGCCCTCGATGACAAAGGCTTGGCCTTTGCCGAGCTTGAACCCGCTGCCGAAGTCGCGGGTGACGCCGCCGATGAGCACCGAGGGGTCGCTGCCAGCGGCTTCGAGCAAGAAGGCGGTGAGGGCGGTGGTGGTGGTTTTGCCGTGGGTGCCCGCGATGACCAGGGACTGCCGCTCGCGCAAGAAGAGGTCGCGCACCGTGTGCGGAAACGAGGCGTAGGGGATGCCCATGTCTTTGGCCGCCTGGGCCTCGGGGTGATCGGCGCGGCAGATGTTGCCGACGATGACAAGGTCAGGGCGCGGGTCGAGGTTTTGCGGACCGTAGCCGATGGCCACGGGGATTTGCAGGGATTGCAGCATGTCGCTCATGGGCGGGTACACGCCTTCGTCGGAGCCGGTCACGCGGTGGCCGCGCGCATTGAGCAGGCCCGCCAGAGCGCCCATGCCCGTGCCGCAAATGCCGATTAAGTGAATGTGTGATGAGGGGGGCAAAGATAGTTTGTGCATGGCGGGAAATTTTAGTGGGTTTCGCCCGAAAGGCCAAGCGCGCTTTTGCGGGGCTGCGGCGAAGCGTGGCCCCAACCACATTGCCCCTTAGTGGTGGTGGTGATGGCCTTGGCTGCAGGCGTCTCCCGGTGCCAGGGGCACGAGTTTTCCGGCGGTGTGGGCTGCCACGGCTTCAGCCACCGTCGCGTGCGGCGATGAGAGCACATCCACGCCCATGGCCGAAAACTTGCGGATGGCCCCCGCGCCGATGCCGCGAACGATGAGCGCCTGAATGCCCATGTCGGCCAACAGCGCCACCGGAGCGCAGCCCCCGTGTCCGTGGTGCTCGTTGTTGTTTTCGGCAACGCGAAACTGCTGGGTGTCGGTGTCGACAATGGCGAAGAGCGGCGCCGAGCCGAAGTGATCGCTGAGGGGGCTCTTCATTTCTTCATTCGATTCGATGGGCATGCAAATGATCATTGGGATTCCTCCTTGGGAGCGGTGTGACAACGCAGTTTGCGTTGGTGGTGGTGTCGTCCGGGTCGCTGGCAGCACGGGTGTTGGGGAGCGCGCACCGGACCGCCTTCGATGCGCAGCATGGCGCCGTGTAGCAGCACGTAGGCGACCTTGTGGCGCGCCCGGGTCAGGATGCGGCTGAACGTCGCCCGAGACACCCCCATGTGGGCCGCCGCGGCCTCCTGGTAAAAGCCGTCGAGATCGCACAGTCGCAGGGCCTCGAATTCGTCGAGGGTCATGTGTACCGCCTCGGTTTCGCTGCGGGGCATCCCGGCGGGCTTGAAGAGCGACGCACCGGGCTGGGCAAAGACATCGCGTTTTTGTGTGGGTCTGGGCATGCGTCCTCCAGGCATCTTTATGAACATATGCTCATTACACGTCAACGGCATTTCGCCATGCGACGGCGCGATTTTGTTTTTTACAGGCGGGAGATCACGTAGGGAGGTGGCGTCACGGCGCGGACCAGCAGCGTCACCGGCCGTACTTGGCCGCGGCTTCGTTCTTAATGGCCCCGGAGAGATCGGGACTTGCGGGATTTTCGTAGCCCCACTCCCACCAGCCCACGCCGCCGAGCACCGCGCGGTTTTGGAGCACGCTTTGGGCGGGGTCGAGCACCGCTGCCATCTTGGCGCGCAGGGCATTGGGCGTGTTCCACCAAAACCCGCCGATCTGGACCTCCAGGCTCGCGGCATCCGGCGTCGCGGTGTTGCTCTTCACCTCTGGGGGCGCGTTGCGCCACTGGGTTTGATTGCTGGCGTAAAACGGATTGCCCATGATGATTTTGCCCGCTGGATAGCCCTGGCCCAGCATGTAGTTCAACGCGCCGCGGCAGGAGGCCTCGATTTTGGCGCCGCCAAAGGCCGTTAACGTCGCGCCCGGTTTGGTCATGGGACCCTGTTGCGGATTGGACCAGTCGTAGCAGAAGTAAAACGCATAGTCCGAGTAGTTGTTGAGCTGCGCATATTGAAACTGGTCGATGTAGTAGCCCGGGCTCACCCCGAAAAACACCAGGTATTGGCTGCCCTTGGCCTTGACCGCGTTGTAAATCGCCTTGAGCAATTCCGTGAAGTAGCCCGGCTCTTGGTCACCGACGGGAAACTCCAAATCCAAATCGACGCCGTCGTAGCCCCAGTTCACCACGGCGTTCGCCACATTGGCGGCGAAGTTGTTGCGCCAGGAGGCGCTGCCCCAATTGGCCTTCATCGGATAAGAGTGGTTGGCGCCGCCCAGGCTGAAGAGGATTTTGATGCCGGGGTTCTTGGCCCGCGCCTTGGTGAGCAGCCCGGCTGTGCGGTAGTTTGTGAAGTCGTCGTTGACGCCGACCACCTGCTCGGTGTTGCTGCCGCCGGCCGTGGCAAAGGCGTGGATGAGCACGTCCACCGCCGTGAAGTCGATGCTGTCAAACGCCGACACGCCCCCGATGTTTCCGACGCTCAGCAGGTAGCCCACCAGCTTGGGCGCCGATGTCGACGGCAGGCACACGCCGTCTCGGCAGCCGTTGGCGCACGTGGTGTTGTCGGTCCAGGTGTGCGTCGTGTCGCTGCAGATTTGCACCACATCGCCCGCGCAGCGCCGTTCGCCGGGGGTGCAGTCCGCAGGGGTGTGCGGGGTGCAGTCGAATCCGACGGAGCCGCAGGAACTGGCGCACGCGTCGCAGTAGACGCAGGTCCATATTTGCCGGAGCATGTCCTCGCCGCCCGGATGCTGCTGGACGCAGTTGTCGTAGCAGTCCTGCCATGCCTGGCCGCCCAGGGCGTCGCAGGTGGGGGAGAGGCAATTTTGGAGCGCGCGGCATTGGGCATTGGCGGTGCAGGCGGCGTCCAAACCGGCGCACAGACCGTCCAGGGCGCATCCCCAACATGCGCCGTAGCAGTCCAGGGTGGCGTCGCAGTCGACCGGGTCTCCCCCCGACGAATCATCGGTGCTGCCAGTGTCGGCGCCGGGGTTGTTGTTGCTGTCGGTTCCGGGGTTGTTATTGTTTCCGTCGGTTCCGGAGTTGTTGTTGTTCCCTTCGGTTCCGAAGTTGTTGTTTCCGTCGGTACCGAAGTTGCTGTTTCCGTCGGTACCGAAGTTGTTGTTCCCGTCGGTACCGAAGTTGCTGTTTCCGTCAGTGCCGTAATTGCTGTTTCCGTCGGTGCCAAACGGCGCTGCGGCACCGGCATCTTCTGACGAACAGGCCGCTCCCAACAAGAGCCCTGCGATGCCCCAGACCACCCACATAAGCGACAATCGTTGAATCATGACAAACCCTCCCTGCAACAGATTGCTGCGCGGCAGCGCCGCTGAAAATACAACAGTAGCAGAATTCCGACCTAAAACGTCAACGGTTTTGATAAGAAATCAACATTTTGCGGGTGGAGGCGCGGAAAACGCGGGGGCGCTCAGACGCCGATGAAGAGGCGGTTGCCAAAGTTGCGCTCGAGGCCGAGGCGAAAGATTTTTTCGGCGGCGGCTTCGATGTCGTATTCGACGCGGCGAAATTTGAACACGCGGGTTTCGGTGTCGTACACGGTGTAGCTGGCGCGGTTGTCGTAGTCGCGCGGCTGGCCCACCGAGCCCACCGAGATGATGTACTTGCGGTTGGCGTCGATGGTGAACACTTTGTCGGCGATCTCTTCGACGGTGCGTTCGGTCAGGGCGAAGACGCGGCACAGGTGGGAGTGGCCGATGAAGGTGATGTTGTTCAACTGCGCGTAAAAGGGCAGCAGGGCGTAGGCCTGCTCCGGGGCGAAGATGTAGTCGAACTCTTCGACGTCGATGGGGGAGCCGTGGCAGAGCTTGATGTCGTGTTCGTCGAAGACCAGCGAATAGGGGAGCTGTTGCAGCCAGTCGGCGTTGTCGGGGGTTAGCAGCCGCTTGTGGGCGTCGAGCACTTGCCGGGCCGCATCGTAGTAATAGGAGTAGTCCATCAGGCCGGCCACCGCCGCGTCGTGGTTGCCCAAGACCACGTTTTCGGTGATGCCGCGCACCCGGGTAACGCAGATGTCGGGGTCGGCGCCGTATCCCACGACGTCCCCGGCACACAAGAACATGTCGATCTCGTCGTCCTCGTATGCCGCCATCACCGCTTCGAGGGCTTCGATATTGGAATGTACGTCGCTGAAAATGCCAATGCGCATGGGCGTCCCTGGGCCTCCGTTTTAGGGCGCTGAGTTTACGACGGATGGCGAACAGGTGTCCATATTCATTTGCGGTTACTCGGCGGGGGCACGCTGTCGAGATCGGCAAATGCCCGCGCAATGCCCGCGGCCGAAGGGGCTTCGGATACGGCGCGCATGGCCTCGGGTGCCGATGTGCGCTGCACCAGCTCGCGGATGGCCTCCAGGGAGCGCACCGGCATGTCAAAGATGTCGGCGTTGATGTGGGCCGGGGGCAGGGTTCGCAATTGCTGCAGGGCGGCGGCGCGCAGTTCCACGGCGCGGTGCAGGAGCGCGTGGGGCACCAGCAGGGCCCAGGCATCGGTGGCGGACAAAAAGACGCCGATGGGCTCGGAGATGGACCAGGACAGGGCGCACGCCGGGCACGTGATGGGTTGCGAACCGTCGGCGTTGAGCGCGTACAGCAGGTCGGCGTCGACGCCCGCGTTGAGGGTCACCAGTACATCGGCGGTAAACCAGTGTCCTTGGGGACAGCTCAGGGCCAGTGATTGTCGATGTGTTTTGATCATGGCACCCTTGGGTTGTTTGTCGTCCTGCGACGCGCCACCTAGCGCCGGCGGTTGGGATTGTCGATGTTGAGTTTTTTCATTTTGCGCCACAACGTGGTGGCCGAGAGTCCCAGGGCCTCGGCAGCCGCGTCCGTGTTCTCGTGGTTGATGAGGGCCGCGCGGATCGCTTGCTTTTCGGCCACGGCCACGACCTCTTCGAGGGTTTGCGCGGTGGCACCGGCAGCGGCGGGGACGCCCCCGAGCAAGTCTTCGAGTTGGATTTCACCGCCGTGGGTGGTTAGGGCCACGCCCTGCTGAATCATGTTCTCGAGCTCGCGCACGTTGCCCGGAAACGGGTAGGCCACCAGGCGCTCCATCGTGCTGCGAGACAAGCGCACGGTGCGCCCCATCTGCTTGGAGAAGAGCTTGAGAAAATGCTCGACCAAGGGCGGGATGTCCTCGGGGCGCTCGGACAAGGACGGCAGCACAAAGCGCGCGACGTTGAGCCGGTAGTACAGATCTTCGCGGAAGCGCTTCTCCTCGATGGCCTGCAGCAGGTTTTGGTTGGTGGCCGCGATGATGCGCACGTCGACGGAGATGGGCTTGTTGTCACCGATGCGGCGGATTTCTTTTTCTTGGATGGCGCGCAGCAGCTTGGCCTGCAGCGTGGGCGAGGTCTCGGCGATCTCATCAAAGAAAAACGTGCCGCCCTCCGCCTCTTCGAAGAGTCCCTTGCGGGTGCTCACCGCGCCGGTGAACGCGCCGCGCATGTGGCCGAAGAGCTCGCTCTCCAGCAGGGTTTCGCTGATGGCCGCGCAGTTGACCGGCACAAAGGGCCGGGTGGCGCGCTTGGAGTTCGCGTGGATGGCCTTGGCGATGAGCTCCTTGCCGGTGCCGCTGTCGCCGGTGATCAACACCGTGGTGTCGGTGGGGGCAATTTTGATGATGCGCGTCAGGATTTCGCGGATGGCCGACGAGCGCCCGATGATGTTTTCGAAGCTGTAGCGCTCTTTAAACTCCTGGGTCAGCAGGGAGAACTCGCCCGACATCCAGCGGTGCTCCAGGGCCTTGTCGACCTTGATGAGCAGCTCGTCTTCGGAAAAAGGTTTTTGGAGGTAGTCGGAGGCGCCCAGGCGCATGGCCTCCACCGCGCTCTCGACGGTGCCGTAGGCGGTCATGACGATGATCTCGGTGAGCGGCGAGGCCTCGCGGATGTACTTGAGCACCGCGATGCCATCCACCTTGCCCATGCGCAGATCGGTGATTACCAGGTCGTAGTTTTCGTCGTCGATGGCGTCACAGGCGTCGGAGCCGTCCTTGGCTTCGGCGACGTCGTGTCCCGCGCCGCGCAGCATGATGGACAGCGTCGCCCGCATATTTTTTTGGTCATCTACAACTAGAATCCGCGCCACGGCGTTGCTCCTTCGAGGTTTGATTTCATTTCTGAAAGTATAGCTATATATGAAGCGAGTCCTTCACTCAACCGCTGATGTGAAACATTTCAGTTAGGCTTTAGCTTTTCACCTGTTTTTTTTGGTTTCCCGCTGTTCCCCGCGCTTGACGGGCTAGGTCGTGTGCCTACATTGCCCCCGACAGACAAACCAACACCGCGAAAAAAGAGTGCTTTTTCCTCGCGGTCAGCCCGTAACGCAGGAGGCACAACATGGGACGAACAATTGGCATTGACTTGGGCACCACCAATAGCTGTGTGGCGACGATCGAGGGCAAAGACCCCATCATTATTGCAAACGAAGAGGGCGGGCGCACGACGCCATCGGTGGTGGCCTGGGACGACAACGGCGAAACCCTGGTGGGCCAAATCGCCAAACGACAGGCGATCACCAACCCGGAGAACACCATCTTTTCCATCAAGCGCTTCATGGGGCGGAAGTTCACCGAGGTCGCTGAAGAAACCAAGATGGTGCCCTACAACGTCGACAAAAACAAAAACGGCGACGTGCTCATCGACGTGCGGGACAAAAAGCTGTCGCCCCCCGAGATCTCGGCGCGCACCCTCATGAAGCTAAAAAAAGCCGCCGAGGATTACCTGGGCGAACCCGTCACCGACGCCGTGATCACCGTGCCGGCCTATTTCAACGACTCGCAGCGCCAGGCCACCAAGGACGCCGGTCGCATCGCGGGCCTTGAGGTCAAGCGCATCGTCAACGAACCCACCGCCGCGGCCCTGGCCTATGGCCTCGACAAAAAAGAAGAAGAGCTCATCGTGGTGTACGACTTTGGCGGCGGCACGTTCGACGTCTCCATCTTGGAGGTGGGCGACAACGTCGTGCAGGTCATCGCCACCAACGGCGACACCCACTTGGGCGGCGACAACATCGACCAGTTGATCATCGACTACTTGATCGCCGAGTTCAAAAAAGATCAGGGCATCGATGTCTCCAGCGACAAAATGGTGCTGCAGCGCCTCAAAGAAGCCGCCGAGAAAGCCAAAATCGATCTCTCATCGCTGATGGAGACGCAGATCAACCTGCCCTTCCTCACCGCGGACGCCAGCGGTCCCAAGCACCTCAACATCCGCTTGTCGCGCGCCAAATTCGAATCGATGATCGCCGACTTGGTCGAGCGCTCGCTCATCCCGTGCCGCAAGGCGCTGGACGACGCCAACAAGAAACCCACCGACATCAACGAAGTGGTGCTCGTGGGCGGCTCCACGCGCATTCCCATGGTGCAAGAGGCCGTGACCAAGTTCTTCGGCAAGGAGCCCCACCGCGGCGTGAACCCCGACGAGGTGGTGGCCCTGGGCGCGGCCATCCAAGCGGGCGTCTTGTCCGGCGATGTCAAGGACTTGCTGCTGCTCGACGTCACCCCGCTCTCCCTGGGCGTCGAAACCCTGGGCGGCGTCATGACGACCATGATCAGCCGCAACACGACCATTCCGGCCAAAAAAACCGAGGTCTACTCGACGGCATCGGACAACCAGCCCTCGGTGGAGATCCACGTGCTGCAGGGCGAGCGCCAAATGGCGGGCGACAACCGCACCCTGGGCAAGTTCAACCTCGACGGCATTATGCCCGCACCCCGCGGCGTGCCCAAAGTCGAGGTGACCTTCGACATCGACGCCAACGGCATCGTGCACGTGTCGGCCAAGGACCTCGCCACGGGCAAGGAGCAAAAAATTACCATCACCGCGTCGTCGGGGCTCAGCGATGCCGAGATCGATCAAATGGTCAAGGACGCCGAGAAGAACCGCGAGGCAGACGAAGCGCGCAAAAAGGCCGTGGAGGCCCGCAACAAGGGCGAGCAGTTGCTGTACGGCATTGAAAAAATGCTCACCGAAAACAAAGAGAAGCTCCCCGCCGAGGAGATTGCGAGCACCGAGGCGGCCATGCAGGCCCTCAAAGACGCTTTGGCCAAGGACGACACCGCCCTCATCGAGACCGAGATGGAAAACCTGACCAAGGCCTCGCACAAGCTCGCCGAGATGGCTTACCAAAACGCCGGTGGCGCGCCGGGTGCCGATGGCGCAGCGGGCGATCCCCAGGCCGGTGGCGCAGATGCCGCCCCGCAGGACGACGTCATCGACGCCGAATTCGAAGAGAACTGATCTCCCCCAACGGCGCTCCCTTTTTGGGCGCCTCACCCCGCTGGCGCGGGCGCAGGCCAGGCATCGCTCACCTCTTTGGCGGTCAGCGGTGCCAGGTCCCGGGTCGGCACGATGGGCAGCGTCACCCCCTGGCGCAACGCAAACTGAAACAGCATCCGCAGGTAGGTGAGGTAGAGATTTTTGCGCGGGAAGCGCAGCTCTGCGGTGCGCATGCGCTCGCGGATGCCCGTCAAACGCGCCGCGTCAAAGCCGTGCAGGGGCATGCGTTCGTCGAGGATCGCCGCCCCGTGCTGCGGCGTCAAAAAGAAACCGATGGCCTCTTCGAACTCGGCGCGGGTCCCCTCGGAGCGCGTGGCGAAGTGCGCGCGAAACGCCGCGATGAGATCGCCAAGAGACAGCAAGGGGGCGTCCGACAACGCCGGCGGGGCCTGGGTTTCTGGTGCGGGCTGCGGGGCAAGAGCAGGGGCCTGGGTTTTTGGTGCGGGCTGCGGGGCAGGAGCGAGGACAGGGGCTTCGGGGTGCGCTGCGGCGGCCTGCGACAGGTGGCGGGCGGTCGCGCGTTTCTTTTTGGGGCGCCCGGGTTTGCGCCGCGCGGGCAATGCGTCGAGGTCTGGCTGTTCGTCCAAGCCAGCCGCGCCCTGGGCGATCATCAGGCGCACCCAGTCGGTGGCGGTGAGCTCGGCGCGTTGGGCCAGGTAATGCAGGAGCTGTTTTTCGCGGCGCGTCAGGCGAAAGGTGGCGGTCTCGGTGGCTTTGTCCTGCGGTTTTTTGTACAGCGGCATCGGCGTTGACCTCACGGCATGGGCCGGGTCTGCAATGCGCGAGACGCGGCTGCCCATGCGCCCACAGTATCACCGACCGCGCGGGACACCCAATTTTTGCCGCGGGGCAGGCTAGGAAAACTGGTGACGGAAGAACAGCGCCACGCTCTCTTCGGCGGCGTGCAAGGTGGGGTCATCCACGGGGCAGTCGGCGAGGTCAGCGGGCGCGGACCGGGCCAGGCGGAGCAGCCACGCCAAGGCCTGGTGGGGCAGCAACAGCGGACCGCCGCCACAAGCGGTGCACACCACCCCGCCCCGAAGCGGATCGAAAAAGGCGCTGCGTCCGGCAGGCAACGCGCGTCCACAGGCGGTGCATCCGGACAGGGCGGGCGTAAAGCCGCTGTGCGCCATCAACTGCAGCAAAAAATAGAGCGCGATGATGCGCGGCAGTTGCCCGTCGGCGGTTTCCAGGGCGCGGATGCTCGCCGCGAGGAGCTCGTACAGGTCGGGGTCCGGATGGCCGTCGTGGGTGGCTTGCCGCAACCAGAGCAGGATGTGTCCGGCGTTTTCGAAGCGCGCGTACACCTGGGAGAGGGCGGCGTGGGCGTCGATGAGCGTGGCCTCGCTCAAGGTCATCAACTGGCCCCGCGTCGGCGGCCGCAGGACGGCTTCGAATTCGGCAAAAGACGAGAGGGCACCGCCAAAGCGCTTGCGGCTCGACCGGGCGCTGCGGGCCATGGCCGAGACGCGGCCCAACGAGCGGGTGTACAGCGTGAGGATGCGATCGGACTCGCCGTAGTCGACGGCGCGGAGGATGAAGGCGGGGGTGGTCAGCATGGAGCGCGGTTACAAGAACAGCGCCACGGCGTTGAAGTAAATTAAGACGCCCACGATGTCGATGGAGGTGGTGACAAAGGGGCCGGTGGCCACCGCGGGGTCGACACCCACCTTGGCGAAGAAGAGGGGCAGCGCTGCGGCGATGGTGGCGGCAACCATCATGGCCATGGCCATGGCCACCCCGAGCGCCAGGGCGATGGGCGCGACCTCCATGACGAAATGGCCCTGCTTGACGAAGCGCAACCAGCCCACGCCGCCCAAGATAATGCCGTACAAAATGCCCAGCAACAGGCCCACCACCAGCTCGCGGGAGACCGTCTTCCAGAAGAGGCTCAGGGTGTTGCGGCGGGTGGCCAGGCCGCGGACGACGATGGCCAGGGACTGCGTGCCCACGTTGCCCGCCATGCCGTTGATGACCGGGATGAACGCCGCCAGCAGCAGGTACTTGCTCAGCAGGTCTTCGAAGTGGCTGATCACAAAGGACGCCACCAGGCCGCCGCCCAGTGCCGCAAAGAGCCACGGCGCCCGGGTGATGAAGCTGCTCCGCAGGGAGATGGTGTCCTCCACGTCGTCGCCCGCTCCGGCCATCTTCAGGATGTCTTCGGTGGCTTCCTCGCGGATAACGTCGATGACGTCGTCCACCGTGACCACACCCACCAGCGTGTTGGTGGCATCGACAACGGGCACCGCCAAAAAGTCGTAGCGAGACACGATGCGCGCGACTTCCTCTTGGTCGGTCTCGGTGTGCACGGAGACCACGTGGGTGTTCATGAGGTCTTTGACTTGGGTGTCGGGGCGCGAGGTCACCAACTGGCGCAGCGAGAGGACACCCGCCAGCTTGTTGTGCTCGGAAACGACGTACAGGTAAAAGGGCATCTCCACGTCGGGGGAGTTTTGCACCACGCGGATGGCCTCGGCGCAGGAGAGGGTGGCGGAGATGGCCAGCACGTCGGGGCTCATGATGCCGCCGGCCGTGTACTCGCCGTAGCGCATCAGGTCTTGGATGTCGTCGGACTCCTTGGGGGGCATGGCCGCCATGATGCGGGCAGCGGCCTCTTCGTCGAGTTCGCCCAGGACGTCGGCCAGGTCGTCGCCGTACATCTCGCAGGCGATGGCCACGGCGCGTTGGAGCTCCATTTCGGCCAGCAGCTTGGCGCCCTCGGTGGCGGGCAGGGCCGCGACGATCTGCGCCTGGCGGTCGTCGGAGCCCGCGTGGGTCAGCAGTTGGATGCGGTCCTCGATGGGAAAGAGCACCAGCGCATTGGCGAGATCCGCCGGATGCGTGCGCGTCATAATTTTGCGGATGTTGTTGCCGGCTTTACGCCGCAGCAAGCGGCGCAGCGTGTCGGCCAGGCGTTGGTTTTGCACTTGAGATACTGGCACGAGGAACCTCCATCACAGACCCGCCCTTTTGGCCCGGCATTCGACACCGGCATCGGTGGTGGGGTTGATGGAGACGCATTTTTCAAAAGCCTCGATGGCGTCTTCGGTGGATTCGAGGCGCAGGGCCACCATGCCCAGCAACTGCCAAGCCTCTTGCATGCGCGCGCAGCCGCTCTCGGTGCTGTTGGTCACTTGCTCCAAATTGGCGCGGGCTTTTTCCCACTGGCCCTGGCGGTAGTACAGGGCGCCCAAGCGGTAGTACCCCACGCAGAAACGCGGTTGGTCAAACAAGGCGCGCTTGAGGGCGTCCTCGGCGTTGGCGAAGTCGCCCAGCTCGGTGTACGCCCAGCCCAGGTTGCCAAAGGCGAGCCAGGGCTCGCGGTTAAGGACTTCGTTGGCGGCGGTTTTGAGCAGGGAGACCGCTTCGTCGAGGCGCTGCATGTGGATGTACAGAAGCCCCAGGCTGTTTTGGGCTTCGGCCCGCGCGGAGGGGCGATCGGCGCGGCGGTGCTTGAGGGCCAACTGGAGGTGCTTTTCGGCCAGGGCAAATTCGTTGCGACCCATGCGCAGCACCCCCAAGAGGTATTGGGCGTCGTCGTTGGCTTCGTTTTCTTCTACTGCGCGGGTGAGGTGGCGGATGGCGGCGAGCACATCGCCCTGTTCGGCCCAGGAGACATAGGCGGCCTCGTAAAAGCGCTGGGACTGCCGGATGGCCTTTTCATCTGCGGCTGTGGCGCCACAAGAAGCAGCGGCAAACAGCAGTGCGATGGTCAAAAATATGCGCATGGAAACTCCGGGGCAGGGCGCGCGAGACGCCCTTAAAATTTGCGCCCGTTGTTAGCAGCAAACACCGGGATGGTCAAGGAACGACGCGGGGTGGGACGCGAATTTTGGTGGGCTTTTGGCGGTTTCTTGGGCGCCTATTGGATGGCGATTTCGCCCTGGGAATCCATGCGGACGTAGATGTTGTCTTGCGGGGTCTCTCCCGCGGCGAGGACCACCCGCGCCACGGGGCCTTCGATGAGGCGTTGGATGGTGCGCCGCATGGGTCGCGCGCCGAGGTGGACGTCGAAGCCCCCCACGTCGATGAGGTGGTCGATCACCGCGTCTTCGACCTGCACCGAGATGCCGCGCTCCGCAAAGAGGCGCTGGGACAAGCCGTCGATGAGCAGGCGGGCGATGCGCCCCACGTCGGTGCGGCGCAGCGGGGCGAAGACCAGGGGTTCGTCGATGCGGTTCCACAGTTCGGGGGGCAGGGCTTCCTTGGCGCGGTGTTCGATGATTTGAGAGACGTCGGACTCGGCCGCGTCGATCTCGCTGTGGGGCAGCCGTCCAAAGCCCACCTGGCGCTGCACGCTCAGGACGTCGCGCAGGTCCGAGCCCAAGTTGCTCGTCATGACGATGACGGTGTTTTGAAAATTGACGGTGCGGCCCCGGCCATCGGTCAGGCGCCCGTCGTCGAGCACCTGCAGCAGCACCTGCACGACATCGCGGTGGGCCTTTTCGATCTCGTCGAGCAGCACCAAACTGTAGGAGCGCTTTCGCACCGCCTCGGTCAGTTGGCCGCCCTCTTCGTGGCCTACGTATCCCGGCGGCGCCCCCACCATGCGCGCCACGGCGTGGGGCTCCGAGAACTCCGACATGTCGAGGCGAATCATCGCGCGCTCGTCGGCAAACAGGAGCCGCGCCAGGGCCTTGGCGGTTTCGGTTTTGCCCACACCGGTGGGGCCCAAGAACAAAAAGGATCCAATGGGACGCCCGGTGCGAAAGCCCGCCGCATTGCGCCGTAGGGTTTCGCCGATGGCGTGCAGCACGTGCTCGTGTCCCACCACGCTCTCGGCCAGGAGCTGCTCGAGCTGCAGCAGGCGTTCGTTGTCGGAGGTCGCGAGCCGCGCCACGGGCACCCCGATGCGGGCGGCGATGACTTCGGCGATGTCGTGGGGTTGCAGCATGTTGGCATCGCGGCGCTTTGCGCGGGCGCTGGCCAGGTCGACCACGGCGATGGCCTTCTCGGGCAGGGGCTCCTCGGGCAGGTAGCGCGACGACAGGCGCACCGCGACTTCGGCCACCTCGGGCGCGATGTCGATGCCGTGGTGGCGGGCGTAGGCCGGCAGCAGGTGCTGGAGGATTTCGCGGGCCTCTTCGGGGGCGGGTTCGCCGATGTCGACGGCGGTGAACAAGCGGCCGAAGGTCGGGTCGCTCTGCATGATGTGGTTGTAGTCGCCGGGCTCGGTGGCCGCGATGCACTGGATGGCGTCGCGCCCCAAGAGCTCTTTGAGTTCCAGGACAGCCTCGGCGGCTTCGCCAGAGGAGAGCAGGACGTGTATGTCGTCGAAAAAGAGCAGGGCCTTGCCTTGCAGGGATTCGATCTCTTTGCGGAGCTCTTCGATGCGCTCGCTTTGCGCGCCGCGCAGCGAGGTGCCGGCGATCAGCTCGGACATGCGGACCTCTACGATGGCCTGCACGTTGATCCCCGGGCACTTCCCCTGGGCGATGCGGGTGGCCAGGCCGTGCACCACCGCGGTTTTTCCCACCCCCACGGGACCGACCAGGCAGGGGTTGCGGCCCTTGCGCTTGTGCAAGATGTCGAGCAGTTGTTCGATTTCGGCGTGGCGGCCCACGATGGGATCGATTTCGTCGTTGCGGGCGGCGGCCACGAGGTTGCGGCCGATGGCGCTGAGCTGCGGGGTGGTGTCCGGGCGAATGCAGTCGCTCTCGTGGCTGTGTTGCGGTGTCGCGGTGCCGCGCGAACCATGGGCGTGGTGGGCCGGGCGCGTGCGGGCGGCGCGTGCCTTGCGCTGCACCTGTTCAATGGTGAGGCCCATCTCGTCGCGGGGCAAGCGGATGCCCGTTACGCGCTGTGCCGGTGGGGCGTCTTCGGCGGGCGATTTCGATCCAGTGGCGGCGTTGTTGCCCGGCGCGCTTTCCCGGGAGCCTTTGTGACTGGACCCCGCCCCGGATGTGCTGCGCGTCCCCTTGTTTTGAAGGAGCGGCAGCGAACCGTGCTCGGGGGTCAGCCCGGTAACCATATTGCGCAGGGATTGGTGGCGGATGGTGTCGCAGTTGAGCCCAGCGCCTTCGAGGATTTGGTAACCCAGCGAGCTGCGCACGGTGGCCAGGGCCGCGAGCACGTGCAAGGCGGCCGGCTGCGCCACCCCCACGGTTTTTGCGTACTGGGCGCTCTTTTCCATGACGCTCTCCACCGCATTTTCGGGCTCTTGTGCCTCGTCGCGAATGGCCGCGCGAATTTGGGTTTCGCTCACGGAGCGCAGCGAGAGGGTGCGCGCTGCGGTGCCGGTGCCCTTGAGCACCATGAGCAGGAGGTGTCCCGTGTTTACCGGCACACCTGCGGATGCCGCAAAGGCTTTCGCTTTTTCGAGGATGTCGTCTGTTGCCATTTTTACCAATAATTTCACATAGTTAAAAGGTTAGTGAGACTATGCCACAACCGGGGAGACGGAAGCAAATTTTTGCCCCATTATGCGCCGGATGCGTCCTGGCATTGCGGTTCACAGGCGCGCAGCCGGTTGCGCAGCGTGCTCCGCGGTACGGCGAGATACCGGGCCGCGGCGGTGACATTGCCGTCGCAAACGCGCATCGCATCGGCGATCTCGGCGTCGCCAAAGGGCAGGACATTGCGCCGAAACCGCGGTTTTTTGGATTCGGTGCCCAGCCGCAGGTCGGTGTGTTGGATGGTGCTTCGTTCGCAGGTGGCCCAGGCACGCATCACCGCGTTTTGCAATTCGCGGATGTTGCCCGGCCAGTGGTAGCGCTCCAGCGCCAGCAGGGCCTCTTCGGAAAACACGCGCTTGGGGCCGCCGCGGGTTAACTCGGCCAAGAAATGAGCGGCCAAGAGCGAGATGTCGCCGTGGCGCTGGTGAAGCGGCGGGGTCTCCAGGTCGAGCACGGCGATGCGGTGAAACAAATCGAGGCGGAATTTGCCTGCCTCCACCATTTGCAGGAGCGCGCGGTGGGTGGCTGTCACCAGGCGAAACGAAACGCGGCTGTGGGTTTCGCTGCCGATGCGACACACCAAGCCAGTCTCGAGGACGCGCAGCAAGGCCGACTGCTGGGCCAAGGGCATCTCGCCGATTTCATCGAAAAACAGCGTGCCGCCATCCGCTTGTTCGAAGACCCCGCGGTGGGCAGTACCCGCACCGGTGAAGGCGCCCTTCTCGTGGCCGAAGAGCACGTCTTCGAGCAGGCTGTCGTTGAGCGCACCGCAGTTGACCGGGACGAATGGGCCGTGGGCCTGGGGCGACAACTCGTGCAGGGCGCGGGCCGCCAGCTCCTTGCCCGTTCCGGTCTCGCCGAGGATCAGCACCGGTGCTTGCAGGGGCGCGAACTGCCGGATGCACCGACGCAGTTGGGCGATGGCGGTCGAATTGCCGGCGATCTGCGACAGGGTGTCGCGGTAAAGAGAATCGCCATGCGGTGAGGGGACGACGCGGGAAACGACGGGTTTGACAGATGCCGTTGCGCGGGCTTGGGGTGTCGTGCCAAATGCGCTGAGCGCCACAATGCTGTTTCGATTCATGATGTTCCTCCTGGGGCTGAATGCTCTCTGGTCTGAATGCTCTCTTGCTATATCGGCCGCTGGAGCGAAGAGTTTCCTGTTGAAATGAAAATTCATGCACAATGGCGGCGCGCGTACCTCGACGGAAATGGGACTTTGCGATAAAATGCGTTGTGATTTTCAATGCTTGCGCTTTGGCGCTCTTTGCCAAACGAAAGGTCATCAAAATGCACATTAAATTTTGGACAATGCTCGTCGCCATCGCGATGCTCTGGGCCTGCACCGAGTCCGAACCGCGCGCTCGACAGATGCCCCTGCCCCCCTCCGACGACAGCAGCAGCGACACCGATCGGCCTGCGGGAACCGACACGACACCGCCGTGGCAGCCCGGCGATACAACATCCGACGACAGCACCGAAACGCCGCCGCCCATCGACACCCAACCCATCACCTCGCCGGAGTGCGAGAACGAGGGCGAGCGCTACTGCAATTTCACCTGCATGCTGCCCAACACCAGCGATCACTGCGGCGCCTGCAACACCCGCTGCTCTGCGGGGACGGTTTGCATCGAAGTGGGCCCGTTGCAGTGGGACTGCGGCTGCGCAGATGGCGCGGTTCGCTGTGGCGGCAAGTGCGTCGACCCCATGACCGATGCGGCCTTTTGCGGCGCTTCGGGCACCTGCACCGGCCTGGAGGCGGGCGCAAACTGCGGCGTCTTGGGGGCCTGCGTCGACGGGTTGTGCCAGTGCATCGAGACCCACACCAACTGCGGTGGACAGTGCGTCGACACCCTGACCCACCGCGATTACTGCAACCCCACACCGGGCTCCTGCGGTGTGTCCTGCATGGCTGGCGGCGTCTGCGTCGATGGCCACTGCGCGTGCCCCACCGACCGCTCTCTGGAGTGCAGCGCGGGCTGCGTCAATCCCCAAAACGACGACAATGCCTGCGGCGGATGCCCCGAGGACGGCGGCGAAGTTTGCGACACCGCCAAGGGGTTTTCCTGCATCGACGGCAGTTGCCAATGCCCCGCCAACACCGCGCTCTGCGACGGCCAATGCGTCGACACCCGCAGCAGCAACGACCATTGCGGCGGCTGTTACAACGACGGCGCCGGTCCCGGCATTCGCTGTGGCAGCAGCCAGGGTTGCTTTGCCGGCCAGTGCGTCGACAGCCCCTGCGACCCTCTGGTGATGGGCAATGTCTGCAGCAGCGCGCCGGTGCGCACCAAGAGCGCGTGCGAAACCTCCGACGATCACTTCCAGGCCGGAGGCATCAAGTGCGACAACAACAACAACCAGATCCCCAAGGGCGATACGCTCTGTTTCGATATCCGCGACGTGGCGAGCTACCAGGAGTTTCGCTGCTGGTGGAGCGGCCGCAGCCTGACGGTGAACGGCCAAGTCATGTCCTGCAACAACAATGGCGACAACATCCTGCCGCTGCCCCCATCCGTGGGCGGGCATTACTGCGTCTACTTCCCCCCCTCCAACCAGGACGGCGCCGGAACCGACGGTTTCTCCATGGGCAACCGCTAGCGCCTACTCGCAAATAACAAAAATGATGGGGGAGGCTACTTGGCCAGGTCGTCGGCGAGCTCGCCCAACGCGTCGGTGAGTTCGAAAATGTCGAGAAAACCGGACCAGCGGCGGCCATTGATGAAGATCGTGGGGGTGGCTTCGACGCCGTTGGCCAGGCCCTCTTTTTTGTAGGCCACCAGGCGCTGGACGATGGCGGGGTCGTTCATCATGCGCTCAAAGCGCGCGGCGTCCATGCCGAGTTGTCCGGCCTGTGCCGCCAGCTTGGTGATGTCGTACGCGTTGTACTCCTTGTAGAGCTTGAGAATATAAGGCCACATCTGGCCCTGCTCCAGCGCCGCCAACATGGCCAAGGCGCCCTCTTTGGCGTCTTTGTGGCTCTTGAGCGGGAAGGGTTTGAACACCAGGCGCACCTTGCCCTTGAGCGCACCGCTCGTCGCCGCCGCATGGAGTTGGGCCACGAGGCGCGCGCAAAAGGGACAGCGGGCGCAGGCGTAAATTACCACGGTGATGGGGGCGCCAGCATCGCCCGCAATTTCGAGGCCCTTGAGGTCGATGTTGCGCACGGGCTCGCGCGCGGAGAGGCTGCGGGCGCGGGTTTGCAAGCGCCGGATGATGCGGTCCTTGGCCTCGCCGGCCGCCACGTGATGGCAGATGTTGTCGGCCAGGCGCGTCACCAGCGGGCAGGGGCTCTTGGCCTTGAGGCACTCGGCGATGGTTTGGTCGCAACACGCGTGGGGATACTGGCTGGCGAGCAGCTCGTTGGCCAAGGCCTTTTGGTTTTCGGGGAGCGCGTCGCACTTGGGCGTTTGGGCCTGGGCGGCGACCACCCACATAGTGGCCAGCGCGCCAACCAAAAAAGAAACAGTGTATTTTTTCATCGAGAGACCTCCTGACACATCCAACGCCGATGATTGAGAAAAGGGTGCGCAATATAGACGCGCGACGGCGCGGGATGATTCATCGTTGAACGCTTTGACAGCGATGTCAACGGCCGCGGCGTTGTTGGCGAGCCTAGAGCCAGATGGAGAGCCCGAGCAGGATGTTCATGGAAAAGCGCCAGTGATTGAAGCCATCTTTGACGGGGCCGACCTTGGTGCGACCCGTGCCAAAGCGCTGTTGCAGGTCGAGCAGTGCGTCGATGGACACCTTGGGCGAGAGCATAAAGTGCACGCCGCCGCCTATCCCGAACAAAAAGGACCACCAGCCGAATTTGACGTCGCCCATGGTGTCGTGCATGCCCTCAAAGCCGAGCTGCCCCATCACAAAGGGGCGCGCCAGGCCTTTGAGAAAGACGTATTCGATGTAGGGCACCAGCGACCACACGAAGTGTTCGCTTTCATCGGCCAGGTACCAGTCGCTCGCCGCCATGGCCACCGTGGCTTTTCCGCCCAGCACGAAGCCCTTGCCCAGGGTGCCGCCCAGGCCCAGCCCCATGGACGGTGTGCCCAGCCCCACCTGGAAGCCGCTAAACGAACTCTTGCCACCGGGGCCATCCGGATCGACGCTGCCCACCCCCACGCCCAAAATCGGCGTGTCGAGGTGAATGCGAAACAACCCGGACTGCATTTCGGCGCGCGCCTGCGGTGCCAGCAAAAACAAGGCGGCGATGCCGATGCCCATTAAGTATAATTTTGTGCGTTTCATAGTTGTTATCCCCTTTGTGGCGGGAACGCGGCGCCAAGCGCGTCACGTCCGCTGTTGAATGGATTCAATGGTACACGTCATGCCCGGGTGCACCTCGGCGGCGTTGGCCTCGTCGGTGTCCAGGTGCATCTCGAGGCTGAACCCCGGATACACGCGCACGAGCACGTCGCCAAAAATCACCGAGCGCTCGCCGGGGATGTGCACCCGCACGATGTCGCGATCGCGCAGGCCAAAGGCCAGGGCATCTTCGGGGTCCATGTGGATGTGGCGGTAGGCGCAGATGACGCCTTCTTCGATGTCGATGGAGCCCGCCGGGCCGCGCAGGGTAAGGCCCGGAGAGTTGGCCACATCGCCCGAGGCGCGGATGGGGGCGTCGATGCCGAGCTTGAATTCGTCGGTGCGCGAGATTTCGACTTGGGTGTTTTCGCGGGCCGGGCCGAGGACGCGCACGCGCTCGATGGTGCCGCGGGGGCCCACCAGGTCGACCATTTCGTCGCAGGCCCAGTTGCCCTTTTGCGAGAGCTCGCGCAAGGGGGTGAGCTCGTCGCGGCCAAAGAGCGGGCGGATGTGATCGGTTTGCAGGTGGACGTGTCGCACCGAGATGCCAATGGGAATTTGGCGGTCTTTGCGGGCCGACAAAATGTCGTGCAGGCCGGTGCGCTCGAGGGCTTCGAGGGTTTCGCGGGCGATCATGGCCTCTTCGTCGGTGGGGACGATTAGCACGCGGACCGTGGACTCGGGTGTGGAGATGTCGAGGGCCACGGAGATGTCGGCGCTCGGCGTTCGGTTGCGCTCGGTGTCGATGTGGATGCCGATAAAGCCCATGTCGCTGGCGATGCGCTGGCGGACGTTGATGGCGTTTTCGCCGATGCCGCCGGTGAAGATTAAGACATCGATGCCCCCCATGGCCGCTGCATAAGCGCCGATGTACTTGCGCACGCGGTAGCAGTAGGCCGCGATGGCCAGCATGGCGCCCTCGTGTCCGGCGTCGGCGGCTTTTTCGACGGAGCGCATGTCCGATGCCAAGCCCGAAAGACCGAGCAGGCCGCTCTGGCGGTTGAGGAGCTCGTCGAGGCGCTCTTCGGTGTAGCCCAGCCGCATGAGGTGCAGGATGAGGCCCGGGTCCACGTCGCCGCTGCGGGTGCCCATGACGAGGCCTTCGAGGGGGGTCATGCCCATGGAGGTGTCGACGGAGCGACCGTGGTTGATGGCCGCCACCGAAGAGCCGTTGCCCAGGTGACACGAGACGATTTTGAGGGTGCCCGGCGGCTTCTCGAGGAACTGGGTCGCGGCCTGGCTGACGTACTTGTGGCTGATGCCGTGAAAGCCGTAGCGCCGCAGTTGTTCGCTTTGCGCCAGTTTGCTCGGCAGGGCGTAGGTGTAGGCCTGCTCGGGCATGGTCATGTGAAATGCGGTGTCGAAGACCGCCACCATGGGCGTGGCCGGCGAGACCTTTTTGCGGCAGTACTCGATGCCCAGCACGTTGATGGGATTGTGCAGCGGCGCCAGGAGCGCGCAGCGTTTGAGTTCGTCGAGCACTTCGTCGTTGATGGGCACCGAGTGGGTGAAGCGATTGCCGCCGTGCACCACGCGATGTCCCACCGCGCCGATGTCTTCGATGCGATCGAGGGCGCCGAGCTCGGGGTGGATGAGCCAGGCGAACATTTGGTCGAGGGCTTGTTCGTGGGTGATGCGGCGCAGTTGTTTGGTCTCTTTTTGGTCGTCTCGGCACTGGGTGATTTGCGCCTCGTTGCTGCCGATGCGCTCCACCAGGCCGCAGAGCAGCGATTTTTGGTGTTGAAAGAGCGCGTACTTGAGCGAGGAGCTGCCGAGGTTGACCACCAGCACCGGTAGGGTGGTGCCCGACTCGTCACGGACGCGGCGCGCGTGTTGCGCCAAGTCTTGAAAGTCGGCGTTGTCGCGGCGGCTGGCGTAGCGGCTGGCCATTAACGTGGCGAATCCGCGCGTGGCCAGTGGGTTTTTGGCGATCTCTTGCAGGATGGCCGTGTGGGGCACCATGAGGACCTGGCTGTCCACCTTGGCGTGGATGTCGGCCACCGGGGGATCGCCGGTGAGCAGGCCGAATTCGCCGAACACCGCACCCACTGTGGGGCGCTCGACTTCGAGGTGCTGCAGCTCGGTTTTGAGTTCTAGCGCCAGCTCGCCCACGACGACGATGCCCACTGCGGTGCTGTGGGTCCCCCGGGACACAATGCGCTCGCCCGCGGCGAAGGAGCGAAGCTCGGAGGCCTCGCTTAGGCGGGAGATGGCGTCATCATCGAAGTCGGCAAAGGGCGCTGAGTTGCGAAGGATGTTTTGGGCATCGGCCATGGTGCACTCCTGTGGGCAAAATTAGGGTGACAGTAACAGCTTTTGATGCACCAGAACAAGGCATGACTGCGCATTATTAATCGTGATAACGTCGGCGCCATGTCCGAAGTGCTCACCTTTATTCCGCAGTGGCAAATCCTAATCTTTAGCGGCCTATTCGGCGCGGCTTGGGGCTCGTTTGCCAACGTCGTCATCGCGCGCTGGCCCCTCGAAATGTCCGTGGTTCGCCCGGGCTCCCATTGCTTTTCCTGCCAGGCCAAGGTGCGCCCTTGGGACAACATCCCCGTGCTCTCCTACTTCATTTTGCGGGGCAAGTGCCGCCACTGCGGCGCCTCCTTTTCCCTGCGCTACGTCTTCGTCGAGCTGCTGCTGGCCTTGTTCTCGGTGGCGGTGATGCAGCGGGCTCTGGCGCTCTATCCCGACGCCCCCGGATGGCTGCTGGGCACCTGGCTCATCTGGTTCGCGTTCATCTGGGCGCTGGTGGTGGTGGCAATGATTGATCTGGCGTGCTGGCTCATCCCCGACAGCATCGTGCTGCCGGGCATCGCGGTGGGCGTCGCGGCCAACGCCCTGGGGTTGCTGCCCCTGGGATGGCTCGAACCCGTGGTCGCCGCGGGCATCGCCTACGCCGGGCTGCGCCTCCTGTTCATCGACGGCTACCAACTGCTCACGGGCAAGCCGGGCATGGGGCTGGGCGACGCCAAACTCCTGGCGCTGTTCGGGGCCTTCCTCGGCTACGAGGGCACGCTGTTTGCGCTCTTTGCCGGGGCCTTTCAGGGCCTCGTCGTCGGCCTGGGCATGGTGCTGTTTCGCCGCCGCAAGGGCCTCGACAACGAGCCCGTCTTCGAAGAAGACCTCGGCGAGGACGGCGCGCCAACGGAGCCCACAGACGACCGCCTGCGCAAGGCCAAGGTGCCCTTTGGTCCGTTCTTGGCGGCCGGGGCCATCGAGTATCTCTTTGTCGGCGAGGCGCTGATCGCGCACTACACGAAGTGGGTGTTTTACCTGACGCTGCGGTGGTTTTCGTAAATCGCGGCGAATGAACGCAGGTACTGCGCGCCCGAAAACAATCCCACGAGGATGCCCAGCACGATGGAGAAGGTGCCGCCCTCTAGCACGAAGAGGCCGGGGGAGATGCCCAACAGGGGCTGGACGTTCGGCGTGCTGCTGGGATGCGTCAAGATGGCGCCCAAGAAGAACAGGAAAAATCCGTACTGCATCAGGCTCGACTTGGCCTTGCCAATCCAGGACGAGGGCAGGGACGCGCCCTTGGCGTTGACCCAGATGCGCACCGTGCTCACGAGGAATTCGCGGAACAGATAAATCAGCAGCCAGCCCATCCAGAGGCGGCCATCGACGACGGCGATGAGCAGCACCGTGGACTCGAATATCAAGTCGCCCAGTTGGTCGAGCAGGGCACCGATCTCGGTGACTTGGTTGAGCTTGCGGGCGATGACGCCGTCGAGCAGGTCGGTGATGCCGACGAACAGGCCGAGCATCAGGCCCAGGGCGGGGCTGTCCAGGGTGAACCAACAGACGGGCAGGAGCGGCGTAACGAGGATGCGCGCGATGGACAGCGAGTTGGGTACGTTGAAGAGATCGCGCAGCAGGTGGCGGGTCATGGGGTCTCCTTGCAGACGCCGAAGTCCGGGTCGGCGTGATCTGCGTCGTCGGGGGTGGTGGGACAGGCGATGGTCGGGGAACCTGCGGCGGCGTCGCCATTGGCGGGCGGCAGAAATGAGGCGTAGGCCCCGACGCTGAGTTGAAAGGACACCGGGCCTTGCAGGGTGTCGTCGCGGCCATCGTGTTGGGCGTCGCGTGCGTCGTCGCGGAGATACACGACCGAGCCCCCTGCGGCACAGGCGGCGTCGATGACCCATTGGCGGCAGGGCGGGCGCGTGTAGTCGGGGCAGTGCGACGCAAAGAGCATGGCCACGTCGCGAAAGGGGCGTACGGGCACTTCGCCGGGGGGCAGCACCTCGATGTCGCATCCCGCGGCCTTGGCCGGTGGCGGCGGGCCGATGCGGGTGGTGCGCACCGGTTGGCAGGCGATGGCCGCCAACACGACGCCGATGCAGAGCAGGTGGAGCCGGTTCATCGGGGCTTTCCTTTTGCGGGCGGTTTGGGGCGCGCGGTGCTTTTGCGGCGCGCTTTGGGGGACTCGTTTGCTGCGGCGCGCAGTGCCTTTTCGGCGGCCTGGCGCTCCCGGAAGAGCCGCCCCATGTCGGCGCGGTTTACCTGGCGGGCGCGGGCGATGGCCATGGCGTCTTCGGGTACGTCGTGGGTGACGGTGGCGCCCGAGGCGATGTAGGCGCCGCGGTGCAGGGTCACCGGCGCGATCAACTGGCAGTCCGAGCCGACGAAGACATCCTCTTCGATGGTGGTGCGGTGTTTGAGGTAGCCGTCGTAATTGCAGAAGATGACTCCGGCCCCGATGTTGGCGTTGTCGCCGATGTCGCCGTCGCCCAGGTAGGCCAAGTGGCTGGCCTTGCTGTTGTCGCCCATGACCGTGTTTTTGAGTTCGACCCAGTTACCCACGTGGGCGTTGTCGCCGAGCCGACTGCCGGGCCGCAGGCGGGCCATGGGACCCACTTGTGCCCCGGCGCCGATGTGCGAACCCTCAATGACTGAGTAGGCGCGCACCCGGGCGCCATCCGCCACCACGGTGTCGTGCAGCAGCACCCCGGGCTCGATGTGACAGCCCGCGCCGATGCGGCTCTGGCCGGTGATGTGCACGCCGCGACCGATGTCGGTGTCCGGTCCCACGGAGACTGCGGGGTGGATGCAGATGGTGTCGGGGTCGTGCAGCGTGACGCCGTTGCGCATGAGGGTTTGGGCCTTTTGGGACAAGAGCACGCGCTCCACCTGGGCCAGGTCGACGCGGTCGTTGATGCCGTGCACCTCCGCCTCGTCGGCTTGCACCGTGGGCACCGCACCACGCTGCGCGGCCATGGCCACCAAGTCGGTGAGGAAGAATTCGTTTTGCGCGTTGTCTTGGCGCAGTTTTTTGAGCGCGCTCCGCAAGAAGGCCGCCTCGATGAGGTAGGTGCCGGCGTTGGCTTCTTTGATGGCGCGTTGCTTGGGGGTGCAATCGCGGTGTTCGACGATGGCGCGCACTTCGTCGTTTTCGCGCACGACGCGTCCGTAGCCCGCAGAGTTGCCCGGGACAAAGGTGACGAAGCCCAGGGGCGCGGTGCTGCCCTGCATTTGTCGTTGCAAGCGCTGCAGCGTGCGGTGGGTGAGCAGGGGGACGTCTCCGGAGAGGATGAGCATCCAGCCGTCGTGTTCTTTGAGCGCGGGCAAAGCGCACATAACGGCGTGTCCGGTGCCGCGTTGTTCGGTTTGTACGGCGAAGCGCACCCGGTCGCCACCGGGGCATTGGGCCACCGCGCGCTGTACGGCGTCGCGGCCGTGTCCCACCACCAGCACCGTCGTTTCGCTTTTCATTTGGGCCGCCAGTTGCAGCGGGTACGCGATGAGGGGCGCTCCGCACAGCGGGTGCAGCACCTTGGGCAACTGCGACTTCATGCGGGTGCCCTGACCGGCGGCCAAGATGAGGGTGGCGATGCGCGACATGGGGATTCCTTTCGCCTGGGTGCCGCCTTGGGCGACGCCCACAATTACCGCTGCGGCTTCGAGCGGGGTAGCGGTTTCTTTTGCAGCGCCAGCCACGCTTCTTCTTTGGCGAGTTCGCGTCCTTCGGCGCGCAGGGCCGGCAAGATCAAAAAGGTCGACACCGCGGCCAGGAGCATGGTCATGGCGATGAGCAGGCCAAAGCGCTGCATGGGCACGACGTCGGAGATGGTCAACACGAGGAAGCCCGCGGACACCAGCAGGGCGTTGGCGGCGATGGAGGGCCCCACGTGGGCGGTGGTGTCGGCCAGGGATTCACCCCGGCGTCGGCGGCGCCACAAGAAGTGAATGGCGTAGTCGACACCGATGCCCAACGCGATGGAGGCGATCATGCTCGTTGTTAGATCGATGGGAATGGGCACGGCGCCCATGATGCCCACCGAGAGCGCCATCATCAACAACGACGGCGAGATGCCCTTGAGGGCGATGAGCACCGAGCGGAAGAGGATGGTCATCACCGTGACGAGGATGAGCAGGGCCACCGCCAAAGAGCGGAGCTGGTTTTTGATGGTGCTGTTGCAGAACGCCACGTTGATGACGGGCTGTCCGGTGACGCGGGCCAACACCACCGAGGCGTTTTCGCCGGAATGCGGGAAGGCGTAGATCGGCATGGCCAGGTCGGTCATGGCCCACATGATGCGCGCCGTTAGGGCCGGGTCGTCGGCCGGGTTGATTTGTAGGGCGTCCATTACATGGGGCACCAGGCGCTGGGCACGCACCTCGGAGTGGACCTGCAACAGCCCGATGGCCATGGCCTCGGAGGTCAGGCGGATGCCGTCGGCGTCGCGGGATGCGGTGAGGGGCAAAGACTGCTGCAACAGCCCGGCAACGGCGTCGGCGTCAAGGGTTGTTGCCATCTGCGGAACGATGGTCGCAATCGTGCGATCGGTGCGGGCATCCCACTCGCTTTGCTCGCGCTCGCGGACTTCGTCTGGGGCGTCGGGCTCCGTGCCGTCGGCGCGCAGGGCGGCGAGCTCGTCCAGGTCCATCAGGCTGTATTCCTCTTCGAGGTGTTCGTGCACCACTTTGGTCACGGCTTGCGTTAGGTCGTCACCGGGTGCCAGCGGGCCAAAGGCGCGCGCATCGGTCATGGCCTGGACAATGCGCTGCACGTGGGCGTCGCTCTCGACCGGCAGCGTGCGGTGTTGCATGCGGGCCAGGCGCAGCAGCCGCTCGGCCACTTCTCGCTTGAGGCGAGACTGGTATGCGTGCCGTTCGTCGGGCGTCGCTGGCTGGTGGATGACCGTCGGTTGCAGGGGTTTGACGACATTGCCTTGGTCGTCGATCTCCTCGGGGACGGCGTAGTCGAGGCGGATGTCTCCGGGCACGGCCGCTTGGGCGATTTGCACAGCCTTGAGGCCCCGGGGCACCTTTTTGTCGATGAACGCGCGGATTTGCTGCACGGTTTGGTTCACCTGGTCGGGCCCCACATCCCCCAAGCGCATCTGCACCAGCGCGGCATTTTTTTCGCGGGCGATCATTTGTTCGACGGCGGCGGTGCCTTCGAGGAAGGGGTACAGAAATCCCACGCGGCGGTTGTTGATGGGCAGATCGGCCCGCCCGCCCATGGCCTCGTCCATCATGGCGATGGGGTCGGTGATGGCGGAGACATGGACCACCTCGTCGAGGCCGCGGGTGAACTCGACCACTTTGCGCAGCTCGGAGAGCACAAAGGGAGAGCGCATGTCGCCCTCGAAGTAGATTTGCAGGTAGTTGGAGCCGCCGAAGTGCTCGACGAGGAAATCGTTGGCCAGGGCGGGGCCGGAGTCGTCGGAAAAGAAGGACTCGAGGGTGGCGTCCGGGGCGATGCGCATGACGCCAAAGGTGCTGAAGAAGCCCACGGCCACGGCCAGGGCCAGGATGCGCTTGCGGCGGCGGGCGGCAAAGGCGCCAATTTTGGCGAAGAAGCGGGCGAATTGCGAGGCGGCGAGCCCGGCAGGGGGCGTCTTGGAAAAGGAGAGCACCGCGGGGATGACGGTGAAGGCCAGAAGCAGCGTGAGCAGGACCCCGGCGGCGGCCTGAAGTCCGTATTCGCGCAGGGGCTGGATGTCCATGACGACAAACGAGACAAAGCCCGCAGTGGTGGTGGCGGCAGAGGCGATGACCGGCGGTCCCATGGTGCGCAGCATTTCGGCGATGCGGCCCGGCACCGTGGGCGAGGTCCCCGAGAAATAACTGGAGAGCAGGTGCACGCCGTAGGCGCCGCCGATGGCCATGAGGATGGTGGGCAGCGAGGAACTGACCAGGGACAGGCCGTCGCCCTTGTAGGCGATCCAGCCCATGACCCACACGATGGAGACCCCCACAATGCCGAGGGCCAGCATGACGCCCACGGGTTTGCGGAAGACGAGAAAGGTGACCAGTATCACCACCAGGGCGACGATGGGCGTCAGGCGGTCGAGGTCGCGCTTGGTGCCGCCGGCGATGTGCAGGCGGATAAAGGGCGAGCCGCCGAAGAAGATTTTTTCGTCCTTCCACACCTCGAGGGCAGCGGCCTGGATGTCGGCGGCGATGTGGATGGGGGGGCGCGATCCGCCCAGAAAGCACAGCACCATGGAGGCGCGGCCGTCCGGCGAGATGAGGTTGCCCACGGCGTTTTCATTGGCGAGCACGCGGCGTTTTAGGTCGGCCAGCTCGGCTTCGGTTTGGGGGATTTCGTCCATCACCAGCGGCGTTACCCGCAGGCCGTCCGGAGAGGGCTGCGGATCGGGCACCTCGGTGAAGGAGAGCACGTCGAAGACGCCTTCGATTTCGGCGAGCTGGCGGGTGAGTTGGCGCGTCGATGCGATTTTCTCGGTCGTGAACATCGAGTCGCTCTCGATGCCGATGATGGCGACATCAAGGCCTCCGAAGCGCTTGTTGATTTGGTTGAACAAGCGGATGTCCGGGTCGTCGCCGGGCATGAACTTCATGACGTCGTCGTCGGGCTCCAGGGTGGTCATGTGATAAATCGCAACCGCGGTGACCAGACCCAGCAGTACGAGAATGGGGATGCGCAGAGCAATGATGCGATAAGCCAGTTTTTCCATGGTGATGTTCTTTATTTTTTTAACAACTAACGCAACAAATCGCGAATGGCTTGCGCGCCGTGCGCAGGACGCGATTCGGTATTTTGTGGGCTTAGGTATCACGAAACACCCCGTTGCGCGACGAACATTATATCATTGAAGAGTTCGGTGGCGACATCTGCGGCGACCGCCCTTGGGCACCGCGCAAACAAACGACGCGCCCCGCGCAAAAAAACGACAAAAATTTGCCTTCTCTTCCCGAGCGTGTATACATGTATCCTACATTGTGGGTGGAGAAGAGGCCATGCAAGATTTAAGCAAATTCAAAAAAAGAGACACCATTGAAATTCACCGGCGTTACCTGTCCTTGCTGACCATTGGATCAGTGGCCACCGTGGGCCTGGTATTCGCCTTGGGACTCCTGCTCGGCAGCCGCCGCGCCGACAACGCGCACGTTTGCCCGACACCGGATTTGCTCACGCGCTTGAACGAGCAGTCCGGCGAGCCAGAGCTGCCCCAGAAGCCCAAAACGCACAGCTACCACGAAACCCTGAGCACCTCGCTGGAGACGGTCCCCACCCCGGCGTCCTTGCTGGAGACGGCGCACAAGGTTGCGGACGCGACGCCGACAGGGAGCGTTGCCAAGGAGGCCCCCATCGTGGCGCCGCAAAACACCGAGGAGGCCATCCTCGAAAAGGTCAAGGACGGCGATGCGGGCGTTTACACGCTGCAGGTCGGCACGTTTGCGGACATTCAGGAAGCCTCGCAGATGGTGGCCAAGCTCGGTCGGGCGGGGCACAAGGCATTTGTCGTTCGCGTGGAGATGCCCGACGAGCGCGGCACTTGGTACCGCGTGCGCGTCGGTCCGTTTCACTCCAAGAAATCGGCCTGGGATTACAAGCGCACCTTCGAGGAAAAAGAGCAGTTGCCCGCCTTTGTGGTTAAAAAACGCGCTTGATTGATGTAGACTGAACGACGCTGTTTTGGGCCCCAACGCCCGAAAGGCACCCAAGGACAACAGCCAACAGAGGAGAGCGGCACCATGTTTCATCCAAGCTGGAAAATGCAGTCACCGGCGTTGCGGGCGGCTATGCGGCCATTCTCATGGGTTTTGATGGCATCGCCGTCGAGTCCTACGCTGCGGAGGCCCCGGTGACCGACATCGAAACCGTCGGCATGGAGTTTTCCATTCTGCTCAATGAAATGCGCAAGGCCGCTGCACAATTGGAGGCTGGCGAAGCCCAAGAGATGACCGTCCGCACCGAAAAGTTGTCGACCATTTTGCGCATCATCAACGACGATTACTTCGTCGCCATGGCGCTGCGCCCGGATGGCAACCTGGGCAAGGCGCGCTACACCTTGCGCCTGCTGGCCCCCGAATTTTACCGCGAACTCTCCTAAAATCCCCCGCGTCGTTTTTTGTTTTGTCAAGCAAGTGCCGTGCGGCGCTGCCCGCAAAATGGCGGAACCGCATACAAAGCCAAAGAACCGCAAACGAACATTGACGTCTTTTGTAGCGCTCTTATAAAGTACGTGCGTCGCGCGGGCGACAGTTGTAAAGAGAATTACGCGCGCGATGTGCCGTGAGCGGTTCGCCACATCACAGCCCATCGTTCGCATTGCGAAATCGAGTTCACGTGTCGAAAGATAAAAGCAGAGTTTCCGATCTGGCCAGCAAACTCATTGCCAGGCGCCAATACGACAAGGCCGTTGGCGAATACCAGAAGCTGCTCAAGACCGATCCCAACGACATCCGCACCTGGTTGCGCCTCGGCGAATTGTACGTGCGCATGGGCGCCCGCAAGGAGGCCACCGACACCTTTTTGTACGTCGCCGATCACTACATGCGCATCGGCTTCCACCTCAAGGCGGTAGCGGTCTACAAAAAAATCCTCGAGTACGATCCCATGATGGGCTCGGTCTACGAGATGCTCGTCAACTGCTACGTGCAGATGGGCTGGGTGCAAGACGCGCTCACTTGGCTCGATCAACTCGTGGACGTGGCCTCGCGCCTGGGCAACGCGACGATGCTGCTCACCGCGCTGATCCGCATTGTCGAAATCGAGCCGACCAACCTGGCGGCGCGCATCCGGCTGGCAGAGCTGCTGGCCCAAGAGCAGCGCACCGACGAGGCCGTGGCGCAATTTGCCTTTGTCGCCGCCGAGCTCAAGCAACAGGGCCGCATCGACGACTTCCTGCGCATCGCCGAACACCAGCTCTTTTACGAACCCGACAACCTCGAACTCTCTTTGGAGGTCATCCGCCTCCACCTCGACCGGGGCGCGGCGCAAAAGGCCCTCGACCGCCTGCAAAAGTGCCTCGCCAAACACAAACACGACGAGCGCGTCCTGTCGCTGTTGGCCGACGCTTTTCTCAGCGTGAAGCAGCCCGAAAAGGCCGTGTCGGTCTACGAGGAAATGGCCAAGACCGCCCAAGCGCAAAACCGCACCCCCGATCGGCTCCGCTACTTGCAGTCCATTCTGGAAATTGATCCCAACCACGCCGAGGCGCGACAAGCCCTCAACGCCGCCGTAACCCACACGCTGCGGGACAGCGCCGCCGTCAGCGCTGCGCCCCTCTCGCCCCCGGCAGCGCGTCGCGAGGGGAGCGCGCTCAAAAACATCCCCACGCTGCTCGAAGAGGCGGAGGTGCTCATCAAGTATGGGCTCATCGACCGCGCGCGTGAGCACTTCGATAAAATCTTCAAAATCGACTACTACAACAGCGACGCCCGGGAGCGCCTCAAGGACGTCCTGCTCAATGCCGGCGACACGGCCGGTGCCTGCGATCAACTCTTTGTGCTCGCCGAAGCGTTCCGCACCGAGCAACCCGAGGCCACGGTGTACTACTTGCACCAAATTCTCGGCATCGATCCCTACAACCAACGCGCGCGCGAGGAGCTCGTCAGCATCGGAGGGGTCATGCCCGAGGGGCTGCCCGAGATGGGCACCAGCACCGACATCTCCCTGGACGACTCCGGGCTTTTGTCCATCGACAACATTCCCTACGTCGCCATCCAAAATAAGTTCTTCGACGACGAGAGTTTCGTGGAAAACATCGAACCCCTCGACGCGGATGACCTCACCGACCTGGCATCTCCGGCCGCCGCAATGCATCTGCCCGACGCCGGTGCGCCCGCTGGGGATCCCGTCTACCTCCTCGAAGACGACGTCGAAGACGACGAGCTCACCGTGGCCCAGCTCGCGCCCACCGCGCCGCCCCCACCGCTGCTGCCGCGGCCTTCTGTGCTCCCGCCGGCGATTCCGGATGCGCCGCCGCTGCCGCCTCCCATGCCGGTCGCGCCGTCCTTGCCCCGACCGTCCATGCTCGGGGCTCCTCCCGCGCCGCCCATGCCGCCATCGGCTCCCCCCGCGCCGCCTATGCCGCCATCGGCTCCCCCCGCGCCGCCCATGCCGTCATCGACTCCGGCCGCGCCGCCCTTGCCCATTACCGATTTGTTTTCCCGCATCCCTTCGATGCCCGCCGATGCCCCGGTCGACGTCCTCGCCGAAATCGAGGAGATCGAATTCTTCCTCGAGCAGGGACTCGAAGACGACGCCCGCAACATGTACTTCGATCTCAAAGAGCGCTTTCCCGGTGATTTGAGCCTGTTGCCCCTGGCCGAAAAGTTTGAACAGATGCCCGCGCCAGCGCCCAAGCCCCGGACCGCGCCCATCGCCATCGTCGATAGCACCGAAGACCTCACCCTCGAAGACGTCACCAGCGATGTGATGCTCAGCGAGGTCGACGATGTCTTTTCGCAGTTCAAGTCCGGCGTCGATCAGCAAATCGCCCAATCCGACTGGGCCACCCACTACGACCTGGGGCAGGCCTACAAGGAGATGGGGCTCTTCGACGACGCCATCGGCGAGTTCCAGTTGGCCGCTGGCGATCCGCAGCGCCGCGTCGATGCCGAGATCATGGTGGGGCTGTGCCACGTCGGCGCCAAGCGCTACGAGGAGGCCCTGGCCGCCTACGACAACATCGCCGCCACGGTGACGCTCTCCGAGCAAGAGCAACTGGCGCTCCACTACGAAAAGGCGCGCACCCTCGAAATCATGGGCCGCAAAGACGACGCCCTAAACCTGTACAACGAAATCGTCAACAGCGACCCGGGCTTCGCTGACGTGGTCGAGCGCATCGACCTCCTCACCTGATGTTGGGGTTGGTACCGCGCCCGCGCACTTGGCTGCTGCTCGCTGTTGCCGGCTGTCTGCTGCTGTCGTGCAACGGCAAAAAAGACCTCTCCCTGGCCACCCCTTCCGCCCCGGCGCCATCGACCCAATCTCCGGCGGGCGCTCCCAAAGCCACACCTCCAGATGCCAGCGCCGCCAACAAAGCCCCCGCACCACCGGCCAAGGCCCCCACATTGCAAGTGGCCACCGGGGGCAGCCAGGGCTGGACCACCTTTCGCGGCAACTCGGCCCGCACCGGCCAGGCCGACATCAACGGCCCCCGCACCGCCGACGTCAAGTGGGTCTTCCGCACCCGGGGGCGCCTGTACGCCGACGCCGCGGTGACCCCGGACGGCAACACCATTTACGTCGGTTCCCACGACCACCGGTTTTATGCGCTCAACGCCGACGGCACGCAGCGCTGGTCCTTCGATACGGGCGACAAAATTTGGTCGTCGCCGGCCATTGGCGAGGACGGCACTGTATATGTCGGCACCGACAACGACATGATGCTCGCCCTAACCCCACAGGGCCGCAAGCGCTGGGGGTTTGTCACCACCGAGCGCCCCGCGCGCAAGGGAGAGGCCGCCGACGCCGGTCGCTACGACGTCGACACATCGCCCCTGCTGCTGTTGGACGGCACCATCGTGTTCGGCTGCCACCTGCGCCTCATCGCCCTGCGCCCCAGCGACGCCGACGTGCGCTGGATTTTCACCGCGGGGCAGGGGCGCGCCAAAATTTTCTCGAGCCCGGTTTCGGGCCCCACCGGCAACATTTTCTTCGGCACCCAGGGCGACCAGTTCTTTGCCCTGAGCGAGAGCGCGGCGGTGCAGTGGACCGCCGAAACCGACGGCGACATCGATGCCACGGCGGTGGCGGGTCCGGATGGCACGGTGTACTTCGCCGCCGACGACGGCGTGGTGCGGGCCTGGAGTTTGGCGGGGGTCGAAAAGTGGCGCACCAGCGTGGGGGCGCCGGTGCGAGCGCCGTTGGCACTGGGCCGCCGCGGCGAGCTCCTGGTATCCACCTACGACACCGCTCCGGTGCTGGTGGCGCTCAACGCCAGCGACGGTGCCGAACGGTGGCGCTTTGCCATCCGCCCGGGGGAGGGCGATTTTTACGGCATTCAATCCGGCGCGCTCATCGATGCGTCGGGGCACGTTTACTTTGGCGGCCGCGATCACTATGTGTACTGCCTCAGCCCCGAAGGGCGCCTGGTGTGGGAGTACGAGACCGGCGATCAGGTGGATGCGGGTCCGGTTTTGGGCCCCGACGGCACGCTGTACATCGGCAGCGACGACCACCGCCTGTACGCCTTCGGCGCCACCGCCCCCCAGCCCAGCGCCACCCCGGCCATGCACTAAATTGTAACGATGGGCTTCGCGCAAAACTGAATTGTAACGATGGGCTTCGCGAAGTTTAAAGATTGCGGACGTAGGTACCCCAGCACACTTCAATGCGGTCGCCCGCGCGAATCCCGCAGGTGAAGTAGTCACCCGCAGTCAGGCTGGTGAACTTCATGTTCTTGGGCGGAGTGGATTGGCCGTAACCATCGGCTCCCCAGCACTTGACCAGGCCGTTGTCGAGAATCCCGCAGGTGTGCTCGTCGCCTGCGGCGAGGCTGGTGAAAGTCACGTCCACAG
>LSQX01047694.1_pt1 | contig 37504 bp, 34 predicted proteins | sample 654561 | NCBI WGS metagenome assembly LSQX01 (sample SAMN04489861, study PRJNA283612) | anaerobic digester metagenome | isolation source: 4 biogas reactors fed with cattle manure at either 37C or 55C with and... | place: Denmark: Kongens Lyngby | collected 2014 | reverse complement strand
GCCGAGAACGCCGACTTCGCCGAGCGCGTGGAGCAGTCGGGCTTCGTCTTCATCGGCCCCAAGGCCGACACCATCCGCCTGATGGGCGACAAGGTCGAGGCGATCAAGGCGATGCAGGCCGCGGGCGTGCCCTGCGTGCCCGGCAGCGGCGGCCCCCTGGGCGACGACGCCGCCGAGAACATCCGCATCGCGCGCGAGATCGGCTATCCGGTGATCGTCAAGGCCGCCGGCGGGGGCGGCGGCCGCGGCATGCGCGTGGTGCAGACCGAGGCCGCGCTTCCCGGCGCCATCGCCACCACCAAGCAGGAAGCCAAGGCGGCCTTCGGCAACGACATGGTCTACATGGAGAAGTTCCTCGAGAACCCGCGCCACGTGGAGATCCAGGTGCTGGCCGACGGCCAGGGCAACGCGATCCACCTGGGCGAGCGCGACTGCTCGATGCAGCGCCGCCACCAGAAGGTGGTCGAGGAGGCACCGGCGCCGGGCATCACCCCGGAGATGCGCGAGGAGATCGGCCGCGTGTGCGTGGAGGCCTGCCTGCGCATCGGCTACCGCGGCGCCGGCACCTTCGAGTTCCTGTTCGAGGACGGGCGCTTCTACTTCATCGAGATGAACACCCGCATCCAGGTGGAGCACCCGGTCACCGAGATGGTCACCGGCATCGACCTGATCCGCGAACAGCTGCTGATCGCGGCGGGACGGCCGCTCTCGATCCGCCAGGAGGACGTGGTCCTGCGCGGCCACGCCATCGAGTGCCGGATCAACGCCGAGGACCCCGACAGCTTCCTGCCCTCGCCCGGGCTGATCCAGCACTTCCATGCCCCGGGCGGGCCCGGCGTGCGCGTGGACAGCCATGTCTACGAGGGCTACCGGGTGCCATCGAACTACGACTCGATGATCGGCAAGCTGATCGTGCACGGCGCCGACCGCGAGCAGGCGATCTGCCGCATGCGCGTGGCGCTGAGCGAGATGGTGATCGACGGCATCAAGACCAACATCCCGCTGCAGCAGCGGATCCTCGCGGACGGGGGCTTCGAGAAGGGTGGGCGCAACATCCACTACCTCGAGAAGCGCCTGGCCGAGCGCAAGGACAAGTCGCTCTCCCTGGCCTGACCGCGCGCCCGCCCTCCTCCAGCGCGCCGCCGGCACCATGCGGCGGCGCGTCATGGGGTGGCGGCCCGCCTCGCATATCCTCGGACGTTCGCCGGGGAGGGGGCCGGCTCCACCGCACAGGGAGAGAGGATCGATGCGTCTTCGCAAGAGCAGTCTCGCAGCCGCCGTCGTTGGCGGCACGCTGGTCGCGGCAGCGGCCGGGATCGTGCTGGCACAGCCCCGCACCGCAGCCACCCCGCCCCAGGGCATCGACAGGGCGCAGGCCGGCGACGAGCGACCATGGAGCGTCGCCGGCGGCGACATCGGCATCCGCTGGAACCGCGACCTGGCCGGCGACCTCGGCATGCGCATCCTGCCCGGCTCCGTGCACGGGCAGCGCGCCGCGGACGGCTCGGAGCGCTTCGAGGTCCGCGCCGACCGGCAGCTGCGCTTCAAGGTCGACAACGGCTACGCGCGGACCATGGCGGGCGGCGGGCTGCAGGCGCGCGGCGGCTATGTCCTGCAGCTGCGCGACGGGCGCATCGACCTCGACGGCTTCCGACTGGTGCCGCGGCCGGCGCGCCCCGGAAGCGAACCCGAATTCGACCTGGTCGACGCCGGCGGCATCGCCTGGTTCCACGTCGACCACGTGATGCACGAACTGCTCGACGACCCGCCTTCGCTGACCATCGGCTCCTCGGACATCCGCATCAGCGCGCGCCTCGCCGAGCGCCTCGGCTCGCCCTGGGCGGCCGGCCTGGCGATCGCCGAGCTGCAGCTCGATTCCCCCGTGCAGGTGCGCGGCAGCGGCGACCTGCGGCCAAGCGCCAACTTCATCACCTGGGACGGCGACCCGGCGCCTGGCGGCGGCACCTACCAGAACGACATCTTCATGCTCAGCACCTTCGCGCAGTTCTCGCGATGCACCGGCTGCACCGGCCACGGCGGCAACGGCCGGATGGTGATCACGCCCTCGGCCACGCTGAAGAACAACGTCAACGAGGGCAGCATCAACCCGACCATCCCCGGCGACCCGCGGGGCACCAGCGCCGCGCGGTGGACCGCGACCATCCCGTGGTACCAGAAGTTCTCCGGCAACCATCCGCCCTACAACAACGACCAGCATCCCTACCTGGTCTGGAACATGTACCGGCTCAATGCCGACGGCAGCATCCAGCAGATCGGCAGCTCCGGCGTGAAGCACGCCTACCTGACCACCAACGGCAGCTGCATGGACAGCGGCGACCACCACGGGCACGCCCTGGGCCGCGGCTGCACCGACACCTATTCGGTGGGCAACAACGACTACACGCAGGGCATGACTTCGCGCGCAGAGATCCTGCCGGCCTCGGGCCTCTGGGGCCGGTGCGGCTCGATCTTCGACCCGGACTGCGACGGCAACCAGAACACCGCGCCGGGCGACTCGTACAGCCACCGCATGATCGTGTTCGAGCCGCAGCTGTCCTCGAGCGCGAACCCGGGCGCGAGCTTCCTGTTCGAGTCCTGGTACGTGGCCCGCGGCGACATCGACATCTACAACTCGATGTCGACCAAGCTCGCCACCGCCAACTGGATGGGGACCACCTGGTCGATCGGAACCACGAGCGAACGCCTGGGGCCGGCCATCGACCGCTGGTTCGGGGCGCCCGACCACACCGCATCCAATCCGCGCAACCCGCGGATGAAGCCACCGGGCGACCGCAAGCTGATGACCGAGCTGGTCGACGCCGGCCAGCGCGCCAGGCTGGCGGTCAAGGTCACCCGGCTTCCCGACGGCAACTGGCAGTACCACTACGCGCTGATGAACTTCGAGTTCGCCTTCGCCGAGCTCGAGGGCGCACCGCCGAACCTGCGCATCGTCTCTACCCGCGGCTTCGACGCCTTCGCGCTGGCGACGGCCTCGGGCGACGCGGTGGCGTCGACGGTGTTCCGCGACGGCGACATCGAACCCGGCAACGACTGGAGCTTCGAAGCGGACGCGGACGGCGTCGAATGGAGCGCAGGCGAGACCGGCCGCAGCCTGCCCTGGGGCGAGCTGTACTCGTTCACCCTGGTGTCGCCGAAGCGGCCGGTGGACGGCACCGCCGTCCTGCGCTCGGATGGAGCGCCGCGCGAAGCCGTGTACGAGCTCGCCACCCTGGTGCCCGCGCCCTGAGGCGCCGTGCCGGCCCGGGCTCCGGGCCGGCACCGCATCGCGCGGGGCGGGTACCATGCACGTCCCCCGGCCCGGGCCCGCGCGATGCCCTTCCTCGAACTGACCCTACGCTGCCGCGAGTCCGAGCAGCCGCGCTTCGAGCACGCGCTCGAGGACGTCGGCGCGCTGGCGGTGACGATGCTCGACGCCGACGCCGGCACGGGCAACGAAGACGCCATCCTGGAGCCCGGGGTCGGGGAGACGCCGCTGTGGCAGTCGATCGCCCTGAGCGCGCTGTTCCCGCACGACACCGACGCGCTGCTGCTGCTCGCTGCGCTGGAGAGCTTCGACCCCGGCCTCGACTGGACCCGCGTGCGCTTCCGCAACGTCGAGGACCAGGACTGGGAGCGGGCCTGGATGGACCAGTACGTTCCGCTCCGCTTCGGCCAGCGGACCTGGATCGTGCCCTGGAACAGCCCGCTGCCCGCAGGGGCGGAGGCCGCGGACGCGGCGGTGGTGCGCCTCGATCCCGGCCTGGCCTTCGGTTCGGGGACGCACCCGACCACCGCCCTGTGCCTGCGCTGGCTCGACGATCTCGCCGCCGAGGGCGTGCTCGAGGGCGCGCGCGTCCTCGATTTCGGCTGCGGCAGCGGGATCCTGGCACTCGCTGCGCTGAAGCTCGGCGCGGCGCAGGCCACCGGCATCGACAACGATCCGCAGGCGCTGCTGGCCACCGCGGACAACGCCGCGCGCAACGAAGTGGGCGCGCGGATGTCGGTGCACGCGCCCGGCGACGCGCCCGACGGGAGCTACCCCATCGTGGTCGCCAACATCCTCGCCGCCGCCCTGGACGCGCTGGCGGAAACCATCGCCGCGCGCGTGGCGCCGGGCGGGCGCCTTGCGCTGTCGGGCATCCTCGACGGCCAGCAGCAGCCGCTGCTGGCCCGCTACGGCGCGTGGTTCGACGGGCTGCGCGTGGCGCTGGACGGTGACTGGGTCCGCATCGACGGCGTGCGCCGCGGCTGAGGGCTGCCGGCGGCGCGCGGCGCATGCTTGAATAGCCCCGATGTTCATCAACTGCCCGTCCTGCCGCGCCCTGGTCGCGACCGATCCGGCGACCGACCAGCCGCCGGAGCGCTGCCCGCGCTGCGCCGAGCGGCTGCGCGAGGCGCCGCCCGAAAGCCCGTCGCCAGCCGACGATGCGCGCAGCGGCGTGGCCGCGGCGATCGCGGAAGCCTTCGGCGGGGAGCTGGCGGCGCAGCCGGACCCGTCCACGCCCCCGGTCTCCATCGCGAACCTGCTCCAGCCGCAGGAGCCGCCCGACGCACCTGCGCCCGAACCTGCGCCTGAAGCCGACCCCGCGCCGGTCCCGGATCCGGAGCCGACGACGACCGCGGGCACCGGGTCCGCGGAAGCGGTCGGGCCGGTGCCCGCGCCGGCTCCTCCGGGCAGGCGCGGCGACGCCCCGCAGGTCCGCCCCGCGCCCAGCTTCCTCCGCCGCCGCGGCGCGCGTGCCGGCGACGGCGCACCCGCGCGGCGCTGGCCGCTTCCCGCGGCGGTCGCCGGGCTCTCGCTGCTGCTGGCCCTGCAGTGGCTGGTCGCCGATCGGGCCCGGCTGGCCGCCGACCCGACCTGGCGACCCGTGGTGGCCCGAGTGTGCGGCGCGCTGGGGTGCAGCCTGCCGCCGTGGCGGGAACCCGCCGCCTTCGTGCTGCTCGACCGCGACGTGCGGCCGCATCCGGAGGTCCCGGGCGTGCTGCGCATCACCGCCAGCTTCCGCAACGATGCCGCCTGGCCGCAGGCCTGGCCGCAGGTGGTGCTGACCCTCACCAACCTCGAGGGACGCCCGCTGGGCGCGCGCGCCTTCACCGCCGCCGAATACCTCGATCGCCCACCGACGGCCGACCTGGCCAGCGGCGACGGCGCGGTGATCCGCATGGACGTGCGCGAACCGGGCCCTGGCGCGGTCGGATTCGCCTTCGATTTCCACTGACGGCGCCCCCGTGGCGGGCGGCGCCCCGCCGCGATAGACTCGATCCCGGTCGCGCGCGATGTGCGAACAGGCTTCCGGGGTCCGATTGAACGCTGCCGACACCAACGAGCCGCCGCCGCGCGGCACGCCACGGGCGCCGCTGCGCGATCACGTGGCCAGCGCCGTCCGCCGCTATATCCGCGACCTGGACGGCTGCGACGCGGAGAACCTGTACGGCATCGCCCTGCGCGAGCTCGAGATCCCGCTGTTCGTCGAAGTGCTCAACCACTGCGAGGGCAACCAGAGCCGGGCCGCCACCATGCTCGGGATCCACCGCGCCACCCTGCGCCGCAAGCTGCGCGACTACGGCATCGTCTGAGCCGCGGGCCGGCGCGCGCAGCGCCGTATAATCGCGGCTTTCCCGCTTCCTTCCCCACGCAATGTCCACCGATCGCCTGCCCCTGCGCCGGGCCCTGCTGTCCGTGTCCGACAAGACCGGCCTGGTGGGGTTCGCCCGCGTCCTCGCCGCCCGCGGAGTCGAACTCCTGTCCACCGGCGGCACCGCCCGCGCCCTGCGGGAGGCCGGGCTGGAGGTGCGCGACGTCTCCGAGGCCACCGGGTTCCCGGAGATGATGGACGGCCGCGTCAAGACCCTGCACCCGGTCGTGCACGGCGGGCTGCTCGGGCGCGCCGGCGTGGACGAGGCGGTGATGGCCGAGCACGGCATCGGCGCGATCGACCTGCTGGTGCTGAACCTGTATCCCTTCGAATCGGTGACCGCGAAGGCGGACTGCACCCTGGCCGAGGCGGTCGAGAACATCGACATCGGGGGCCCGGCGATGCTGCGCTCGGCGGCCAAGAACTTCGCCCGCGTGGCGGTGGCCACCGACCCCGCGCAGTACTCCGGCATCATCGAAGAGCTCGAGGCGCACGACGGCATGCTGTCGGCGAAGACCCGCTTCGCGCTCTCGGTGGCGGCCTTCAACCGCGTGGCGCGGTACGACGCCGCGATCGCCAACTACCTGTCGGCGATCGACGCACCGGCCCCCGGGGTCCCAGGGCGAGCAGGGTTCCCCGCGCAGCTGCACGCAAGCTTCGTGAAGGTGATGGACCTCCGCTACGGCGAGAACCCGCACCAGTCGGCCGCGTTCTACCGCGATCCGGACCCGGTGCCCGGAACGCTGGCGACCTTCAGCCAGCTGCAGGGCAAGGAGCTGAGCTACAACAACCTCGCCGACGCCGACGCCGCCTGGGAGTGCGTGCGCCAGTTCGATGCGCCGGCCTGCGTCATCGTCAAGCACGCCAATCCCTGCGGCGTGGCCACCGCGGCCGGCTGCGGCGAGGCCTACGAGCGCGCGTACGCGACCGATCCGACGTCCGCCTTCGGCGGCATCCTCGCCTTCAACACCCGGCTCGACGCGGCCACGGCGAAGTCGATCCTGGACCGCCAGTTCGTCGAGGTGCTGATCGCGCCCGACTACGACCCGGACGCGCTGGACTACTGCGCCAGGAAAGCCAACGTGCGCGTGCTGCGCATCCCGCCGGGCGACGGCCGCGACCGGTTCGACGGCAAGCGCATCGGCTCCGGCCTGCTGCTGCAGTCCGCGGACGACCGCGGCATGGCCGCCGGCGAGCTCACGCAGGTGACGAAGCGAGCGCCCACCGGCGCCGAGCTGCGCGACCTGCTGTTCGCCTGGCGCGTGGCGAAGTTCGTCAAGTCCAACGCCATCGTGTACGCGAAGGACGAAGCCACCGTCGGCATCGGCGCCGGCCAGATGAGCCGCGTCTACTCGGCGCGCATCGCGGGCATCAAGGCGAACGACGCCGGCCTGGTGGTGCCGGGCTCGGTCATGGCGTCCGACGCGTTCTTCCCCTTCCGCGACGGACTCGACGCCGCCGGCGAGGCGGGCATCCGCGCGGTGATCCAGCCGGGCGGCTCGATGCGCGACGCCGAGGTGATCGCGGCCGCGGACGAGCACGACATCGCCATGGTGTTCACCGGCGTGCGCCACTTCAGGCATTGATCGCCGGACGCGGCGCGAACCGCCCCCCGGACCGGAGGGGCTATCCTCGGACGGGTTTCCTGGCGGGCAGGCTGACACGATGAAAGTCCTTGTGATCGGTTCGGGCGGGCGCGAGCACGCGCTGGCGTGGAAGCTGGCGCAGTCCCCGCGCGTGGGCGAGGTGCTGGTCGCGCCGGGCAACGCCGGGACCGCGACGGAGCCCGGCTGTCGCAACGCCGACATAAAGGCGACCGACCTCGACGGGCTGCTGGCGCTGGCGCGCGAAGAGGGCGTGGCCTTCACCGTGGTCGGGCCGGAGGCGCCGCTGGTGGCAGGCATCGTCGACCGGTTCCAGGCCGAGGGGCTGCGCATCTTCGGGCCCACGGCCGCGGCCGCGCAGTTGGAGGGCAGCAAGGCCTTCGCCAAGGACTTCCTGGCCCGCCACGGCATCCCGACCGCGCACTACGCCGTGTTCACCGCGCTCGAGCCGGCGCTGGCGCACCTGCGCGACGCGGGCGCGCCGATCGTGGTCAAGGCCGACGGCCTGGCCGCCGGCAAGGGCGTGGTCGTGGCGATGACGCTCGACGAGGCCGCGGCCGCGGTGCGCGACATGCTCGGCGGCAATGCCTTCGGCGAGGCCGGGGCGCGGGTGGTGATCGAGGAGTTCCTCGCGGGCGAGGAGGCCAGCTTCATCGCCATGGTCGACGGGCGCACGGCGCTGCCGATGGCCACCAGCCAGGACCACAAGCGCGTGGGCGACGGCGACACCGGCCCCAACACCGGCGGCATGGGCGCCTATTCGCCGGCGCCCGTGGTCACCGGCGAGGTGCACGCGCGCATCATGCGCGAGGTCATCGAACCCACCGTCGCCGGCATGGCCGCCGACGGAGTGCCTTTCACCGGCTTCCTGTACGCGGGCCTGATGATCGACGCCGCGGGCGCTCCGAAGGTCATCGAGTTCAACGTGCGCTTCGGCGATCCGGAAACGCAGCCGGTGCTGATGCGCCTGCGCTCCGACTTCGCCGCCCTCGTGCAGGCCGGAATCGACGGGCGCCTCGACGGCGCCACGGCCGACTGGGACCCGCGCCCCGCGCTGGGCGTGGTGATGGCCGCGGAGGGCTATCCCGGCACGCCGCGCACCGGCGACCCGATCAACGCCTGGGACGCGCCCGACCTCCCCGGCACCAAGGTGTTCCACGCAGGCACGCGGCTCGAGGGGGGCCAGGCCGTCACCGCCGGCGGTCGCGTGCTGTGCGTCTGCGCGCTGGGCGACAGCGTGGCCGACGCGCAGCGGCGCGCCTACGGCGGCGTTTCGGGCATCTCGTGGCAGGGCGAGTTCCACCGCCACGACATCGGCTGGCGCGCCATCGCGCGCGAGCGCGCCGGCGTCTAGCCCCGCGCCGGCGGCGCCGGGCCTCTGCTAGTCTCGCCACGCATCCCGGGGAGGCCGCATGGCGTACAACCAGTTCGAGCTGCTGCGCCAGCGCCGCTTCCTGCCCTACTTCACCGTCCAGGCGCTGGGCGCCTTCAACGACAACGTCTACCGGCAGGCGATCATCGGCCTGCTGTTCTACCTCGGGGTCGACGCCGGGCAGCGCACGCTCTACACCAACCTGGCCCCGGCGCTGTTCATCCTGCCCTACTTCCTGTTCTCGGCCATCGCCGGCCAGTTCGCCGAGAAGCTGGAGAAGCAGCGGCTGATCGTGATCACCACCTCGATGGAGATCGGGATCATGGCCCTGGCAGGCCTCGGATTCCTGCTCGGCAACATGCCGCTGCTGCTGGTGGCGCTGTTCGCGACCGGCATGCAGTCGACGCTGTTCGGCCCGGTGAAGTACTCGATCCTGCCGGCGGTGCTGAAGCCGGAGGAGCTGACCGGCGGCAACGGCCTGGTGGAGATGGGCACCTCGCTGTCGATCCTGGCCGGCATGATCTACGGCGGGCTGGTGCTCCAGGTCGCCGGCGCCTGGGGCGCGGAAGCGGCCGCGGCCTCGGTGGTCGGGCTGGCGGTGGCCGGCAACCTGGTGGCGCGGAGGATCCCGCGCGTCGACGCCGGCAAGCCGGACCTCGAGCTCAGCTGGAACCCGGTGCCGGAGTCGGTCCGGATCTGGAAGCTCACCCGGCGCACGCCGGCGGTGCGCAACGCGATCCTGGGCGTGTCCTGGTTCTGGTTCGTGGGCACGGTGCTGACCGCGCAGCTGCCCAACTACGCCGAACTGCACCTGGGCGCGCCGGAGCGCTCGACCAGCCTGTACATCTTCGGCCTGGCGCTGTTCTCGGTGGGCGTGGGCAGCGGCTCGCTGCTGTGCGAGAAGCTGTCCGCGCGCACGGTCGAGATCGGCCTGGTGCCGCTGGGCGCGCTCGGCATCAGCGCCTTCATGCTCGACCTCTACTTCGCGCGCAGCGGCCTCGCGCCGCAGACGGGACTGGACGTCGCCGGCTTCCTGGCCGGCGAGCACGGCTGGCGCATCGCCATCGACCTGGCCGGCATCGGCTTCTCCTGCGGCCTGTTCATCGTGCCGCTGTTCGCGCTGATCCAGAGCCGCACGCCGAAGGACGAGATGGCGCGCGTGTTCGCCGGCCTCAACATCCAGAACTCGGCCTTCATCGTCACCGCCGCGGTGACCGGGCTGCTGCTGCAGCAGGTGCTGGGCTGGAGCATCCCGCAGGTGTTCCTTGCGGTCGCGATCGCGAACCTCGTGGTCACGACCTGGATCTTCGCCATCGTGCCCGAGTTCGCGATGCGCTTCGTCAGCTGGCTGCTGGTGCGCGCGCTGTACCGGCTGGAGCTGCACGGCATCGAGCGCCACGTGCCGGACGAGGGGCCGGCGCTGCTGGTGTGCAACCACGTCAGTTACATGGACGCGCTGATCCTTGCGGCGAGCATCCCGCGGCCGGTGCGCTTCGTCATGTACTACCGGATCTTCCAGATCCCGGTGATGCGCTGGATCTTCCGCGCCGCCGGTGCGATCCCGATCGCCAGCCGGAAGGAGGACCCGGCGATGATGGAGCGCGCCTTCGACCGCATCGACGCCGCGCTGGCCGAGGGCGAACTGGTGCTGCTCTTCCCCGAGGGGCGGCTGACGCCGGACGGGGACATCGGGCCGTTCAGGCCGGGCGTCGAGCGCATCCTCGCGCGGCGCCCGGTGCCGGTGGTGCCGATGGCCCTGCGCGGGATGTGGAGCAGCATGTGGAGCCGGCGCGGAGCGGGCGCCGCCAGCGCGCGCCTGGCCCGCATGCGGGTGCCGCGGCGCTTCCGCGCCCACGTGGCGGTGATGGCGGAGGCCCCGATCCCCGGCGCGGAGGCCGATGCGCCCCTGCTCGAAGCCCGCGTCCGCGCCCTGCGCGGGGACCATCCCTGAGCGCGGGGGTCAACCCGCCCTGCGCGCCAGCACCCCCAGCGCGGCCGCATCGGTCACCGCCCTGAGGCGCGGCAGCGCCAGCTCCTCGGCCAGGTAGCGGGCGTTCGTACCGCCGAGCCAGATCGTGACATCCGGTCCGAGCGCGGCGTCGAGGCGCCGCAGCTGGTCGAGCGCGTGCCTGGCCTGGCCCGGGTCCACCGAACTCACCGCCACCCCGCGCGCGCCCAGCCGGTCCGCCACCCGCGCCAGCTCCTCCGGCGGGAGTTCGGTGCCCAGGTACAGCACCGGGATGCCGGCGTCGCAGGCGTGCAGCGCGGCACCGAGCAATCCGAGCTCGTGGCGCTCGCCGGACAGGGTCGCGAACAGCAGCCGCGGCCGCCGCTCCCGCGGATGCTGGTCGAGCACCGAGAGCAGGCGCGCGCGCAGCAGGCTGCTGACCAGGCGTTCCTGGGCGATCGCCAGGCGCCCGTCGGCCCAGCGCAGGCCGACCTCGCGGAGCAGCGGGCCGACGACGCGCGCGAGCAGCACCGACAGCGGCAGCGTGGCGATGGCCACGGACAGCTCGCGGTCGAACGCGTCCACGCGGTAGTCGGCCACGGCGTCCAGCATCCGCTCCGGCAGCGCATCCAGGCCGCCATAGCCGGCGCTCCGGCGCTCCTGCAACAGCCGCTCCAGGGCCGCGTCGTCCAGGGTGGCCAGCTGGCTGATCGGGTGGCCGCGATCGACCAGTCCGTGGAGCCTGGCCAGCCGCTCGACCATGGCCGCGTCGTAGACGCGCCGGCCGCGGGCATCGCGATGCGGGACCACGGCCCCGTAGCGACGCTCCCAGGCGCGCAGGGTCGCAGGCGTGAGCCCGCTGAGTTCGGCGGCGGCCTTGACCGGGAACATGCGCGGGAATGTACACCTTTTGTACAAGTCGAAGTTGTACAGGCTTCTAACGCGCGGGGACCGAGACTGCAGGCCCGAACACCACCCGGAGACTGCAATGAACCGCTACGCACCCACGTCCCCCCGCAGACTGCTGCCCGCCCTCGGCACGGCGCTCGCGCTGGCCCTCGCCGCCCCGGCCGCGCTGGCGGCCGGACCCGACGAGGCCAGGGCCACGCAGCCGCGCGCCAGCGCCGACATCGTCGACACCGCCGTCGCCGCCGGCCAGTTCAAGACGCTGGCCGCGGCCCTGGGCGCCGCCGGGCTAGTCGACACGCTGAAGGGCGACGGCCCGTTCACCGTGTTCGCGCCCACCGACGAAGCATTCGCCGCGCTCCCGGCCGGCACCGTGGAGTCGCTCCTCCAGCCGGAGAACCGCGAGCGGCTGGTGGCCATCCTCACCTACCACGTCGTCCCCGGCAGCTACCCTGCGGCGCGCGTCGCGGGCATGGACCAGGCCAGGACCGTCAACGGCGACAGCGTCGACATCCGCGCCACCGGCGGCGCGGTCACCGTGGACGGTGCCCGCGTGCTGCAGGCCGACGTGGCCGCGAGCAACGGCGTGATCCACGTGATCGACACCGTCCTCATGCCCTCCAACTGACCGCGGGAACACGTCCATGAAGATCCTCGACACCATCACCCTGCTGCTCGTGATCGTGGGTGGAATCAACTGGGGCCTGGTCGGCGCGACCGGGCTCGACCTGGTCGCCGCGATGGCGGGCGGACAGGACGCACTGCTTGCGCGCGTGGTGTACGTGCTGGTCGGCCTGGCCGCGCTGTACCAGGTCCTGCCGCTGCTGCGGACGGCCAGCCGCCCCGGATGAGCGGCACCGCCCTGGTCTGGTTCCGCGACGACCTGCGGCTGCGGGACCACCCCGCGCTGCAGGCGGCGCTCAGGTCGGGCCTTGCCCCGCTCCCGGTCTACATCCACGCCCCTTCGGAGGAGGGGCCGTGGGCGCCGGGGGCGGCCTCCGATGCGTGGCGGCACCGGTCGCTGCTGGCGCTGGATACGCAGCTGCGCGAGCGCGGCAGCCGGCTGCACGTCTTCGCGGGCGCCAGCGGCGACGTGCTCGAAGCGCTCGCGGCCGCCTGCGGCGCTTCGGCCGTGTTCTGGAACCGGCGCCACGAGCCCGCGGTCGACCGGCGCGACGAGGGCATCCGCCGGCGCCTGCGCCGCCTCGGCCTGCGCGCCGAGGCCCTGGGCAGCGGCCTGCTGTTCGAGCCCTGGCAGCTCGAAACGCGCGCCGGAGAACCGTTCCGCGTCTTCACTCCGTTCTGGACCGCGGCCCGGCGGCGCTGGAACCCGCCCGCGCCGTCGCCCGCGCCCGCGCGGCTGCCCGGCTTCGACGCACTGCCCGGGGAGACCACGATCGCGGCGCTGGCCCTGCAGCCCGCGCCGCGCTGGGACGCCGGCTTCTGGCAGCGCTGGACCCCCGGCGAAGCCGGCGCCGGGCAGGCGCTGGACGCCTTCATCGAGACGGGCCTCCCCGACTACCGCGCCGGCCGCGACCTGCCCGCCCGCGGCCTGACTTCGCGGCTGTCGCCGCACCTGCATTTCGGCGAGGCCACCCCGGCGCGGATCGCGGCCGCGCTCGCCGACGCCGGGCACGCCGCGGAGCGCGAGGCCTTCATCCGTGAACTCGCGTGGCGGGAATTCGGACGGCACGTGCTGCACCATTTCCCGCACACCAGCGAGCGCAACTTCAATCCGCGCTTCGACGACTTCCCCTGGGCGCCGCCGGAGCCGCGCCTGCTCCGGGCCTGGCAGCGCGGCCGCACCGGCTTGCCGCTGGTCGACGCCGGCATGCGCGAGCTGTGGGCGACCGGATGGATGCACAACCGGGTCCGCATGGTGGTGGCGAGCTTCCTCACCAAGCACCTGCGCATGCACTGGCTGCACGGCGCGCGCTGGTTCTGGGACACCCTGGTCGACGCCGACCTGGGCAACAACACGCTCGGCTGGCAGTGGGCGGCCGGCACCGGCGTGGACGCGGCGCCCTATTTCCGGGTGTTCAACCCGGTGCTGCAGGCGCAGCGCTTCGATCCCGGGGGCGAGTACATCGCGCGCTGGGTGCCCGAGCTGGCCGCACTGCCGCCGCGCGCACGGCATGCACCCTGGCTTGCCGGGGCAAGGCGAAAGGACCTCGGCGGCTATCCGGCCTCGCCCGTCGTGGACCTCGCCGAAGGACGCGCCGCGGCGCTGGCGGCGTTCGAACAGGTCCGCGCAGTCCCGCGCCTCAGTTGACCCAGCCGGCCACCACGAACAGCGCAAGCACCGCCAGCCAGGCCAGCAGCACCCGCCAGACCAGGGACATGGCGTCGCGCAGGGCCTGGTCCAGCGGCGCGTCGACCGCGCTGGCCATCGGCACGGCCGTCGCGGCCGCGCCTGCAGCCGCCGCCGCACCGGGGGGCGCGGCATCCGCGGCGTACTCGGCGTCCTCGTCCAGCTCCTGGCGCACGCTGGCGCGGCCCACGCTCGCGAGCATGCGCGTGGCCAGGTCCAGGCCCGCGCCGCCGGCGGCCTTCCAGGCCGAGACCACCACGTCGAAATTGCCCACCAGCGCCAGCGACAGGGCCATCAGCTGCGCCACCGGCCAGTCGAGCACGCCGAGCAGCCTGCGCGCGCCGTCCACCGTGCCCTCCGGCAGGTACAGCGCCGGCTCCTCCTCGGCCGCGATCGCGACCAGGCGGTACAGCAGGGCGCCGACCGCGCCCAGCACCACGAACCAGAACAGCACGCCGAACCAGCGCCGCAGCGCGGCGATGAAGACGCGGCCGATCTCCTCGCCGCCGTCGCCGCTGCCGGCCGCGGCGGCCGGGCGCAGCCGCGCCAGGGCCTCGGCACGCCCGGTGGAGTCGGCCGCATCGACCACGGCCGCCACGTCGACGTCGAGGTCGCGCGGCCCCCAGGCGTAGAACACCGCGGCGACGCCGAACAGCAGCGCCGGCAGGCCGAAGACGATCCCGTCCAGCAGCCACTGCACCAGCCCCACCGCCAGCACCACCGGGACCAGCGCCAGCAGCAGGCCCCAGCGCCCGCGCCAGAACCCGTCGTCGCGGAAGCGGCCGTGCAGCCAGCGCAGCAGCGCGCGGTACCAGCCGTCGTCGCGCACCGCGGCGGCGAACGACGGCGCCAGGTGCCCGAGCGCCAGCGCCACCACCACTGCGAACAGGGTCGAGAACATGCCCCGATTCTATCCCCTGCCGGTGCGCGCGGCGGCGCTCAGCCGCCGGCGTGCCAGCGCTCGATCAGCCAGCGCGAGATCGAGATCGAAGGCGACAGCAGCAGGCCGTCCGGCCCGGATTCGCCCCGGAGCGCGGCGCCGACCTCGTCGCGGGTGAACCAGCGCGCGTCCTCGAGTTCGTCGCTGAGGCAGCGCGGCTCGTCCGGATCGGCCACCGCCTCGAAGCCGAGCATCAGCGAGGAGGGGAAGGGCCAGGGCTGGGACGCGAGGTAGCGGCAGCTGCGCACGCGCACCGCCGACTCCTCGAAGACCTCCCGCGCGACGGTCTGCTCCAGCGACTCGCCCGGCTCGACGAAGCCGGCGAGCACCGAATAGCGCCGCGGCGCCCAGCCGGGCCCGCGGCCCAGCAGCAGCCGCTCGCCGTCGCTCACCGCGACGATGATCGCGGCGTCGGTGCGCGGATAGTGCTCGAGCCCGCAGGGCGCGCAATACCCGAGCCAGCCGGCGCGCCGGTAGGCGAGCCCGCCGCCGCAGCTGGCGCAGAAGCGGTGCCGCGCGCGCCAGTGCATCACCGCGCGCGCCTGGGCGAAGGCGGTGGCTTCGAAGTCGGGCCACTGCGCGGCGGCGCTGCGCAGGTCGATCGGTACGGAGCCGGCGATCGCCGGCGAATCCTCCACGTCTTCGGCGCGGACCGCGAACCAGCCCTCGTCGCCGCGAAGCCCGAGGAACAGCGCGGATCCGCGCCCGCCATCGAGGCCGGACGCGGGCGGCGCCAGCAGGCCGCCGTCGGCGCCGGCGCGCGCGCGCCCTTCGGCATCGAGCACCAGCGCGCGTCCCTGGTCCCAGAGGCGGGACAGGGCCTCGCTGTCGTCGCGGAGGTTCTCGGCGCGGTCCAGCGGCGCCTCGACGAAGGCGAACGGCGCGGCGCGCCGCGGGGTCATGCCGTGAAGCTGCTGCCGCAGCCGCAGGTGGATTTGGCGTTCGGGTTGCGGATGGTGAACTGCGCGCCGTGCAGGCTTTCGACGTAGTCGACCGAGGCGCCCATCAGGTATTGCAGGCTCAGCGGATCGACCAGCAGCGTGACGCCGTCGGTCGCCACGGCGAGGTCGTCCTCGCCCTGCTCCTCGTCGAACTCGAAGCCGTACTGGAATCCCGAGCAGCCGCCGCCCTGGATGTAGACGCGGAGCTTGAGGGCGTCGTTGCCCTCCTCGGAAATCAGCTCCCTGACCTTGGCCGCGGCCGCGGCGGTGAACTCGAGCGGCCGGTCGAGCGCCTGGTAGCCGGGAGCGGAGAGATCGATGGTGGTGCTCATGCCGTCAAGCATGGGGGGCACGGGCGCGGGCTTCAAGCGTCGGGCGGTGAACGCGGCGTCGCGGCGGCGGCCTCGGCCCAGGTGAAGGACTCCTCCACCGCCTGCCCGCGCGGCGGGGCCAGGCGCACGATCACGCGCAGCGGCTTGAAGCCCTCGGGCAGGATCAGGTCGCCCTCTACCTGCTGGAAGTACTTGAACGAGTAGTCGACGCCCGGGGCGTCCTCCAGCTGGCGCAGGTCGGACCAGGACAGGCGCTCGAGGCTGTCGTTGCGCGAACCTTCCACCGCGACCGTGAGCGTGCCGCTGCTCACCGCCGCGCGGTTCAGGGTCTGGGTGAGCGTGGCGGTGAAATGCCAGGCGCCCTCGCCCTGCGACTGCAGCTTGAGTCCGTGGACCGTCAGCCCGCGGCGCTGGCTGGTACTGCCCACCAGGCGTTCGTAGAAGGCGACGTCGGCGCGCAGCGCGGAGATCTCCTCGTCGCGTTCGGCCAGCGTGCCCTGCAGGTCGCGGTTGGCCTCGCGGCTGACCTGGTCGGAGCGGGTCAGGGTCGCCACTTCCTGGCGCAGCGCCTCGAGCTCCGACTCCAGCGCGCGGTCGTCGCCGCGGGCGCTGCCGCCGACCACCGTCCAGGCGCCCCAGAGCCCGAACAGCAGGCACAGCGCGAGCAGGCCGAGGAGGGCGGCGTGGGCCCGCGGGTGCGGGTGCTCCGGGGGCGGCGGGGCGTCGGGCATCGGCGCATGGTAGCGCCCGACCGCCGCCGTGGGCACCTGCGCCCTATACTCCCCCCAGGTCCGGCCCGGGAGCGCGGCAGTGTCCGAAGCCCATCTGTTCGCCGTTGGCGTCCTCCTGGCGTGGCTGGCCGGGATCCGCGTGTACCTCACCGTGTTCGGCATCGGCCTGGCCGGCGCGCTCGGCTGGCTGGACCTGCCGCCGGCGCTCGCGGTCACGACCTCGCCCTGGGTGCTCGGCGTCTCCGGGGCGCTGGCGCTGGCCGAGTTCTTCGCCGACAAGATCCCGGGCGTCGATTCCGGCTGGGACCTGGTGCAGACGCTGGCACGGGTGCCCGCCGGCGCCTTCCTCGCCGCGGCGGCGCTGTCCACCGACGGCGACCTCTCGGCGGGGATGCTCGCGACCGGCGCCGGCGTCGCGCTCGGAAGCCATGCGCTGAAGTCGGGCAGCCGCGTGCTGATCAACGCGTCGCCGGAGCCGCTCAGCAACTGGGGCGCCTCGGCCACCGAGGACGTGGCCACGATCGGGCTGATGGCCCTGGCGGTGGCCCACCCGCTGCTGGCCCTGGGCATCGCGTTCTCCCTCAGCCTGGCGCTCGCGCTCGCCCTGTGGTGGGTGTGGCGGCGGCTGTTCAGGCGCCGCCCGGTCGCCGGGGCCGGCTGAGCGCGGCCCGCGTCCACGCCCCCGGCCGCGGTTCGTTGTAGGCTTTGCGTCCGGGGGAACGCGCGCGAGGCGCGGGGCCTCCGTTCACGCCCACGGAGGACCCCGCAGTGAGCGCAGCACCCGGCCCACGCACCGCAGAAGGGATCGGCACGTCGACGCCGGTGCCCGGCGAGTCCGTGCGCGCCGAGTTCCCGCCCGCGGGCTACTGGCGCCGCTGGTGCGGCGATGCGCCGCCCGCCAAACCGGTGCGCGTCGACGCCCCCGCCGCCGAGCCGCCGCCGCCGCTGGTGGAGCCGCCGGTCGCGGCCGACGGCACCGCCGACGCCCCCTACCGGGTCCTGGTGGTCGAGGACGACCTCAGCCAGGCGCTGTTCGCCGAGAGCGTGCTCGGCGGCGCGGGCATGCAGGCGGCCGTGGTCTCGGTCGCCGCCGAGGTGATGGCCTCGCTGGAGACCTTCCGCCCCGACCTGGTGCTGATGGACCTGCACATGCCCGGCATGGACGGCGTCGAGCTGACCAACATGATCCGCGCCCACGCCACGCACGGGCACGTGCCGATCGTGTTCCTCACCGGCGACCCGGATCCCGAGCGCCAGTTCGAGGCCCTCGAGACCGGCGCCGACGACTTCCTCACCAAGCCGGTCCGCCCGCGCCACCTGATCGCCGCCGTGCAGAGCCGCGTGCGCCGGGCGCGCATGCTGCAGCGCGAGCGCAGCGGCAGCGGGCGCCACCCGGTCACCGGCCTGTACACGCGTTCGCACATGCTGCAGCGCCTGAACTCGATGATCCCGGGCGATGGCACGGGTGCGATCTACATGGTCGAGGTCGCCGGCGTGGGCGCCCTGCGCGACCGCTACGGCTATGCGGGCCTGGAACAGCTGCTGACCGGCGCCGCCAGCCGCATCGGCGAGGTCGCCCAGGGCCACGCCGTGTCGCGCCTGAGCGACAGCATCTACCTGGTGCACGCCGCGGGCCTCGAGCCCGGCCTGCTGCCGGAGAGCGCCCGCGCCCTGCGCGACGCCCTCGGCCGCGAAGGCTTCACCGTCAACGACGAGAGCGTGCGCCTGCGCGCCTTCGTCGGCTATACCGCGCTGTCCCACGGCTATGGCGACGCCAGCAGCGCGCTGGCCGCGGCCGAGCGCGCGCTGCGCGAGGCGCGCACCCAGCCCCTGGCGGTGGCGGCCTACCAGCCGCCGCGGCAGCGCGACCACGACCTGGCCATGGCCGAATCGGTCCGCAAGGCCCTGGCCGACGGCGGCTTCGAGCTGGCCTTCCAGCCGGTGGTGGCGGTCGCCGGCGGCGAGGAGGCGCAGTTCCAGACGCTGCTGCGCATGCGTTCGGCCGACGGCAAGCTGGTGCCCGCGGCGGAGTTCCTGCCGGCCGCGGACGCCGCCGACCTGATGCACGACATCGACGCGCGCGTGCTCGAGCTGGCGGTGACCGTGCTGCACGAGCGCTCCGATGCGGGCAAGCCGGTGCGGCTGTTCGTCTCCCAGTCGGCGCGGACGCTGGCGCGCGACGGCCACGCCGACCACGTGCTCGGCATGCTGGCCGCCTACGGCGTCGAGGGCGGCCGCATCGTGATCGACGTGCGCCAGGACGAGGCGCTGATCCACGCGCTGGCGCTGCGCGAGTTCTGCGACGCCATGGTCCCGGCCGGGGTGCAGCTCTGCCTTGGCCAGTACCAGACCGGGCGCGAGGCCGACGCACTGCTGGGCCAGCTTCCGCTGGGCTACGTGCGCCTGGCCGCGCGCTATTCCCAGCGCCTCGACGACCCGGCCGTGCGCGACGAGATGCGCCAGGCGATCGAGCGCGCGCACCGCCTGGGCCTGTGCGTCATCGGCCAGCAGGTGGAGGACCCGCAGGCGGCAGCCACGCTCTGGATGAGCGGCGTCGACTTCATCCAGGGCAACCTGGTGCAGCAGGCGGCGGGCGAACTGGACTTCGACTTCCACCACTCGGTGCTCTGAGATGATCACTCGCGGCCGCCCTTCCGCCCTGATGCTCCGCTGGCTGGCGCTGGGCGCCGCCGCCGGCGCCACCCTGAGCCTGGTCCTCGACGTCGTCGGGCTCGAGGGCCCGTGGCAGCACTCGGCGCTGGTGCTGGTCCTGCTGGTGCTGTTCGCGGTCGTCGCCATCCACGTCAGCGTCCGCAGGCGCGACCAGCAGATGGACGAGGCCGAGGAGCGCGCGCGCCGCGACGAATCGATGATGGAGCAGCTGCAGGCGCAGATCGAGCACCACACCCAGCTCGAGCAGCAGCTGCGCCAGGCCAAGCAGGCGGCCGAGTCGGCGGTGATGGCCAAGGGCGAGTTCCTCGCCACCATGAGCCACGAGATCCGCACGCCGCTCAACGGCATCGTGCCGATGCTCGACCTGCTGATGCACGCCCGCCTGGCGCCCGACCACGCCGAGCTGGTGCGCACGGCGTACACCTCGTCGCAGCAGATGCTGCGCATCGTCGACGACATCCTCGACTACTCGAAGCTCGAGGCCGACAAGCTCGAGCTCGAGACCACCGGCTTCAACCTGCGCGAACTGCTCGAAGTCGTGATGCAGCTCATGGAGCGCCCGGCCCAGGGCAAGGGCCTGCGCATGAGCCTCAGCATCGACCCAGCGGTCCGCCTGGCCGTGCGCGGCGACCCGGTGCGCCTGCGCCAGGTGCTGGGCAACCTGGTGTCGAACGCGGTCAAGTTCACCGAGCGCGGCTCGGTGTCGGTGTCGGTGCGCCGCATCGGCGAGACCCCCGCCCAGCACCAGCTCCGCTTCGAGGTGCGCGACACCGGCATCGGCATTCCCCAGGGCTCGCAGGCGCGCCTGTTCCAGGCCTTCAGCCAGGCCGACGCGTCGACCACCCGCCTGTACGGCGGCACCGGGCTGGGCCTGGCCATCTCCAAGCGCATCGTCGACCTGATGGGCGGGCGCATCGGCGTCGAGTCCGAGCCCGGCCAGGGCGCCACCTTCTGGTTCGAGGTCCCCCTGCTCAAGGCCGCCGGCGACATGCCGACCGCGACCCAGGACAGCAGCCCGCGCGGCCGCCTGCTGCTGCTCAGCGCCGACCCGCGCCTGCGCCTGCGGCTGTCGATGCTGCTGCCCAACTGGGGCCTGCGCGTCAGCTCGGTCGAGACCACGCAGGAAGCGCTCGATCGCCTTCGGGCGGCGGCCAACCAGGGCGCGCCCTGGGCCTACTCCCTCGTGCTGGCGGACCTCGCCGGCATGCGCAGCACCGCGGTGGCCCTGCACCGCAACCTCGGCCGCCAGGCCGTCTACGGCGACCTCAAGCTGGTCTGCCTGTACGGGGACGACCCGGTCCCCGAGGAACTGCAACGCAGCGTCACCCTTCTCAGCCGGCAGGCCCCCGATGCCGACCTCCGTGCCGCCCTCCTGGGCGGGAATGTCGCACAGACACCGGACAACGCCAGGGAGCCCGCCACGATGTCCACCCCGACGCCACCCGCGGCCGCAGCCGCGCCGATCCGCGCCGCGCGCGTGCTGCTGGTCGAGGACAACCCCGTGAACCTGATGGTGGGCCAGCGCCTGCTGTCGGTGCTCGGCATCACCTGCGATACCGCGAGCAACGGCGAGGCCGCCCTGCTGCGCATGGAGGCCTCGCGCTACGACATCGTGCTCATGGACTGCCAGATGCCGGTGATGGACGGCTACACCGCCACCCGCCGCTGGCGCGAGATCGAAGAGCACGCCGGCGACGGCCGCCACGTCCCGATCATCGCCATGACCGCGAACGCGATGGCCGGCGACCGGCAGAAGTGCCTCGACGCGGGCATGGACGACTACCTCGCCAAGCCGGTCACGCGCAGCGAGCTCGAGCGCACGCTCGCGCGCTGGTGGAACGCGGAAGCGGCCGCCGCCGCCGCGCAGCGCGAGTCCTACGAGGTCGACCCGGAAACCGGCGAGATGATCCGGCCGGGGGACGCCTTCGCGGCGGAGGACGATGCAGGCGGCGACGCGTGGGCCGGGGCCGCCGCCGCGGCGCCGGTCGACGACGACGCGATGTCCCTGCCCGCCGAGCCTGCGACCGGAGCCGCGGTCGACGCGCCGCCCGCGTTCCACGATCCGTTCGCGCCGCTTGCCGGATTCCGCGGCATCGACACCGCGGCCCAGGCCCCGGAACCGGTCCCGGCTCCGGCCCCGCCTCCGCCGCCTGCACCGGCACCAGCACCGGCACCGCCGCCGGCGCAGATGGCGCCGCCCCCGGCGCTGCCGCCGGTGCTCGACCGCGAGATCCTCGACGACCTGCGCGCCATGCTCGGCGGCGACCTCGACCACCTGATCGACGTCTTCCTGGCCGACACGCCGCGCCTGATCGGCACGCTGGAACAGGCCGCGGTCGGCCCCGACTACGAGGCGCTTCGCGACGCCGCGCACTCGCTGAAGTCGTCCAGCGCCAACCTGGGCGCGATGTCGCTGTCGGCCGCCGCGAAGCGGGTGGAACTTGGTGCCCGCGAGCGCCTGCTCGAGCGCCCCGCGGTGGCGGTTGCGCTGGTGGCCAACGAGTTCACCCGCGCACGTGCGGCTCTGAAGGCCGCGGTCGACGCCCAGGCCCAGGTCTAGGCCTGGGCCTGGGCCTGGGCCTGGGCCTGGGCCTCGCCCTCGCCCTCGCCCACGCCCTCTTCCCTGTAGGAGCAGCTACAGCTGCGAAACGCCCCCCGGGACAGATACAGCGGCGAAACACCCCAGGAGCAGATGCAGCTGCGAAACGTCCTGGCACCAGCCACAGCTGCAAAACGTCGGTGCGTTCGCAGCTGTAGCTGCTCCTACAGTTCTTTATCGGGGGCTCAGCCGCCCATCTTCGACTGCAGGTAGTTCTGCTCGCCGACGCGCTCGATCAGGTCGAGCTGGGTCTCGATCCAGTCGACGTGCTCTTCCTCGGAGTCGAGGATGTCCTTGAACAGGCGGCCGCTGGTGTAGTCCTTGATCGACTCGCAGTAGGCGATCGCCTCGCGCAGCAGCGGCAGGCCGTCGAGCTCGAGCGACAGGTCGCACTCCAGGACCTCGCGCGGGGTCTCGCCTACGCGCAGCTTGCCCAGCGCCTGGAAGTTCGGCAGGCCCTCGAGGAACAGGATGCGGTCGGCAAGCCGGTCGGCATGCTTCATCTCGTCGATCGACTCTTCGTACTCGTGCTTGGCGAGTTCCTCGAGTCCCCAGTTCTTCAGCATCTTGGAATGCAGGAAGTACTGGTTGATCGCAGTGAGTTCGTTGTAGAGCGCCTTGTTGAGGTACTCGATGACCTTGGGATCGCCCTTCATGGCCTGCCTCCGATGGGATGGGGGTATCCCGGAGACTCTAGCGCCATTGCCGCCGCCGTGGCGGAACGGGAATCGTGATCATCCGCGGGGCCGCGGAACGGTGCTCAGGCCGCGTGGGCGAGCGGCAGGACCTGGAGGACCTCTCGCGCGGACTCGGCCTCGAGCAGGCCGGCGGCGGCATCCACGCAGCTGCCGCAGGACGCACCGCAGCCGGTGCGCATCGTGAGTTCGGCCATGCTGCCGCATCCGGCGGCGACGGCTTCGCGGATCTGGTGGTCGGTCACCCCGTTGCAGACACAGACGTACACGGCGGGCTCATGGGACTGGGACGACGCAATTGTCGGCCTACATGAGAATGATTGTCAATCCTGGACGGCTGACCGTCCCCCGCGGGCCCGGCCCTCGCGCGGCCGGCGGCGGCTGCGCTGGGCTTCCAGGCTGATGGTCGGCACCGCCGCGGCCCCGGCCACCTGCCGCGCGTACGGCGCCAGGTGCTGCAGCGCGCGCGTGTAGACCCCGCGCTTGAAGTTGACCACGTGCGCCAGCGGGTACCAGAAGTCGACCCAGCGCCAGTGGTCGAACTCCGGCTTGTCGGTCAGGTCCAGCCGCAGGTCGGCGTCGGCGCCGGTGAAGCGCAGCAGGAACCAGACCTGCTTCTGGCCGATGCAGACCAGCCGGTCGTTGCGGCGGATGGCACGGTTCGGCAGCCGGTAGCGCAGCCAGCCGGGCGTGGACCCGAGCACGTCCACGTGGCCCGGCAGCAGGCCGGTCTCCTCGCGCAGCTCGCGGTACATGGCCTCGAGCGGGGTCTCGTCGGAGTTCATCCCGCCCTGCGGGAACTGCCACCCGTCGCGACGCACGCGGCGCGCCCAGAACACCCGGCCGTCCGGGTGCATCAGCACGATGCCCACGTTGGGGCGGTAGCCGTCCGGATCGATCACGATGCGGACTCCTGGAGTCTTTCGACGCCCGCGGCGTCACTGCGCCCGACTCTGCCACGGGGCGGCGGGACCGACAAGCCGCGGCGCGGGATTTGACGCCGCGCCGCGCCCGGTGGACAATTGCGGGCTCGCCGCGCACCGCGCGCGAGTCCCCATGGCTATGTAGCTCAGCCGGTTAGAGCACAGCACTCATAATGCTGGGGTCGGTGGTTCGAGTCCACCCATAGCCACCAGATTCCTTTCGGAAATCAGTTGCTTGCGGCCAGCGCGCCGCCTCGCGACCAGCTGCCGCCACGCCTCACCGCGCCAGCAGCCGCCGCGTCCACTCCAGCAGCACCATCGGCAGCCGCTCGGGCGCGGGCAGCACCGCGTAGTTGTCCGGGCCGAACACCTTCGGCAGGTAGCCGGGTGCCTGCAGGTCCACGGTCAGGCAGAAGGGGAAGACGCCCTGCAGCCGGGCCTCGGTGACGGCCTGGCGCATGTCCTCGACGCCGTAGCGGCCGTCGTAGCGGTCGGCGTCGTTGGGCTTGCCGTCGGACAGGACCAGCAGCAGGCGGTGCTCGGCGGGCTGTCGCATCAACAGCGCGGTCGCATGGCGGAGGGCGGCGCCGGCGCGGGTGTAGCGCTCCGGCTCCAGGCCGGCGATGCGAAGGGCCACCTCGGGGCCGTGGGCCTCGCCGAAGTCCTTGAGCATGCGCATGGCCACGCCGTGGGGTCCCTCGCCCGAGAACGACAGCGCCGAGAAGGGTTCGCCCAGGCCGTCCAGGGCCACGCACACCAGCAGCAGGGCCTCTCGCTCGACGTCGATCACGCGCCGGCCGTCGCCGATGAAGCCGTCGGTGGAGCCGCTGGCGTCGACCAGCAGGGAGACGGCGATGCTGCGCCGGCCCGGGCGGCGCGCTTCGTACAGGCCTTCGCGCAGGAAGCCGCCGGCGCGCAGGTCGGCGCGGCCCTGCACGCAGGCGTCGATGTCGATGTCCTCGCCGTCGGCCTGGCGCCGCAGGCGCATGCGCTCCGGGCGCAGTGCCTCGAACTGGCGGCGGATGCCGTCGAGGTGCGGGCGGTGGCGGGCCAGGGTCGCGTCCACCCACGACGGGCTTCCGGGCGCCGCCGGCAGCATGCGCACGGTGGCGCCGTGTTCGATGTAGGCGTCGCGGGCGTGGTCCCATTCGGGGTAGCGGTAGCGGGCGTCGCCGGGGTCCGGCCCGCCTGGCTCCAGCACCGCGCGGCTGGCCGGCGGGTCGTCCGACAGCAGCACCTCGCGCGGCGGGTCCGGCCCGGCGACCATGCGCGTGGAGGCCAGCTCGGAGAGCATGTCCCCGTACTCGTCGGCGCCGGTCTCGTCGTCGCGGTCCACCGGGCGCTGCAGTCCGAACGGATCCTCGGCGATCTCGTGCGGGGCGTCCTGCTGGATCATCCAGGCGCCCTGCCCGCCGGGAGCGTCCTCGTCCTCGATCGGGTCGCGCGCCTCGGGCCTGCGCTCCATGCGCGCGCTGCGGACCGGGCCGTCGTCGGTGTCCTCGTCCCGGCGGCCGGTGTCGCCATCGATCGGGTACGCGTTCGTGGAATCGCCCGCCGCGCGCAGGTCGCCCGTCCACCAGTCCCGGTACAGCGGCATCGGCCCGAGGCGGCGCGCGGCCGCGGCGTCGATCCCCCACGCGCGCACGACCTCCGCGGCCTGGCGCAGCGGATCCGGAGCCGGGCCCGGCGCCGCTTCGGGCCCGTCCTCGAGGATGCGGCGGACCAGCGCCTCGAGCGGTCGCCTCGCGGGTGCGAGCGCCGACAGCGGCGGCCTCGCGGACAGGGCCCGCAGCCGGAGCCTGCGCAGGGCCGGCAGCAGTCCGGGGAAACGCAGCGCCACCTCGGCCTCGGCGGCCCTCGCTTCGAACACCAGGGCGGCGTCGCGCAGCAGCGGCTGGCGCTGGGCCAGGATCGACGCCACGCGGCCGCGCCGGGCGCGGCAGGCCTGCTGCATGGCCATCGCACGGTAGAGTGCGGACGCCTCCTCCGCGTCGCAGGTACCCAGGTGGGCCGGGAGCCAGATCGCGTCGCCGCTGGTCGCGGGCACCGCCTGCCGGTGCCGGGGATGGGCGGCGGGGTTGAACAGGCGGTGCAGCACCGTCGGTCGCGCCGGCGGCAGTGCCACCCGCAGCGGGATGCTGGCGTCGAAGGCCGCCGACAGCAGCAGGTCGAGGCCGCGCGCAAGCGAGGCCAGCGCCACCGGCGCGTCGGGTTCGCGCGCGTAGTGCCGGCGCCAGGCGTCACGGATGAAGACCGTCGCGTGGCGCGCGGCGTCGACGACCAGGTCTTCGGCCTCGGCCATGCCGGCCCCCCGGCCTAGGGGAACATCGCGCCGACCAGTTCGCGCATCGCGCCGAGCAGGGTCGGGTCGTCGCTGAGCGGCGAGATCACCGCGGCGTCGCAGGCGTCGCGGATGCCGATGCCGCTGGCGACCAGGCGGCCGGCCGCGATCAGCAGGCGTGTGCTCGGCACTTCGGCCAGTCCGCGGTCGCGCAGCGAACGCAGGCGGCCCGCGAGTTCGACCAGGGCCGCCGCGGTGCCGTGCTCCACGCCGCTCTCGGTCGCCACGATCGCGGCCTCGGCCGGCGGCGGCGGGAAGCCGAGCTCGATCGCGACGAAGCGCTGGCGCGTGCTGGGCTTCAGGTCCTTGAGCATGCGCTGGTAGCCGGGGTTGTAGGAGACCACCAGCTGGAAGCCCGGCGCCGCTTCGAGCAGTTCCCCGGTGCGGTCGATGGGCAGCATGCGGCGGTAGTCGGTCAGCGGGTGCAGGACCACGATCGTGTCCTGGCGCGCCTCGACCACTTCGTCGAGGTAGCAGATCGCGCCCTCGCGCACGGCCCGCGTCAGCGGCCCGTCCTGCCAGACGGTGTCGTCGTGGCGGATCAGGAAGCGCCCGACCAGGTCGCTTGCGGTGAGGTCGTCATGGCAGGAGACGGTGATCAGGGGGCGCCCGAGCCGCCAGGCCATGTGCTCGACGAAGCGCGTCTTGCCGCAGCCGGTCGGGCCCTTGAGCATGAGCGCCAGGCCTCCGGCATGGCACTGCCCGGCGATCTCGACCTCGTTGCCGGTGGGGAGGTAATAGGGCTCCGCCGCCTCCGGCCTGCTGCGTCCATCCACGGGTCAGGCGTCCCGGCGCGCGGCCATCCCCTGCACGGCGGCATCGTCGGCGAGCACGTCGAACTGCGGCCGGTACCTGAAGAAGTCGAAGATGAAGAGCGCCACGCCGGTGGCGAAGATCGTCGCCGTCAGCACCAGCATCAGGAAGTGCACCTGGATCTTGAGCTGGGCGTCGAGGTAGCCCATGCCCATGATCCGTTCCAGGTAGACCTGGGCGATCCCGGCCGTGCCGAAGGACAGCGTCATCCCGAACATGCCCGAGACCTGCAGCCAGAACGCCCAGTAGCCCAGCGGCGAGTACCTGTCCTGCGGCCGGTTGGTCAGCCCGGGCAGCGCGTAGCTGATCATCGCAAGCACGATCATCGCGTAGGCGCCGTAGAAGGCGGAGTGGGCGTGCATGGCGGTGATCAGCGTGCCGTGGGTCCACTTGTTGACGCTGGGCCAGGTGTGCGCGAGGCCCAGCAGGCCGGCGCCGAACAGGGCGAAGATCGCGCTGCCGATGGTCCAGTGCAGGGCCAGCGTGTTGGGATGCCGCACGCCGCCGCGGCGCATCGCCGCATAGGCGTAGATGGCCATGGCCGCCAGCGCCAGCGGCTCCAGCGCACTGAAGAAACCACCGATCGGCAGCCAGTATGTGCGGTACGCCAACCCAGTAGTAGTGGTGCGCGGTACCGAGGATACCGGCGAGGAACACCAGGCCCGACGATCACGTACAGCCACTTCTCCATCACCTCCCGGTCGATGCCCCGGACAGGCGGATCAGCAGGTAGGCGAGGAAGGCGCCCATGATCATCATCCATACACCTTCCACCCACAGGTGGATGGTCCACCAGCGGTAGAAGATGGATACCGTGTAGTTCTCGTAATACAGCAGCGCCGGTACAAACAGCACCGCCGAGCTGACGATACCCAGCACCAGCACCCCTTCGGTGGTGGTGAAGCGACCGGACTTCTTGATGGTCATGCCGATGTTGTAGATGAAGATGGCGAAGCACACCACCATGATCAGTTTGTGCGGCAGCGGCTGCTCCAGCAGCTTGTTGCCGGTGCCATAGCGGAACAGGTAGCCGATGATGGCGGCCACGCCCATGCCGGTCCACAGGATCAGCTGGATATAGGCCAGTTTGGTGCTGTGCAGCTCGGTACGCGACTCATCCGGCACCAGCCAGTAGGTCGCGCCCATGAAGCCGGTCAGCACCCAGACGATCAGCAGGTTGGTGTGGATCGTCTTGGTGACGTCGAAGGGCAGGACGTACAGCAGCGGGTCCGGCCCGAGGTACTTCGCGGCCGACAGCAGCCCGAACACGATCTGCAGCCCGAACAGCACCATCGCCACGGCGAAGTACCAGTAGGCCACCGATTGGGACTTGTAGCGCATGGACGTTCTCCCCGGGCGGCCGCAGGGCCGGCCCGTTCTATTTCAAGGTTCCAAGGAAGGCCACGAGCTGGTCGACCTGCTCCGCCGTCAGGCTTTCCGCGTAGGTGTTTGGCATGAACGACGTGCCCTCGGCCGAGTACATCGCCCCTGGCACCAGGTGCGCGCTGGGATCGACGATCGACTCGCGGATGTAGCCGTCCACGTCGGTCGCGCTGCCGGTGTAGTCCGGGGATGCGATGGTTTCCGCCGCGCGTCCGGCCATGCCGGCCAGCGAAGGCCCGGCGAGCTGGACGCCGGGCTGCAGCGAATGGCAGGCGGTGCAGACCGGCACCGCCGTGCCGAACAGGTTCTCGCCGATCGCCCGCGGATCGCTGTCCTCGCGCACCGGCCGCACCGCCCGGGCCTCGGCGGCCCCCGCCGCCGTGCCCTGCGCGGCCACGATGGTGGTCCCGCCGGCCACCAGGATCGGCCGCGGCGGCCAGCCCTGGTTGTCGACCTTCGACACCCAGTCGAGGAACTTCACCAGGTTCTCGATCTCGACGTCGCTGAGGTCTTGCGTCGGCATCAGCCGGCGATGGCGCTGCTCGTCGTAGAACTGCGAGGGATCGCGCATGTAGGCCTTGAGGTAGGCTTCGCCGCGGTGCTGGGCGATCTTGGTCAGGTCGGGCGCGTAGTAGGCGCCTTCGCCGAAGAGCGTGTGGCAGTTGATGCAGTTGTACTTGTGCCAGACATCCTTGCCGTGGGTGACTTCGGGCGTGATGTCCTGCGCGTTGGTCAGCTCGCCGAAGCGCATGTGGCTGTGCACGGTCAGGCCGACGAAGGCCACGGCGGCGAGGCCCGTGGCGACGATGGCGAAGACCCGGGATTGCCGCTTGTTCATGGGTCGCTCCTCAGACCGCGATCGAGGGCCAGTAGGAAATCGCCGTGTAGGCGGCGTAGGCGACGGCCACCGCCATCAGCAGCAGCACCACGGTTCCCAACCATCGGACGGCCACGGCCAACCGTATCGCGTTCATACGCATGCTCCCCGGATTCGCGCTCTCAGGGCATACCGACCCGCGCGTCCCTACTCTGCCACCGTCGTCGGCCCGGCGCATTGTGCGCTGCAACGGTTGGCCCCGCGCCGGAGCAGCGGGAGCACGCGGTCCAGCGGCAGGGCGGGCACGGTCCCGCGGTGCCCGGGCACCGTCGCCGCGCGGAACATCGAATTGACGATGGCCTCCTCCGTGGCTTCCGCGGCCGCTTCGAACAGCGGCGTCATCGCGTCGTTGTCCAGCACGTCGACGCGGTGCACGCCCAGGCCCTGGATCCTGCGTGCCGCGGGCGCGGTCGAGAACGCGATCACGTAGTCGCCCGAGCCGTTGCTCATGTTGCCGCCGGTCCGGCCGAGGCCGAGCAGCGCGCGCGTCCCCAGGCGGCGCAGCAGCCGCGCGTCGAGCGGCGCGTCGGTCGCCACCACGATCATGATGCTGCCGTCGCCGCCGTCCAGCGGCGCGTCGCCGCCGGCGCCCGCCGCCGCCAGCGCCTCGCGCTGCAGGCCGTCCAGCGGCACGCCGTCGATGGTGAGCCGGCCGCCGAAGTTGCTTTGCACCAGCACGCCCACGGTGTAGCCGCCTTCGGTCCCTTCCAGGACGCGCGAACTGGTGCCGATGCCGCCCTTCCAGCCGAAGGCGACGGTTCCGGTGCCGGCGCCGACCGCGCCCTCGTCGACGTTGGCGGTGGATGCGTTCTCCAGCGCCTCGCGCACGTGCCGCGGCGTGATCGCGCGCGCGCGGATGTCGTTGAGAAAGCCGTCGTTGGTTTCGCCCACCACCGGATTGAGCGAGCGCACCGCCTCCATGCCCGGCCGCGCCAGCTGCCATTCCACCAGCGCATCGGCCGCGCGCCAGACGCCGAGGGTGCCGGTGAGCAGGACCGGGGTCTCGAGTTCGCCGAGTTCCTCGACCTGGGTCGCTCCGACCAGCTTGCCGTAGCCATTGCCGACCACGATCGCCGCGGGCACGCGCTCGCGATACAGGTCGCCGCCGTGGGGGACGATCGCGGTGACCCCGGTGCGCAGCCGCCCGCCCTCGACCACGGTGGCGTGGCCGACCGCGACCCCGGGCACGTCGACGATGGCGTTGAGCGGCCCCGGCGCGCGCACGCCGACCACCACGCCGGCATCCCGGGCCCGCGGCCGCTCCGGCCCGTCGGCGCCAGCCGCTCCGGCCGCCCCCGTCGACAGCGCCGCCGCGACCACCAGCGGGACCACCCCCCTCCAACGATGTCCCGCCATGCACGCCTCCAGCCGGTCCGCACCATTCCGGCCGAGTGTACGCACCGCGCCGCCGCGGATCAGCCGTCGACGATGCGCCCGTCCACGAGCGTGATGGTCCGGTCGCAGGTGGCCGACAGCCGCGGGTCGTGGGTCACCACCAGCACCGCGCAGCCCACCTGTTCGTTGAACCGCCGCAGCAACGCGAAGACTTCGGCCGCGGTCTTCGTGTCGAGGTTGCCCGTCGGTTCGTCGGCGAGGAGCAGCGCCGGCCTGGTCACCAGCGCGCGCGCGATCGCCACCCGCTGCTGCTGGCCCCCCGACAGCTGGTCGGGCTTGCGATCGGTGAACCCGCCGAGGCCGACTTCGGCCAGCAGCCCGCGCGCCGCGTCCGTGATTTCGCGGTCGGGCTTCCCGTTGGCGACCATCCACGGCATCAGCACGTTCTCCAGCGCGGTGAAGGCGCCGATCAGGTGGTGGAACTGGAACACGAAGCCGATGTGGCGCGAGCGCAGCGCGGTGCGCCCTTCGTCGTCCATGTCGCGCGTGGCCTGGCCCCGCAGGTAGAGCTCGCCCTGGGTCGGCGAGTCGAGCAGGCCGATCAGGTTGAGCAGGGTGCTCTTGCCCGAGCCCGACGGCCCGACCAGCGCGGCGAAGTCGGCGCTGTCGAGCCGCAGGTCGATGCCGTGCAGCACTTCGACCTCGTTCGGCCGGCCGATGTTGTAGGACTTGCGCAGCCCCTCCAGGCGCAGCACTTCGCGCGGCTCAGCCACGGATCGCCTCCACCGGGTCGAGCCGCGACGCGCGCGAGGCCGGCACCAGGGCCGCGCCCATGCCGGCGACCGTGGCCAGCGCCATCGCGGCGGGCACCAGCAGCGGCGGCAGCGGGATGAAGAACAGCCCCGGGCCGAAGTTGTTGAAGGCCGCCACCAGGCCCAGGCCGGAGAGCGCGCCGATGGCCGAGCCGGCGAGTCCCAGCACCGCGCCCTGCACCAGGAACACGCGCAGCATCTGCGCGCGCCGCGTGCCCATCGCCCGCAGGATGCCGATCTCTCGCGTGCGCTGGGCCACGCTCACCGCGAGCACGCTGGCGATGCCGAGCGCGACCGAGATCGCGACGAACACGCTGATCATCGTGGTCGACAGGCTCTGCGAGCTCAGCGCGTTCATCAGCTGCGCGTTGGTCTCCATCCAGCTCTCGGCCTGCAGGCCGGTCAGTCCGTGGATGCGCGCGGCGATCCGGTCCGCGCCGAACAGGTCGTCCACGGTCACGTCGATCACGGTCACTCCGCCGGGAAGCGCGAGCAGCGACTGCGCCTGCTTCAGGTCGACGTACACATAGCGCGCGTCGAGCTCGCGCACGCCGAGCTCGAAGATCCCGGCGATGTTGACCACGGCGCCGCGGCCGTCGCCGGCCTCCAGCCGAAGCTTGCCGCCAAGGCGCAGCCCGAGGTCCTCGGCCAGCTTGCGCCCGGCCACGGCGTTGCCCGAGCCCACCAGCAGCCGGCCCTCGACCATGCTGTCGTCCAGCGGGATCACCCGCAGGTAGCGCGGCAGGTCGACGCCGACCAGCGCCACCGACTCGACCGCGGTGCCGCGGCGACCGAAGGCCGGGCCCGACACCACCGGCGACACCGCGGTGACGCCGGGCAGCGCGTCGAGCACGTCCCGCACCCCGATCCAGTTGTCGATCGGGCGCAGCGCCTGCGGGCGCGGGTCCTCCAGCACCAGCCGCAGCGTCCCGTCCGGCGCCGGCGCGATGCGGTTCACCTCGCGCGGGGCCTCCACGCGCACGTGCGACTGCGTGCCCAGGGTCCGCTCGATGATGTTCTCCTGCAGCCCCGCGATCAGCGCGGTGACGAACACGATCACCGCCACGCCCACCGCGATGCCGAACAGGATCAGCAGGGTCTGCGCGCGCCCCTGGCGCAGGAAGCGCATGGCGATGGTGGACTCGATCCACATCGCCTAGTTGAACTGGACCGGCAGCTCGCCGCGCGTGGCGCTGCCGGCCTCCGGCACGGGCTGGCCGTCGATGCGCACGCGATCGCCGTCGGCGGGCAGCGCGTCGGGACCGAGCGCGGCGGCGGCGAGCACCCGGTCGCCCTCCTCCAGGCCATCGAGGACCTCGCTCATCGCCAGCCCGCGCAGGCCGAGCCGCACCGGGACCCGCCGCACGCGGCCGTCGCGGACCCGAAGCACGGTGGCGGCGGGCGAGCCCGGCGCCGCATCGAGCAGGGCGTCGTTGGGCACGGCGAGGGCGCGCTCGCTGCGACCGGTGAGGATGGTGGCCGTGACCGTCATGTCCTGGCGTACGAAGTCGGCCGCGGGATCGATCCGCAGGCGCACGTCGACGGTGCCGCGCGTCGGATCCACGCCCGGCGCGACGTGGAACACGCTGGCCGCGAAGGGGCGGCCCGGGAAGGCGTCGGCGATGCAGGTCGCGGGCTGGCCGATCGCGAGCCGCTCGAGGTTCTTCTCGTCGAGCGCGAGCAGCACTTCGCCGGGGGCATCGCGCGCGATCTCGAGCAGGACGTCGCCGGGCTTCACTGTGTCGCCGGGCTCGACGCTGCGCACCAGCACCGTGCCGGTGACGGTGGCCCGGATCACCGCGCGCGCCAGGTCGGCCTCGGCGGCGGCCAGGCGCTCGCTGGCCTGGGCCTCGCGGGCTCCGCCGTCGAGGGCCTCCAGCGCCACCCGCGCCTGGTCGACCGCGGCGCGCGCGGCGACCACGGACTGCGCCGCCTGCTCGACGCTCTCGCGCGAGACCAGCTGCTGCGCGCCCAGCTCGCGGCGGCGCGCAAGGTCGCGCTCGGCCTGTGCCAGTTCGGCCTGCACTTGCCGCAGCCGCGCGCGTGCGTCCGGCCGTTCGGCTTCCCGCAGCGCGGCCAGCGCGGCGCGGGCTTCGTCGCGGCGCGCCTCGAGGTCGCGCGCGCGGAGCACCACGAGCACGTCGCCGGGCGCGACCCGGTCCCCGTCCATCACGCGGCGCTCGAGCACCAGGCCGGAGATCTCGGCGCCCACCTGCACCCGCGACGGCGCCGCGATCCGCCCGGTGGCCACCACGTTCTGCACGATCGGGCCGACGACGACGTCGTAGCCGGGAAGCGCCGGACCGCGCAGCTTCGCCGCGGCCCATGACAGCAGCAGGGCGGCGGCGAGGACCCCCGCGGCCAGCAGCCACTTCCTGCGGATCGAGGCTCCGGCCATGGGCACTCCCGTCGAAAACGCCATCTTCGCCTGTCGGACAGGCGCAAAAAAGCCCCGCCGTCGCCGGCGGGGCTGGTGGGCGGTGGAGCGCCGCGGCGGGCTCAGGCCCTGTCGCTGCGCGGGCCGACCTGGATGCGGCGCGGCGTCGTCTCCGGGCGCTTCGGGATCACGATCTCGAGCACGCCGTGCTCGCCGTGCGCGGTGATGCCCTCGGGGTCGGCGCTGTCGGGCAGCGCGAAGCGGCGGTGGAACACGCCGTGGCTGCGTTCGATGCGCGAGAAGTTCTCGCCCTCTTCCTTCTTCACGCTGCTGCGCTCGCCCTTGATCGTGAGCAGGCCCTTGTCCATCTGGATCTCGATGTCCGACGGATCCACGCCGGGGACGTCGGCGTAGAGCACGAAGCGGTCGGGCTCTTCCTTGATGTCCACGCGCGGCGCCCACTGGCTGGTCACCACGGAGGACTCGTCGTTGCCATTCACACCAAGAAGGCTGCCCTCGAACAGGCGTTCGAAGAGCTGCCCCATCGGATCCTGGACGCGGGGCCATCCGCCCCGCCTGCGGCTGATCTGGTTCATCTTCGTCTCCTCGGTAAGCCGGGTCGCTGCCCGGTGCTGCTACCGATGTATGCGCCCGAGGCCTGTTTTCAAGGCCCCGTCGCCCGCGCGGGCGGCGCCGTCGTTCAGTCCGCGGACGGGGCCGCGGGCGGTCCGGCACCCGGCGGGGCGGCGGCCGGGGCGGGGTCGTGGCGGCTGCCGCCCAGGCACCGCGGCGACTCCGGCGCCGCGCCCAGGCGGGCCCATTCGGCGGCCGTATAGGTGTGCAGCGCGAGCGCATGGAATTCACGCATCAGCCCGCCCAGGGCGGCATACACCGCCTGGTGGCGGCGCACCGGGGACTGGCCGGCGAAGGCCTCGCTGACCACGGTCGCCTTGTAATGGGTCTCGAGCCCGCGGCTGTGCATGTGGCTCTCGTCCAGCACCTCGAGGTGGCTGGGGGACAGCGCCGCCTCGAGCGCGGCGTGGATGCGGTCGGCCTTCGTGTTCATGGCTGCATTATCGCCGGCCCGGCCGACGGATGCCTGAAGCCGCGGCCAGGCCACGCGCTCCACGCGCTATCGTGCACTGCCTCCCGCCACGCGGACCCAGACCGCCCGCCATGCCCTACGTCTTCGCCGACGGCAGCCTGCGCCTGGACGCATTCTCCAGCCTGACGCTGGCCATCCTGCTGCTGTTCATCGGCAAGGGCCTGGCCGCGCGCATCGGGATGCTGCGCCGCTACGGCATCCCGGACCCGGTGGTCGGCGGCGTGCTGTGCGCGGGCGTGGCCTGCATCCTGTACTACGCGGCGGGGCTGCGGCTCGAGTTCGAACTCGGCATGCGCGACATCCTGCTGCTGTACTTCTTCGGCGCGCTGGGCCTGAACTCGGACCTGCGCTCGCTGCTGTCGGGCGGCCGCCTGCTGCTGGTGCTGGCGCTTCTGGCGACGGCCTTCATCGTGATGCAGAACGGCCTGGGCATGGCGCTGGCGGGCGCGTTCGGCATGGATCCGCGGGCGGGACTGATGGCGGGATCGGTGTCGCTGACCGGCGGCGTCGGCACCACGCTCGCCTGGGCGCCGCACTTCAGCGAGCGGCTCGGCATCGCCGGCGCGGCCGAAATCGGACTGGCGTCCAACATGGTGGGGCTGGTCTCGGCCTGCGTGATCGGCGGCCCCATCGCCGGCTGGCTGATCCGCCGCCACCCGATCATGCCGTCGGCCGACGCGGGGCTGGAGGTCGGCCGCCTCTACGGCGACGACAGCCGCGCAACGCTCGACTACCACGGCGTGCTGCTGGCGCTGTTCTGGCTCAACGTGGCGCTGATGCTCGGCCAGCTGCTCACGGGCCTGATCACCAGCGCCGGCCTGCTGCTGCCGGACTTCGTCGGCTGCCTGCTCGGCGGCATCGCGCTGCGCGCGGCGGGCGACCTGCTGGCGCCGCGCGGCGGCCCGATGTGGCGCTACGAACAGATGCGGCCCGGCATCGCGCTGGTCTCGGACATGTGCCTGGGCCTGTTCCTCACCATGGCCCTGATGGGGCTGCAGCTGTGGGTGCTGCAGCCGATGCTGGGCTTCATGGCAGTGGCGATGGCGCTGCAGGTGGCGATGGTGGTCGCCTTCACCGCCTTCGTGGTGTTCCCGGCCATGGGCCGCGACTACGAAGCGGCGGTGATCTGCTCGGGGTTCGGCGGCATCGCGCTCGGTTCGACCGCGACCGCGGTCGCCAACATGACCGCGGTGGCGCGCGAATACGGCGCCGCGCCGAAGGCCTTCCTGGTGGTGCCCCTGGTCTGCGGCTTCGTCATCGACCTCGTCAACGCGCTGGTCATCGGGCTGCTGGCGCGCTGACGCCGCCTGCTCCCGGGCGGCGGAGTCCAGGATCCCGTGCGTCCGGCGTCGAATGGCGGGGTGGGGGCGGCGATATAATGGACGGCCCCCGAACGCCGATATCCGCCATGTCCAGCCGCAAGCACCGCAAGCCCCTTCCCGGAACCGGCCTCGACTGGTTCGACGCGCGGGAGGCGGTGGACGCGCTGCGGCCGGGCGCATGGGACACGCTGCCCTATACCGCGCGCGTGCACGCCGAGAACATCGTCCGGCGCGCCGAACCCGCGCGCATCGACGACTATCTCCGCCAGCTCGTCGAGCGCCGCCGCGACCTGGACTTTCCCTGGTTCCCCGCGCGCGTGGTCTGCCACGACATCCTCGGCCAGACCGCCCTGGTCGACCTGGCCGGGCTGCGCGACGCGATCGCGGACGCCGGCGGCGACCCCGCGCAGGTCAACCCGGTGGTGCCGGTGCANNAGCTGATCGTCGACCACTCGCTGGCGGTGGAATGCGGCGGCTTCGACCCCGACGCCTTCGCCCGCAACCGCGAGATCGAGGACCGTCGCAACGCCGACCGCTTCCACTTCATCGACTGGACGAAGAAGGCCTTCCGCAACGTCGACGTGATCCCGCCGGGCAACGGGATCATGCACCAGATCAACCTGGAGAAGATGTCGCCGGTGGTCTACGCGCAGGACGGCGTCGCCTTCCCGGACACCTGCGTCGGGACCGACAGCCATACGCCGCACGTGGATGCGCTGGGCGTGATCGCGATCGGCGTCGGCGGCCTCGAGGCCGAGAACGTGATGCTCGGCCGCGCGTCGTGGATGCGCACGCCGGAAATGGTCGCCGTGGAGCTTTCCGGCCGGCCGCAGCCGGGCATCACCGCCACCGACGTCGTGCTGGCGCTGACCGAGTTCCTGCGCCAGCAGAAGGTGGTCGGCGCCTACCTCGAGTTCCGCGGCGAAGGCGCCGCCGCGCTCACCATCGGCGACCGCGCCACGATCTCGAACATGGCCCCGGAGTACGGCGCGACCGCGGCGATGTTCTTCATCGACGACAACACGCTCGACTACCTGCGCCTGACCGGGCGCAGCGACGAGCAGGTCGCGCTGGTGGAGACCTACGCGAAGACGGCGGGCCTGTGGGCCTCCGACCTCGCCGGCGCGCAGTACGAGCGCACCCTGCACTTCGACCTGTCGGGCGTGGTGCGCAACATGGCCGGGCCGTCGAACCCGCACCGCCGCCTGCCGACCAGCGCGCTGGAGGAACGCGGCATCGCCGGCGACCTCGCCGCCGCGCGCGCGCAGGAAGCCGAGGGCCTGCTGCCCGACGGCGCGGTGATCATCGCCGCCATCACCAGCTGCACCAACACCTCCAACCCGCGCAACGTGATCGCCGCCGGCCTGTTCGCGCGCAATGCCAACGCGCGCGGCCTGGTGCGCAAGCCCTGGGTGAAGACCTCGCTGGCGCCGGGCTCCCGCGCCGTGCAGCTGTACCTGGAGGAGGCGAAGCTGCTGCCGGAGCTCGAGCAGCTCGGCTTCGGCATCGTCGGCTTCGCCTGCACCAC
>LSQX01139464.1_pt3 | contig 37515 bp, 32 predicted proteins | sample 654561 | NCBI WGS metagenome assembly LSQX01 (sample SAMN04489861, study PRJNA283612) | anaerobic digester metagenome | isolation source: 4 biogas reactors fed with cattle manure at either 37C or 55C with and... | place: Denmark: Kongens Lyngby | collected 2014 | reverse complement strand
GTTCGAGTCCGTCCACCAGCTCCAGGAAAATCAAGGGTTTCAAGGTTTAGACCCTTGATTTTTTAATTAATTATAATGTGGTTAAGTACTTACATAATAATGGAAAAGCATAACAAGAAAACAGGTGGTTAAGCCTGTTTACCAAATGGGGTTTTCTTTTTCTTGTTGAACATATTTTCAAGTTTTTCGGATGCTTCTCTATCTGGCCTCCGGAGTGCGTGAGCATATATTTTCATTGTGGTAGCCGGTGTTGAATGTCCTAATCTCTTGCCCACAGTCGCTATGTCTACATCCTGTGCAATCAATAAGCTTGCATTGGTATGTCGAAGCTGATGAAATGTGAGAGGGGGGAGGTTGTTCTTCTCGCGGAATACCCTGAAAGCCTTAGAATGGAAATCTGGATGGCAGGCGCTACCATCCAACGTCTTAATAACTCTATCATTTGTTTTCCAGTCAGAACCTAACAGTAACCTTTGTTCAAGCTGATACCGCTTATATGCCTTTAAAAAGTTTTCCCACGGGTTACAATAAAAACTTATCTTCCATCTCCAATTTAGCTATGATATAATTATCTTCGCGATATGGAGGCGGTTATTGTGGAAGATGAAGATAAAGCATTTGATTTATTAGCAAAAATGTATAATGAGTTAACGATTTTTAAAAGCGACATGAATGAGTTCAGGCACGAAACCAATAAAAAACTTGATGCAGTTGACGGCCATATCATACGGATTGAAAACGAACACGATAAAAAGCTTGATGCCCTATTCGATGGTTACAAACAGACATATGAAAAGCTTCAGAAGCATGATAAGCGGTTTGATAATATTGAAACAAAGCTGGACAACCTGTCTTTTGAAGTTAGCAGCCATGATTTCAAGCTTGAATTATTAGAGGGCGGCAGGAAGAAATAGTATCAACTAATAAATCCCTTACAGCATCATTAGCAACAACTTGAGCACTTTTCTATATCTATCTTTTTGCACTTCTTTGTTTCTGCAAACGGCTATTTATTTGTTACCCATACAAGAAAACTGGTTTCGTAAATGACTTTATATAAATAGAGATTATTGATGGTTTAAAAAAACCGGAGCAAAGCTTGAGTTTTCTGGATATATTAGAATTAACCACATAATAAAAAACCGGCTGATATCAGCCGGTTTGGCTGCGGACTAAGGATTTGAACCCTAACAAAATGAGCCAGAGTCATTCGTGCTACCATTACACCAGTCCGCATCAATGATTGATTCCCCTTATTGAGAAAATGTTGATTGAGTTAAATTCAACAACGAAATTAATTATAATACAAAAATGCAACTAACGCAAGAGGTTTTTCATGTCACTGTGTTTTTTATGTCAACGGTCAATTTACAAACTAACTGCAACCCCTCAATAGACAATAGTTTTTTCTCCCGGCTAAAGAAATTTCGAAGAAGCAGCCGCTACCCTCAAGTGATTGGGCTATGGCACACAGCCAGCCAGATTATGATATTCTCAGCGTACAGGTTAATCGCGTATAAGTTGATGGAAACAATTATTGGAAATTTCTTTATATTCTTATTAAAAAATGCTATAATTAAATGTGTACGCAAGGGGAAAAAGTATGAGTGATAAAAGTCGTATAAACAATGAGTATGATGTAACCTATAAATCGTTCCTTACCCATAAACAAACTTTTTTGGAATTGCTTAAAGGCTTTGTTTGTGAGGATTGGGTAGACCAAGTATCAGAGGATGATTTAAGCCTTGAAAACCAAAGTTTTATTCTATATGATTATCAGGAACGTGAGTCTGATATCATCTATAAAGCAAAACTGAATGAGCAGGAGGTATATTTTTTTATACTACTGGAAATGCAATCAACCGTTGATTACACAATGCCTTTCAGGCTGTTGATATATATGACAGAACTCTGGAAAAGGTTCTTTGCCGATACAAACGAAAATGAACGAAAAAGAAAAAACTTTAGGCTGCCTGCAATAGTACCAATGGTGCTATACAACGGGACCAGAAGATGGACCGCGGTCAAAAATTTTTTAGACTATCAGGATGGGCAAGAATGCTTTACAAATAACCTGTTAGGTTTCCGCTACATCTTGTTCGACATAAACAGCTATTCAGAATCTGAACTGTATGAAATTGGAACACTGATATCATCCGTATTTTTATTGGATCAAAATATAAACCACGAAGAGTGGATTAAAAGATTCTATAATCTAATAACCATTGTGAAAAAATTTACCCCTGAACAGTTTGTTAAATTCAAACGATGGGTATATAAAATATCACATCAGAATGTCCCAGATACCAAGCATGAAGAGCTATCAAAAATTATTGAAGAAGCTGACCAATTGGAGGTGGAGCAAATGGTAATGAACCTGGAAGCAAATATGAAAAAATGGATGAGCGAAGCGGAAAAGAAAGGCAGACAGGAAGGCATCAAAGAAGGTTTGTATGTTGCTGCAAAAGCGCTTATTAAATCAGGGAAGACCATAGAAGAAACCTCGAGCTTGCTTGAACTTCCCGAAAGTATCATAGACAGAATAAAAAAAGAGCAAGAAGATTTGGCATGACAGCTTCATTCCTAATTGGTTCGTGGGGCCAAATTTTCGGCAAAGCTGAACCGAGTGTTGTTAAAAGGGAATATTATTAAATATAAAAAGAGGGTTAACCCCTCTTTTTATACGCCTTAGACTGATTTGATTCTCTATATGAAAAATTAAACATGCTCTATCCAGCCGAAGGTGTCCTGCATTTTGCTGTATTGTATACCTGTAATGGTGTCATAAAGCCGTTGTGAAACAGGACCTGTTTTACCGCTGCCAACAGTTATCACTTTGTCGTTCCAACTCAATTCACCAACTGGCGAAATCACTGCTGCTGTGCCAGTTCCAAAGACTTCCTTCAGCATACCCTTATCATGCGCAGCATATACTTCGTCAATGGTGATGCGTCGTTCGTTCACTTCATATCCCCAGGATTTTAAGAGTTCTATCGAGGATTTCCTGGTAATGCCAGGTAGAATGCTTCCCGATAACTTCGGTGTAACAACTTCATTGCCAATGATGAAAAATACGTTCATCGTACCGACTTCCTCAATGTATTTCTTTTCAATGCCGTCCAGCCATAACACCTGTGTATATCCTTTTTCCTTAGCCTCTACCTGAGCTTTCAGGCTGGCAGCGTAGTTAGCGGCAGCTTTTGCCTCACCCAACCCACCGACAACAGCTCGAACATAATTTGATTCTACGAATATTTTGACAGGATTGATCCCTTCTTTATAATAGGCACCTACCGGGCCGGTAATGATGATAAAGGTGTATGTGCTTGATGGACGAACACCCAAATGGGGTTCGGATGCAAAAACAAACGGGCGGATGTACAGAGATGTGCCTTCTTCTTTCGGTACCCAGTCTCTGTCAATATCGACCAGTGTTTTAAGGGCTTTCAGTGCAAATTCTTCATTAATCGGCGGCATGCATAGCCTTAAACAGGATGAATTTAACCGGCGGATGTTTTCAATGGGACGAAACAGGTTAACTTTATTATCGGCGGTTTTATATGCCTTTAAGCCTTCAAATATGCTTTGGCCGTAATGAAGCGTCATGTTTGCGGGAGAAATCGCTATATCTTGGTAAGGAACGATTCTCGAATTATGCCATCCCTTTTCTTCTGAATAGTCACAAATGAACATATGATCTGAAAATGACTTTCCAAATACAAGTTGATCACTTGCAGGCTTCGATTTTGGTGTTTTTGTTTTTTCAACTGTAATCATCATTTGGGTCACACTCCTTTATTTAAAAAAAATTTAACCATATGCAATAAGCAAAGAAAATGATAGGGCTTCTTTTCTTTTTAGGTATTTTATCACAATGAACAATGCACTGCAAACAAATTCTTACCTGTCTTATTGCATGCCTTATGGATGTCTGATATGATACCGAAAGGAGGGGTTTTTATGGGGAAAGGGCTGCAACCGGATTTGTTCGTCAAATCCATTTTTACGTTGGATGTATGTTGGCTGAAGGAGAGGGGAATAAAAGGTGTTCTTCTTGATATAGATAACACATTGATCACTCACAAGCAAAAAGTGCCAGATGAAAAGGTTGTCGAATTAATTAAATTCTTTCAGAAGAATGATATACAGGTTGCATTAGTATCCAATGCAACTAAAAAAAGAGTCGGCGTGTTTAATGAAAAATTGGGCCTATATGCACGTTATCGTTCGTTTAAACCATCAAAAAAAGGGTTCTTACAGGCAATGGAAAAGCTGAATCTTATTCCTGAGGAAACAGCAGTAATAGGCGATCAGTTATTTACTGATATCTGTGGAGGAAACAAGATTGGTCTTACGACTATACTGGTAGAACCTTTGGATGTTGATGAACCTCTTACAATTCAGATAAAACGAGTTATTGAAAAACTGTTTGTAAAGCAAAAACCCATATAACCTGGGTCTTCCCTTATCCCTTGGTATAATGATTTTTAGAAATCAGCGCCCGCGTTTTGGCACATAATTCGCGCAAGCATGCATTGAATTATAGCGATGGATACTGACAAATTATGTTGTATACAAATGAAAACCGGAAGGGGTGAAGATGACTCAATTGAACATCGACGGAAAGACAGCTATGTTTGCATCAATTGGACAGCACCTTGGTTTCTCACCAGTAACAGGACTGTTTAATACTATCTGTAGTTTAATTGGTTATAATGCAGTAATGCTACCTTTTGCCACGAATACAAACGAACTTACAGTGACGGTTGATGCACTGAGACAATTAAAATGTAAAGGTATATTAATCGATACGCCATACCGCTGCGATTTTGAAAAGTCGTTGGCAATGATGACAAAAGAAGCCAGCCATTGTGAAGCAGTTAATGTTGTCAAACTAGACATCCACGGGTTGCATGGTCACAACACCGAGATCAATGCTTTCGAGAAATCATTTCCGATTATCACGGGAGAAGAATTGAGTAACAAAAATATATTTTTATTGGCAGTGGAGGAATCGCAAGAGCCATTGCCGTCGCCTGCGCATCTCAGGGTTGCAATTCGCTCTCAATTGCGAATCGTACGTTGGATAAAACCCGGCAACTGAGTAACCTGATAAACATTCACCATAAGGGTATCGCATATGCTACAGATTTTAACGATCCCGAAACCATCCATCGTTTTTATAATGCTGATATCATCATACATGCGACGTCAAGTGGCATGTATCCAAACCTTTATCTAAACCCTCTGCCAGAAAACTATCAATTTATGGCCCATCATCTGGTGCTGGATACAGTATATCATCCACCGCAGACGAAACTGATGCAGACGGCGCAGGAAAAGGGATGCAGGTTTTTCAACGCAAGGGATGTTATGTTCTTTTCCTGTATTAAGGCTTTTCAATGGTTAACAAATGTCCGTATAAACACGGAGGATGAGAAGAAACTGTTTCACATTTGGAAAGAGATGTTATATAATGTATAGGGACAAGCTGAAGGCGTAATGATTGGAGGAGATCCGGCATGATCGTTAAAAATTATATGGAAGAGGTAGTTTTTCGCAGTATGAACGAAATATTAAAAGATATCAACATGTGCAAATGCGAACTCTGTATGATGGATATTGCAGCAAAGGCCTTGAATGATCTGCCACCACAATATGTTGTCACCAAAAAAGGAGAGGTATACTCCAAAATTAACAACCTGAAAACACAGTTTGAAGTGGATGTGATTTCAGCAATTACAAAAGCTGCCGTTCTGGTAAAGCGATATCCCCGTCACGATATTAGCAGATAAAAATTAGTAGACAAGATACGCAGATTTAGGGACGTGTTCGTGTGTTCTATAAAAATGGAACATGAGAACCGTCCTTGTTTTATGTTCCTAAGACCCTTGTCTGGCCTAAAGGGTACGACCAGAGGAAATGTATTTTTAGCGCAAGCGCGTATTTAACAAGGTCTTTATTTTTTGGATCAAATATCCATATAACTCCGTCAAACTATATAAATAAGTAGAAAAGCCTAAACGAGGAGGAAATCATGAAAAAAATGGAGAGATTCACAGCATTTGAAGAATTTCATCTGCAGTATTTTTTGCTGTCCATTCATATTCAAACAACCTGTTTGCATATTCAACCCTGATCAATGGATGAACCACGAGTTTGGGCGGCCTACGCAAGCTTTTATTTCAGAAGCAGCAGATTTGTAAAGGTCCAGGGCTTTCTCAAGTTCGTCCGGTGAAAGCTGGTGATTGCCATACATAGCTCTGTTATGGAGTTCTGCCAAAGTGCTGATGTTGATTCCTCTCTCTGAAAGGATACGGGAAGCATACAGTGAAGGTGTATCAGCCTTTTTCATGTCAAACCTGATCAGTTTCAACAGGGAAACAATTCGTGAGAAAATCCTGTTAAGGGCATGGTTATCAGAGTTTTCGATGGACTTCCTTGTCCTTTTCAGCCATGTATGATAACGCAGACTCGAAATTAGCCATAACATATAGAGTAATGCAAAAAGAATGAACGGCACAAAGAGTAGTTTTACTTCTGTGGGCGCAGACTGAACCATTCGGGTCACTTTTTCTGCAAAACCTTTTATTTCATCTCCCAAGCGGCTAATAAATACAAGGAATTCATTTCCTGTTTCGCTGACAGTTGGCTCAAACACCATCCAGCCAACCCCTGAGATGTATATCTCAGGAAAAGCATGGGCATCCTTAGCTCTTACATAGTAGCGGTTTGAGTCTGCAGGCTCACTAACTGAATAACCCTCGGTATACCTGGCAGGTAAACCGCAAGCTCTCGCAAGAATAACCATTGCTGAGGCAAAGTGTATGCAAAAACCTCTCTTGCTTTCAAACAGAAAATAATCATTGATATCTCTGTCGTATGGTAATCGCGGAGGAGAGGCGTCATATCTGAAACCCGAGGAATGAAAGAAATTTTCGATCGCTTTTGCCTTTCTGTAATCACTGGTTTCACCCTGCGTAATTGAAGCTGCAAGCTGATAAATCCGCTGCGGTAAATTGGCAGGCAAAGCTGTAAAGTTCTCAATAGCGATTTTCATCTCTTTATCAGCATCAAAGAGAACTGCCATGATTTCCGATTCAGAGAAGCCCAGATCACTGAAGCTGTTTTCGTACTGTTCATAAAGCGCCTGTCTGTTTTTAGTAATCGCGTTATAGATCTCTGGATTCATTTGCTGAACAACAGCCATCTGTAAGGAAGCTGGTGAAATCTTTTGATTGATGTAATCCAAAGTGTACCGTTCGAATATGCCAGGATTCTCACCATCAGATGACACACAAAAACCCAGCTCATTGATCAAAACCGGATATTGCTTTTCGGTAGTAAGGTTACAAATACCGGGTACTGTCAGGTAGCAATCAGACTGCACCTGATTGGTTAAAACTGTAGCCATGGCGTCTTTTTGAAGTATAGAATCAGCCTGCAAAATGATTTCGGGGTTTGAGAAGCCCAGCTTTCGAAGGTCCTGCTCATGCATGTGGCCTATCATAGTTGAAAGGATATTCAGTTTCAGATGTCTGCGGCAAAAATTATCAATTGGGGCGTTGAGGGTTAGTTTTTGATTGCCTGTTATCCAGCGGTTTTTTTCATATTGATCACGGCTTTGAATTCTTAAGTAGAGCGGTTCATCCGCCTCGACCATAAACAGAATTCTGTCGCTTACAGGAACAGCTGAATTCTCCAGATCAGTCTGTTCGCTTTGAAACTGAAGTGAATAGATCTCTCTACGCTGGATATCACCACCATGACGGCCGGCATTGATTAACGGCCGGATAACTTGATAAACAACCAAATCAAACTCAGCCAGCTTGGGGGAAGTGAGGAACTTTGGTAATATCATGGACAACCCGGTTACAATGATAACAAAGCATGTTACAGAAACAAGATACCATTTCTTCAAGATGCCATTGGTCCGGGGTATCCTATTGTGCCTGCTTTTGCTGTGCAATGGGTCCTTTGTATATTCGATAAAACCATCGTTGTTCGTGTTCATTGATAGAAGACTGTTCTTTCCGATGTATAGAATAAAAAAGATAACGACGAAAAGGATAAAGGGAAGGGTTACACCTTTATCCGTCTTGGCTGTGTGAAGGATTAAAGGAATGCATCCAGTCATAAACAGAAATACGATCCTGTCTCTGATACAGGAAAAGTAAAAGATGATGGCAGAAAACATATAGGATACCAGGCATACCGTTCCAACCCAATACGAGTCGACAAAAACACTGTTATTGTTTGGTTCCAATGTTGCAATCCATACCAAAAAACCTGTTCTGTTATCATCCCTTGCGGTTGCCAGGATAAGGAATACAATGACGAAATATATCAAGGTTCCCGCTAAAAACAGGAAAAGCCCAAGATTGCTTTTACCCGCTTCCATCATGCCCAAAAAAACGAAGGTATGGAGTAAAAAAACCAATATAAGGGTCTGTGGTTTGGTTTTCGTCACGAAGCAATCCAGTATCCACCAAGTAATTGATATTGAAAATAGAAGGGGTATGATTTTTTCTTTCGCTTCTCTAATCAATGCCTTCATGCATGACACCTGCCCTGAGAAATAAGATCTTATTCGATTTCCATATGATGTCAGGTTTTATCAAATGCTCCGATGACCACTGTGTGGCCTGAAAAATCACTCGTATCCACAATTTCGGTGCTGTCTTTATGCTGCTTTGCTTTATCTGTAACCTATACAATATTTACCGAAAGATTGTATTGTATGCTGTTTTTTATGGATGACTCCAACAGGGAATCATAATATCCTGTAAACAGGATGGCTTCTTCACCTTTATAATTGCGGTTTGTTTTATGCATATTCAGCATGGGAAGCAGAGGGAGCCTATGACTGCTGTCTGAAAAGGGTATGTCTGTGAACCGATAACCTGCAAGATGCCGTTGGAATTCCATAAGCTGATATCGGTTGGATATACTTTCCATCTGCCAGTGGCCTTCTTCGAAAAACCATATCTCCGCAAGCCTTCCCAGCTGGATGGCTGCACTGGTAATTGAAAGGAGGGCCTCCAAAAGCTTATCTTCGATTTCTTGCAGCTTTATTGTTCCTGTCTTTTTATTACTTTTTTGCAAAGTATATAGACAGGGATCGAGAATAAGGCTTTTTTTAGGCATTCCTCCGCCTTCATTTTTCCTGACCATAAGTTGATCTGTCTTTGCGGATAGCTTCCAGTGAATTCGATGAAGCGGATCTCCTGCACAATATTCCCGGTATTCATGCCCCGGCTCTCCGAACCAACTGCTGGTTTGTGCAGATGCTGTTGAAGATACCTCGGTTAAATTTGTCTTTTGGGATGGATTCATAATTCTATCTGAAAGCTTCATTTCTGAGATCCTGGGCAGCACAGTTATCTTTCCTGTATACTGATGGCTCTGAAGATCCTTGAGCAGTGAAAATGAAAAAAGACCAAGATAATCCTGAACTGCCAGACTTTTGATACCTATTTCGGAGACACCTCTGAAGTCAGCCCGATATAGGACTGAAATGCTTTTGGATTCATAAGGGGAAAAAGCGTAATGGGTTTCGGGAATCATCTGGAGGCTCAGATTTTCTGATTCGGAGAAATCAATCATAACAAAGGGTACTGGCAGGAATGATTTGTTTCTTATTACCAGACGCATCTGGGCAATACCGTCCCTTTCAACCTCTGAAGACGGAACTTCAATTTCAATATCAAAGCATTTGCGTACCGGGTAAGTCAGAAGCAAGGAAACAGGAATACAAACGAGAAACATATACAATATGAACATGCTGGATTGTGCACCAACATAATAGGTGTACAGAAAGTTGAAAAAAAACATGATTACAAAAATACCACTATGCTTCATAGCTTTCCTCGTGAGAGACGATTTACCACTGAAACCTCAAGTTCTTCTGATGTGAACCTGCATCAGAATCAGAAAAATTAAAACAAAGGCACTTGAACCTTTGATATCGCATCAGCCACTGCTTCATCCGCGGTAATCCCATTCATTTTAGCCTCCTGGCTAATCATGATTCTATGCCGTAGAACCAATGAGGCCATATTCTGAATATCATCTGGTAGGACATAATTTCTGCCGCGGATATAAGCCCAGGCTTTCGAAGCCCTGTAAAGGTTAAGACTGCCGCGCGGGCTTGCTCCCAATAATATATGCTCGCTTTTGCGCGTTTGCTCAATCAAATCGACGATATAGTGTTTCAGAACTTGCGCAACATGCACCTCTCTGACCTGTGCCTGTAGTTTCAGGACATCGGCAGGATTGGATACAGGTTCGAGTTCTTTCAGTGGGTTTTTGCTGCCATATCGATCAAGGATTTCTTTCTCCTGATCCTTTTCGGGGTATCCGATCACAAGCTTAAGGAAAAAACGATCCAGCTGTGCTTCCGGTAAAGGATATGTTCCAAAACTCTCGATAGGGTTCTGTGTGGCAAGAACCATGAAAGGACGGGGAAGGGGATAGGTTTTACCATCCACCGTAACCTGGTATTCCTCCATGATCTCCAACAGGCTTGACTGGGTTTTTGGAGAAGTACGGTTTACCTCGTCTGCAAGTAGAAAATTACAGATTGCCGCACCCTCACGGTACTCAAATTCCCTGGTTGCAGGATTAAACATGGAAAATCCCATGATATCGGAAGGCATTACATCAGGGGTAAACTGAACCCGATGGAAGACACCGTTTACCGAGCGGGCAAGAGAAGCTACCATTTGTGTTTTTCCCACACCGGGAACATCTTCAATCAACACGTGTCCTTCACAAAGCAATGCAGTTAGCAGATATTCGAGTACCGTTCTTTTTCCAATAATTATCTTTTCCATATTTTGAATCAACGATTCAACAAGTACATTCATGGGTTTCTCCTTTATCAAACGGATGATCGCATGTTGGAAGATTTAATCAAACCAATGCTGGAAGAATATAGCATTCATAAAATAAATTATACCATAATTCCCATATGTGGACAATGGTTAACAGATGGTCCACTGGGCATCTCAAATGAAGCGTAGTTTCCGCCATGCACAGCTATATCTCAAGGATATAGAGTGTGTATGGTAACATAAAGCAAGGAACCGATGAAGTAACAATCAGAGCTGCCATTTTTGTCAGAAATGCAATGCGTGAGCAACCAGCTGGCTGATGTATCAAAGGAACCATGTCATGTCATTAAGCATATACTGGCTATGTATCCAGATCGGGAGGGAACGCTTTGATACCTGCTGTAAAAATCGAAGGCATTTCAAAATGTTATCATACCCCGGATGGAGAAATCTGTGCACTGAAAGATATATCTTTTGAGGTTCGGAAAGGTGAATTCATCGGAATTGTTGGGCCAAGCGGTTGCGGCAAATCAACACTGCTATCTTTAATTGCTGGTTTACTTCAGCCATCGGAAGGAAAAATCTTCATATTTGGTGAACCCCTGAAGGGTGTGAATCCTAAAATCGGATACATGCTGCAAAGTGATAGCCTTTTTGAATGGCGTTCCATCTTCAGAAACACCCTGTTGGGACTGGAAATACAAAACCAACTGTCTTCGAGAAATATTCAAGCTGTGGAACAGTTGTTAACGAAATACGGATTATCAGCCTTTCGGGATCATCGCCCTTCTCAATTGTCGGGCGGAATGCGCCAAAGGGTTGCATTGATTCGCACATTGGCTGTAAACCCGGATATCCTTCTACTGGATGAAGCCTTTTCGGCGTTGGATTACCAAACCAGGCTGGCAGTAAATGATGATATTTATAACATCATTAAAAAGGAAGGTAAAACGGCCATCATGGTAACCCATGATATTGCAGAAGCAATTAGTATGTCAGAACGTCTTTACGTAATATCGAAACGTCCTGGTTCCATTAAGCTGGCCATGGACATTCATTTTGACATCGAACAGCGTACACCGTTAAAATCGCGGGAAACACCGGGATTCCAACGGTATTTCAATCAGGTGTGGAAGGAGCTTGACATTCATGTATCCTGAAGGAATATCTGAAGAGCAGCAGAAATACCTGAAAAGAATAAAGTCTCAAAAAAGGTTCATCCTGGTCATGCGAATTCTTCTTGTGATCAGTTTTTTTGCATTGTGGGAAACAGCCACAAGGTTGAAATGGATGGATCCATTTATTTTCAGCAGTCCTGTCAGAATGGTAAGCACCATTGCCAGGCTGATCGAAGAGGGGAGCATTTTTCTTCACATATGGACCACTCTTTGGGAAACAGTGGTTGGTTTTCTGCTGGGAACCCTTATTGGAATTCTGATTGCAATTGTACTATGGGTTTCCATGACTATTTCTAAAATCATTGAGCCATATTTGGTCGTCGCAAATGCGTTGCCCAAAATAGCCCTTGGTCCTGTATTTATTGTCTGGCTGGGTGCAGGACCAGCATCCATTATCACAGTTGCTGTCAGCATTTCTTTGATCGTTACAGTTCTTGAAGTTTATACTGGCTTCCAGGAAGCAGATCCTGAAAAAATAAGGCTGGTGAAAAGCTTTGGAGCAAGCAACAAACAGGTTCTGACAAAAGTCATCCTTCCATCCTCCTTTCCTGTGATGATGAGCGCATTAAAAGTAAATGTCGGCTTATCATGGGTGGGTGTGATCGTTGGTGAATTCTTGGTGTCCAAAGCAGGGCTGGGTTACCTGATCGTGTATGGCGGTCAGGTATTCCAATTGGATCTGGTAATGACAAGCGTATTGATTTTGTCAGTTTTGGCCGCATTGATGTATTTCGGGGTTCAGCTGCTTGGAAAGAGGATCGGGAAAAAATATTAAGTTGATAGGGGGATTGAATATGAAACTGGGTCGAATCGTGCTTGTATTTGCTCTGGTTATACTATTGCTTTTACCGGGGTGCCGAACAAAAGAACTGAAGGAAATTACCTTATGCGAAGTCACCCACTCCATTTTTTATGCACCACAGTATATAGCGATCAGTAAAGGATTTTTTGAAGAGGAAGGTTTGAAAGTTACATTGGTGAATGGAGCAGGTGCTGACAAGGTTATGACTGCGGTTCTGTCGGGTCAGGCGGATATTGGCTTTTCAGGCCCTGAAGCCTGTATCTATGTTTATAATGAAGGAAAAGAGGACTATAGTGTAGTTTTTGCGCAGTTGACGAAGAGAGACGGTTCTTTTCTGGTGGCAAGAGAGCCAATGCCTGATTTCAAATGGGAAGATGTGCGTGGCAAGTACATCATCGGCGGAAGAAAGGGTGGTGTACCGGAAATGACCTTGGAATATGTGCTGAAGCAAAACGATATTATTCCCGGAGAAGATGTGCAAGTGGATACTTCGATACAGTTTGCGCTTATGGGAGGTGCTTTTCTTTCGGGCCTTGGCGATTTTGTAACCTTGTTTGAGCCGATTGCGTCCACTCTTGAAAGAGAAGGAACCGGGCACATAGTCGCGTCTATCGGCGCAGAAAGTGGTGAAATACCATACACCGCATATTATGCGAAAAAAAGCTATATTGAAAAGAATCCAGAAATTATACAGGCCTTTACAAACGCAGTCTATAAAGGGCAGCGATGGGTTGAGAACCATAGTGAAAATGAGGTTGCAGAAGCTTTGAAGGATGCCTTCCCTGACAATGATCAGCAATTGCTTGAAACGGTGGTGAAACGTTACAGGGAACAGGATGCCTGGAACAAGACACCTGTGATGAAGGAAGAAGCGTTGCTAAGGTTACAGGATGTCATGAAAGATGCGGGAGAACTAAAGGATATCGCACCATTTGAAAAGATTGTGAACAATACCTTCGCAGAAAAAGCGGTAAAATAATCATTAAGCCCGGCAAGATGTTTTTTAACTGTCTGCCGGGCTATATCGCTTGACATGGAAACTTGTCTGTATCGGTACGCAAAAAGTTATATTACCAAGAAAACAAGACCTTGTATGATTCCAATAAAGAAACCAAGAACTGCTCCCAAGTATTCGATGAATCGCAGCTCACGATTGACAACGCTGAGAACCATTTTTTCAAACGAAACCAAATCCAGAGCTTCAATTTTCTCTGCAACCATCGTCGAAACCGATAAATTTTGTGTGGCATGGGTGATCATGTTGCTGATCATATCATGAATATATCGATCACCATCCTTCGCCATGAAAGCCTCCAACTGCTTTTTAATGGTTTTATCTGTAAACCCATGAAGGAATGCAGGAAGCTTATCTTTCAGAATTTTCACCACATTTGTTACAATCGATTCCTTCAGGTGCTCTATGTCCTCATCCTGGACAAGACTACCCAGGATCTCTTCTGGTTTCAGCAGGTTATTCTCAATAATACTGCCTATGGATACCCCCAACTCTTTCTTTCTGGACGGTAATACCCCTTGAAGCTTCATTCCGAAAAGAAGCTTGACTGGTTTAAGTGGACGAAACAACAGCCTGATGGCAATAAGGTTTGTTATCCAGCCTATAAATCCGCCAATAAGCGCTAAAATCATAAGTTTTAAAAAAAACATAATTCCTCCGGTACTCCGTATTCACAATGAGTATTGCATAAACCGCAAGAAAACCATAGATTTTCCTGTGAAATAATTTAAGAGTATATCACAGTTTTATTAAAACGGCATTAGAATTTGATCAAATTTCCATGTTATGAATGCTTACCCTTTCCTTTCAGTTACAAAAAAGGTACAATAAACAGGAAGTATCAGACCAGAAGCATTCAGCCAGAAATATTCATGAAAACAGATTGTGAATCATGCAAAAAGGCGTGAGGCCCACACCGTACCTTTTATCAGAATAAAATGTAACACAGGATATTATTGTATAAATCTGAATGGGGAGAGCACAGAGCAAAATGAGCTACTACAAGTTTTCAGAGTATCTTGCCGGAACCTATGGCGAAAAAGTATATAAAATACCGATTAATCTTCCGTCAGGCTGTCCGAACCGGGATGGACTGATAGCCTTTGATGGTTGCATATTCTGTGGCGAGGAAGGAGCAGGATTTGAGAGCCTCTCTTCGGTCATGTCCGTGTCTGAACAACTTCAGAAAAATATTGGCTATATTTCAGAGAAGTATAATGCCAATAAATATATTGCTTATTTTCAGAATTACTCCAACACTTACCTTCCCCTGAATACTTTTCAAACATACCTGGAAGAGGCTTGTGTTGAAAATGTTGTTGCACTATATATTTCCACAAGGCCAGATTGCCTGAACAACCAATATTATGAAGTGATGGCTGAGGTTCGCGAAAAATATTCCGTTGACATCGTTGTGGAAATCGGTCTTCAAACAGTCAATTATCATACCATGAAACAATTGAACCGTGGCCACGGGCTTGCGGAGTTTATAGACAGTGTTATTAGGGCCCGAAATTATGCTATCGGTATCTGTGCCCATATGATAACCGATCTGCCGATGGATGATATCGATGATGTGAAGGAAGGTGCCAAAATACTTTCTGCACTGCATGTGGATCAGGTAAAATGTCATTCCCTGTACATTCTGAAGCAAACCAGGCTGGGACAGCTTTATCAGCAGGGGCATATCCAACCGCTCCCCATGGAAGAGTTTATTGAAAGAACCATCACTTTTTTGGAATACCTTTCTCCGGATATGGTCATACAACGTTTGATTGGAAGAGCACCTGAAGAAAGAAGCCTTTTTTGCAGCTGGAATACAAGCTGGTGGAGAATTGTTGAACAGATTGAAGAGGTTATGAAACGGGATCATCGGTACCAGGGCAGGCTGTTCCATTATCTGAATGGTGCGGTTTGTACCCGGTAAAACCAGGATAACCCCAAACGCTGAAACGCACCACACGGCTCCACCCGCAAAACAAGGCGCTTTCAGCGCATGCGTTTTGGCGCACTACTCGCACAAGCGCTCATTGAATTATAAGGAGTTGATCCATTGAAAGTAAACATCATTGGTGCTGGACTTGCTGGGTGTGAAGCAGCATGGCAGATAGCAAAGCGCGGTGGAAAAGTGGCTCTTTTCGAAATGAAGCCGATAAAAAAGACACCAGCACATCAACTGGACACTTTTGCAGAATTGGTATGCTCCAACTCTCTGCGCTCTAATCAATTGGAAAATGCAGTCGGTCTTTTGAAAGAAGAACTGCGAAGTATGGGATCGGTGGTCATGCAATGTGCCGACCAAAACGCCATACCTGCCGGTGGTGCTCTTGCTGTGGATAGGGAGAGGTTCTCTCTGTCTGTGACCGAAATGATACGAAATCATCCGAATATTGAGGTGTATGAAGAGGAAGTCACCAATATCGATCCGCAGAAAATCACCATCATTTCCACTGGGCCATTAACATCGGATGCATTGTCGGAAACGATTTCGGGCATCATCGGCGAAGCATCACTCTCCTTTTTTGATGCGGCAGCGCCTATTGTCAAAGCCGAAAGCATCAATATGGACATCGCGTTTTTTGCATCCCGGTACAACAAAGGAACCAGTGATTATATTAACTGTCCAATGAGCAGGGATGAGTATCTGTCTTTTTATGATGCACTTATACATGCTGAAACAGCGGAAATAAAAGATTTCGAAAAAAAGCATATTTTTGAAGGTTGTATGCCGGTGGAAGTTATGGCTGCGCGCGGGGTAGATACGCTGCTTTTCGGGCCGCTAAAGCCAGTTGGGCTGATAAATCCCCATAACGGTAAACAGCCTTATGCTGTTGTACAACTGCGGCAGGATAATCGTGAAGGAACCCTTTACAATCTTGTCGGTTTTCAAACCAATTTGAAATGGGGCGAGCAAAAGAGGGTTTTTTCGATGATTCCGGGTCTTGAAAATGCAGAGTTTGCACGGTATGGCGTCATGCATCGAAACACCTTTATCAACTCGCCAAAACTGTTGACTCCGTCTTACAGGTTCAAAAAACGGGATCATCTGTATTTTGCAGGCCAGATAACCGGGGTAGAGGGATATGTGGAATCAATTGCTTCCGGCCTGGTTGCAGGAATCAATGCATACAGGACAACGGCGGGGATGGAGGAGTTGGTATTTCCAGCAAGTACTGCTATTGGTGCATTGGCGCATTACATTTCAACATCATCGATGGGTAACTTCCAACCGATGAACATCAATTTCGGGATTATGGACACAAAGGATAGTCCAGTACATTCCAAGACGAACGTAGGAAAAAAGGTGACTGCACGGCAGAAGAAACAAGAGAAAAATCTGCAGATTGCGAATCGAGCATTGAAAATGATCCAATTACTGAAAGACAACTGATGCTTCGTTACGTATTTATACTTTGGAAGCATCCTCTAAAACCACTGCCTTGTCGTGTTTTTAGCCGTTTGCAGGCTAAAAGCACGATTTTGGCAGGGGATAAATCAATATTTCAGTATGGAATTGAAACCGATAATCATGATAGAATGAAATGTAATGCTAATTGGCTGATGGAAACAAACGGGGTGAATGAGAATGGAAAACAAAAACCGTTTTATAAGCGGTGTTTATCATGATTTATACGAGAAGAAACCTTCTTTGGATAAGATAATAAGCAGGAATAAACATAAGAACGCACCTCAACAGGAAGACGGACAATCAAATTCTGTGAATGCACTTGAGAAAGAACTCAATACATTAATGGATGATTTTTATCGGGAGGAAGGAATTCTCGGTTGCGATGAGGATGAAAAACCACCCTTCAAACCTGAGGAAGTCCGTGGCCAGATTGAAAAATTGATCGGCCTATCCAATATTAAAGAAGATATTGAAGCCCTGATGGATTTTGTTAAGATCCAAAAGCTTCGCCAACAGCATGGCCTGAGTGGCAGCAATCTGTCTTTGCATACAGCCTTTATAGGCAATCCCGGCACTGGTAAAACAACGGTAGCAAGGTTGATGGGAGAATATTTCAAATCATTGGGCGTGTTAAAAAAAGGGCATCTTGTTGAGGTTACACGCTCTGATCTGGTCGGCCAATACGTTGGTGTGACCGCTGCAAAAACCAATGATGTTATTGATAAAGCGTTGGATGGCATTTTGTTCATCGACGAGGCTTATGCACTGGCTGAAGGCGGTGAAAATGATTTTGGCAGGGAAGCCATCAATGTCCTGGTTGATCGTATGGATAAGGAACGCAATCGCCTTGCGGTGTTTTTTGCTGGTTATGAAGAAAACATGAAAAAATTCCTTCAGTTTAATCCCGGGCTTGCTTCAAGGGTCACACGGAAATTCTATTTCAAGGACTATACAGGACCTGAATTGATGCAGATATTTCGCCTTCAGATGGAGAGAAGCCAATATACACTGGATGAGGCCGACGCGGATAAGCTGGAACAATATTTCACATACCTGTATGACATCCGGGATAATCAATTCGGCAATGGACGTGTTGTCCGCAATACGTTGGAACGTTTGATCAAATATCAATCGGATCGTCTTGCGGAAGAAGAGCATGTCACCGTGGATATGCTGAAAACGATTACACTGGAAGACATCGAGAAATCCGTTCCGCTAAAGGATATTCTGGTTACTTCTGACAAGCTTGAAACGGTTATGGATGAGCTGAATGAATATATTGGCCTGAAAAACATCAAGGATCACATCCGAAGTCTTGTGAATCTGATAAAAACAAACATGAAAAGAGAAGAGGCGGGCCTGCCTGTCAGACAGTTATCGTATCACGCCATATTCTGCGGTTCTCCAGGCACCGGAAAAACCTCTATTGCCAGAATATTGGGCAGGATTTATCAAGCACTTGGCGTCTTAAAAAAGGGCCATGTGATCGAAGTGGATCGCAGTGGTCTTGTTGCCGGTTTTGTGGGTCAAACTGAGGAAAAAACCAGCAAAATCATCGACGAGGCTATGGATGGCATTCTGTTCATTGATGAAGCCTATGCCCTTGCCGGTGGAATGAATGACTTTGGAAGAAATGCCATCGACACGATATTGAAAAGAATGGATGATGACCGTGATCGGTTGATTGTCATTGCCGCAGGATATACCAATAAAATGAATACCTTTATCCGTTCGAACCCTGGTCTTAAAGATCGCTTCAACTGGACTTTTGAGTTTCATGACTATAATGCCACAGAGTTGATGGATATTTTTATGGTCTTTGCAAATAAGCAACAATATGTTTTGGATGCAGATGCAAAGACTGCACTCATGGTACATTTTCAGGCGGTTGTTAAGCTAAGGGACGGACATTTCGGAAACGGCCGTTATGTCAGAAACCTGTTCGAAAAAACCGTAATGGAACAATCCAACCGAATCGGAGCGAATATTGACAATATCCGACCGGAAGATCTGACTCTGATCACAGTGGAAGATGTCAGTCGTGCCCTATTGCTGCTATAGCAATAAAAAGCATGAGACATACACTTATTTAAGTGGCAGGTATTGTTGGCTTTTATCTTGAAGTAATCTGCGCAGAACATCAGCAGGTGACAAATTTAAGTGACCTGTGTTGTTGGCTGTTATCGATTGAGGTCAATGATTGAAGCGCCCTGCAGCCGATTGGCAAAAATCATTTACGGGTTCCATTAACAGTATGGGAATAATGTTCAATAATACCATTTCTATGTTTAATTAAAACATAGAAATGTTTTTTATCTTTTTAATCTTGTATACAAAAAACATATGCGTTATAATTGATGTGGTTTAAAAGGCTTGAAATAGGCTTATTACAAGGTTTTATAACCAGGTGATAATTAATTATCATGCCTAAAAAGCAAAACATATGTGAAAGATATAAATGTGCAAAGGAAGGGAACTTGTATATGAGTAAGTTTTTGGACCGCATATCCGAACGTGCAAAGGCAGACAAAAAAACAATTGTATTACCGGAGGCTACAGATATTCGCGTTGTTTCGGCAGCGTCCATGATTCAACAAAGGGGCATTGCAAATGTGGTTTTGGTCGGAGACAGAGACCAAATTATGGATCTGGCTGGGGACCTCGACCTTACTGGTGTTATCATCGTGAAGCCGGATTCCTCCGATAAATTGGAAGAGTATGCGAACGCATTTTATGAAATGCGCAAGCACAAAGGAATGACACCTGAAAAAGCACGTGATACCATAATAAACCCTCTTTATTGGGGTGTAATGATGGTTAAAAAGGGAGAAGCCGATGGCATGGTAGCAGGTGCCGTCTATTCAACGGCAAATACCTTAAGGCCTGCATTACAGATTTTGAAAACAGCACCGGGCACAAAGCTGGTGTCAGCATTCTTCATTATGGCGGTCCCCGACTGCGAGTATGGTGAGAAAGGTGTTTTCCTGTATGCAGACAGTGGTCTGGTGGAAAATCCCAATGCGGATGAGCTTTCAGAAATTGCCCTTTCTTCGGCAAAATCCTTCAAGAAACTTGTAGAAGCAGAACCGAAGGTTGCGATGCTGTCCTACTCAAGCTATGGCAGCGCAAAAAGTAATCTAACCGAGAAGGTGGTCGAGGCAACGCGTCTGGCAAAAGAAAAGGCTCCTGACCTCCTGCTGGATGGTGAATTACAAGTAGATGCAGCGATTATTCCTGGTGTTGCGAAATCAAAAGCACCTGAAAGCCCGTTGGAAGGAATGGCTAACACATTGGTGTTCCCAGATCTGAACAGCGGAAATATCGCATATAAGTTAACACAACGCCTTGCAAAAGCCGAGGCATATGGTCCTATTACCCAAGGTATTGCAAAACCGGTTAACGATTTGTCCCGTGGTTGTACGGCAGAGGATATTGTCGGTGTTACAGCGATCACCTGTGTTCAGGCACAAGATTAATAATAATTTCAAAGATTTTGCAGATAAATATAGTGCAGCATAAACAAATGGGGGTTTATATTCATGAAAGTACTTGTTATCAATACAGGAAGTTCATCTCTTAAATACCAGCTGTTCGATATGAAGGCTGGTAAGGTCCTGGCAAAGGGTTTGTGTGATAGAATAGGGCTTGGTCATTCATTTGTCAAACAATCCAACGATAACGGCAATAATTTCCAAAAAGAGATGGATCTGAAAGATCATCATGATGCCATAAAAGAAGTCATTCAAATGTTAACCGACGAAGAATACGGTGTCATTCAAAACATGTCTGAGATTACATCGGTAGGTCACCGTGTAGTTCATGGTGGTGAGAAGTTCTACGAATCTGCCTTGATCAATGATGAAGTGCTTAATACCATTAAGGAGAGTATTGATCTCGCACCTTTACACAACGGTCCAAACCTGATAGGCATTCAGGCCTGTAAGAAGCTCTTGCCTGATGTTCCTATGGTTGCAGTGTTCGATACTGCATTTCACCAGACGATGCCGAAGAGGTCATATATTTATGCACTTCCGTATAGCCTGTATGAAGAAAAAGGAATCCGCAGATATGGTTTCCACGGAACCTCTCATAAATATGTTTCCGAACGGGCGGCCATTCTTTTGAATAAACCGTATGACACACTGAAGATTGTAACCTGTCATCTTGGAAACGGTTCGAGCATCTGTGCCGTGCGCAATGGCATCGCCATCGACACCAGCATGGGATACACGCCGTTGGATGGTGTACCAATGGGAACCCGCTGTGGTTCCATCGATCCAGCCATTGTTACAGGTCTAATCGAACATGATAATTACGATGCAGCAATGCTGAATGATTTGTTGAATAAGCAATCGGGTGTGTTTGGCATTTCAGGCATCAGCAGTGATTTTAGAGATTTGGACGAAGCATCTAAAAAAGGAAATGAGCGGGCAGAGCTGGCGCTGGAAGTATTCTCTTACAGCGTGAAGAAATATATCGGTTCATATGCCGCTGCCATGGGTGGTATCGATGCACTTGTATTCACAGCAGGAATCGGTGAGAATAACAGCGCTATCCGGAAAAGCATATTGGACGGTCTTGAATTTCTTGGAATTGAAGTTGATGAAGAGAAGAACAATCTTCGCGGTAAAGAGTTGGATATCAGTAAGCCCGGTGCCAGGGTAAGGACCCTTGTCATACCCACAAATGAAGAACTTGCAATTGCAAAGGAAACTGTGAAAATTTTGAAGAAATAATTCAATTGATAACTTATATATCTTATGCCGCTCCATAACCGATCCACCTTTGTGGGTTGTTCGTGGTGCGGCATGTTTTTATGTTGCTTCATTTGAGCCGTACGAAAAACTTGAAAGTATGTCACAAGGGCATCTTACGGATCGTTTTTATGCACGGGAGAGACATAGAGCAGGAAAAATATATAGCAAACGGTTAAGTTTTTCGGATGGCAGGTACTAGAAACTGCAATTGACAAATACTTAAACTGCATGGTACATTTGATAAAGCGAAATAGAAGAAAACATTCGTTATTCATGGCGTGAGCAGAGTTAAGAAGGCGTTCGATGCGCAGCAGGTAAGGAATTGTTAAATGGACAAATTGCACACGGCTTATGATATCGAATAAGATAAGTATGGGAGTCAACCGGAAGGAATTTCGGATACTGTATCGGGGGGTTAACCATGAAGGTTTGTAAATTCGGCGGTTCATCACTGGCTACGGCAGAACAGGTTATGAAAGTTTGTGCTATCATCACATCTGATCCAGCTCGTCAGCTGGTCGTTGTTTCTGCTCCAGGGAAAGAAAATGATTCAGACACAAAAGTAACGGATATGCTGATAAACCTGGCTGAAACCTTTCTTCGGGAAGGAGAATGCGAAAAGGAACTGATGGCGGTAGTTGGCAGATATGAGCGAATTGCCGAAGGGCTTGGCCTTGGAAATGAAATTATTCGGGATATCGAAAATAATCTAAGAACCAGAATATCTCTGGGCTTTGACAATAGTGAGAAATTTGTGGACCGGATGAAGGCAGCCGGTGAAGACAACAGTGCCAGGCTTGTTGCGAAATACCTAAAAAGCAAAGGATACAACGCAAAATATATAAACCCGAGGGAGGCGGGGCTTTTCTTAAGCGATGAATATGGAAATGCAAGAGTGCTTCCACAATCGTTCAAGAATCTGTCCCAATTGAAAAACAGAGAGGAAATCATGATCTTCCCCGGTTTCTTTGGATATTCTCTTACAGGAGAAGTCGTTACCTTCCCGCGCGGAGGTTCGGATATTACCGGTTCCATCCTCGCGGCATCCATAGAAGCCGAAGTCTATGAGAACTTTACAGATGTGGATTCGGTATATGCAGCGAACCCCAAGCTTGTTAAAAATCCAAAGGCGATTTCGGAATTGACCTATCGTGAAATGCGGGAGCTTGCTTATGCCGGTTTTTCAGTGTTGCATGAAGAAACGCTGTCACCAGTGTTTAAAAAAGGTATCCCGGTGAATATTCGAAACACGAATAACCCAATAGCGCCTGGAACCATGATCGTCACAACCCGGGAGGTTAAAAACGGGCCTGTTGCAGGAATTGCAGGTGCAGGAGGCTTTATGTCGATCAATATCCACAAGTATATGATGAACCGTGAAATTGGATTTGGGAGAAAGGTTCTTAGAATTCTCGAGGAGGAATCCATTCCGTTCGAACATATTCCTTCCGGCATCGATGATATCTCGGTTATCGTCCGGAAAAAATTACTTGATGAGGATAAGAAGTCCCGAATCATGGAGCGTATTGCCCATGATCTTCAGGTGGACAGCATTACCATAGGTTATAACCTTGCTCTGGTCATGGTGGTGGGCGAAGGCATGCTGCGTTCAATTGGTGTTGCAAGCCGTGCAACCACTGCGCTGGCCAAAGGAGGCGTAAATATCCAGATGATCAACCAAGGTTCCTCTGAAGTCAGTATCATGTTTGGAATCGACGAGTCGGACCTTGACAATGCGATCATATCGCTGTACAACGAATTCTTTTAGGCCCTGCTGCAGCTAAGAAAAACTTCTGTTTCGTAAAAACAGTAGTAACCATTGACAGTATGGCACAAATGTGCATATAATAATAAAAACCCATTGGAGGATCAAAATCATGGAAATCCTCAGAAACATTGCACCGTTTTCATTTTTTTACTTTTTTACCCTGGCTTTTTATTTTCAGTACAGCTCAGGGAAATTAATATGTAAAAAAATGTTTGGAACAATGGGGTTATAAATGGATATCTATAAACGATAACGGGAGGCTCGATTGCGAGCCTCTTATTTTTTTTAGGAGGAGGATGGATATGGTTGTTGTATTGAAACCCAATGTACCCGTTGAAAAAAGGAATGATTTGATCCGCGAGATTGAATCAATGGGCGTTCGGGTCCAGATAACGGAAGGCACGGAGACTTCCATACTGGGCTTGATCGGAGACACGACGAATCTGAACAAATACAGAATCGCATCAAATGAAATCGTAGCCAATATTTTACGGGTACAGGAGCCGTTTAAAAAGGCGAATAAAATGTTCAAGCCAGACGATACCATTATCGAAGTGGCCGGAAGAAAAATCGGTGAAGGTTATTTCAGCATCATAACCGGGCCGTGCTCCGTCGAAAGTGAGGATCAGATAGAAGGCATCGCAAAAGCAGTGAAGGATAGCGGCGCAACCTTCCTAAGAGGAGGAGCCTATAAACCCAGGACATCCCCATATGCCTTCCAGGGGCTTGGCCTTGAAGGTTTGGAATACCTAAAGCATGCACGAGAAAAAACAGGGTTGCCGATTGTTTCAGAGATCATGTCGGTAGATATGGTTGATCGGTTTGCTGAAGATGTGGACATTATTCAGGTAGGCGCAAGAAACATGCAGAACTTTGTTCTGCTTAAGGAACTGGGCAAAATCAGAAAGCCCGTCCTTTTAAAGCGCGGTCTCGCAGCTACCATTGAAGAATGGCTGATGTCGGCTGAGTATGTTTTGAGTGAAGGAAATGAACAGGTTATCCTGTGTGAACGGGGTATTCGCACTTTTGAAACATTCACAAGGAATACGCTGGACATCAGTGCTATCCCTACGATAAAAAAACTAAGCCATCTGCCAGTTATTGTTGATCCAAGCCATGCCACAGGAAAGGCCTGGATGGTGGAAACCATGTCCAAGGCGGCTGTTGTAGCGGGCGCAGATGGTGTGATCATTGAGGTTCACAATAACCCTGCCTGCGCACTGTGTGATGGGCAACAATCGATTACACCCACACAGTTTCAGCAGCTGATGGTAAAGATGAAAAAGCTGATCGATTTGGAAGGGAAGAAGTTGGAAGGGTGAAGAGAGCCTTACAGATCATTGGCTGGCCACCTATCCCGGTATCCCACGTAGGAATGGAGTGTTGAATATGCATGAACTTACTGTAAAGCTAACCCATAATGACTATCCGATTTATATAGAAAACGGGCTTTTTAACTCTGCAGGAGAGTATATCAAACGTTTTTTTCCGGATAGGAAGGCCTTTATCATAACCGACAGCAATCTTGTTTCACTTTACGCAGACAGTCTGCTCCGACAACTTAAAGATTTAAACATATCAGCCGGTGTATTTGCCATTCCTGCGGGAGAATGCAGCAAAAGTCATGACCAGCTACTGGCACTTTACGAGGCTTTTGGATCATCGGAGATTACCCGTAAGGATGTCGTGATTGCACTGGGAGGAGGGGTAACCGGTGATTTGGCAGGTTTTGCGGCTTCCACCTGGCTAAGGGGTACCAGGTTTATGCAGATTCCTACTTCTCTTCTGGCCATGGTGGATTCCAGTATTGGCGGAAAGGTTGCAGTTAACTTGGCTATGGGGAAGAACCTTGTTGGAAGCTTCTATCATCCGGAAGCCGTGCTAATCGACCCACTGCTGTTAAAATCTCTTCCAGACAGGCATTTTGCCGACGGTATGGCTGAGATCATAAAGCATGGATGTATTCGGGATAAGGAATTGTTTCTCATGCTGGAAACGATAGGTAGCTGTGATGAGATCATGAAAAATATCGAAGAAATCATCTTCAGAAACTGCATGATCAAAAAAAGTATTGTCGAAAAGGATGAACGGGAATCCAATCTTCGGATGATTCTGAATTTTGGACACACTTTCGGTCATGCACTTGAAAAAGCTTTTTGTTATGAAAAATACACGCATGGTGAAGCGGTTGCGATCGGTATGGAGTTTGCAACAGAACTGTCTGTAAGGCTTGGATTCTGTGAAGAAGAAGTACTATACAGAATTCGTAAACTATTAAAACAATTTCAACTGCCAACTGACTGGCCTGCAGTCGATTCACAAACGATCAGGGACACGGTATTGCTGGACAAAAAGGCGATGACAAACGACATGACACTTGTACTGATCAAGGATATTGGAAACGCTTTTCTTAATAAATATTCAAAAGACAGGATTGGAGGCTGGATCGATGAAAAGCTTAACCCTTAAACCAACCGGTCTTTCAGGACGAATTCAGATCCCGCCATCAAAGAGCATGGCACACCGGGCGATAATTTGTGCCTTCCTATCAGAAGGAGAAAGCAGGATTGGCAATGTAGAACTTTCCAACGATATCATTGCCACCTGCCGGGCGGCAGAAGCATTGGGAGCTGATATCGATATCCTTGAAGGAGGGATTCCCGGACGTAAAACATTGGTCATTCGGGGCAGGGGAAAGGTTGCGGTAATAAACAATCGTATTCATTGCGGTGAATCCGGAACCACGGCACGTTTTATCATTCCTGTAACACGGCTGACACATGATGAGGTTACAATTACAGGAGAAGGAAAGCTGGTTGATAGACCCTTCGGTGTTTTTTATGAGATATTTCAGGCTCAAGAAGTTCAATATGAAACACAGGATGGCAAGCTTCCACTTAAATTAAGCGGAAGACTGAAGCCAGGAAGCTTCAGGGTAAGGGGAGATATAAGCTCCCAGTTTATATCCGGCCTTTTACTTGCTCTGCCTCTTCTTGACGGGGATTCCATCATAGAAGTAACAACGCCATTGGAATCTGCCGGGTATATCGATATGACGCTGCAGGTACAAAAAAAGTTTGGTATACGAATTGATTATAACCGGGCGGAAAATCGCTTTTTTATACCAGGCTGGCAGAAATACATTCCCCAGCAATATCAAGTAGAAGGCGACTGGTCCCAGGCTGCCTTTTGGTTGGCGGCAGGTGTTCTTTCAGGAAAGATAGAAGTAGAAGGACTAAATCCAAACTCTCTTCAGGGCGATAAAATCATTGAAGCAGTTTTACAGAAGATGGGAGCAAAGTTATTCTGGAAGGATGAAGTCATTACCGCGGTGAAAAGCGAATTGCGGGATATATCCATCGATGTCTCACAATGTCCGGATCTGGTTCCGATTCTTGCGGTTCTGGGTAGTATGTGCAGTGGCAGAACTGAAATACTGAATGCCGCAAGGCTCAGGCTGAAGGAATGTGACCGACTGAATGCAATATCTACCGAACTTAGGGCACTGGGGGCCCAGATAACACAGAGACAGGACGCTCTTTTCATAAAGGGTAAGAATAAGCTTTCCGGAGGCAGGGTTTACGGGTGGAACGATCATCGGATCGTCATGGCAGCAGCCATTGCTGCGGTTGTCTGTGAAAAAAACGTTATCATTGAAGGCTGTGAAGCTGTGAATAAATCGTACCCTTCTTTCTGGGATCACTATGTCGCGTTGGGAGGAAAAGCCTGTGAGTAGTATTTGGGGTAAGTGTATCAAGATTTCTGTTTTTGGAGAATCCCATGGCACAGCGATCGGCGTTGTGATCGATGGCCTGCCACCTGGGATTCAACTCGACAAAGAAGAAATACAAAAGGAAATGGATCGAAGGAAACCAGGGCTGGATACCTATTCCACACCGAGAAAGGAAGGGGATATGGTTGAAATTGTCTGTGGTTTCTTTAATGGTCATACTACAGGTACTCCGCTATGCGGTATTATCCGGAACATTGATAAGCGTTCGAAGGATTACGACGAACTGAAAGATATCATGCGCCCCGGTCATGCAGATTTTGCCGGAAGGCTTCGGTACAATGGCTATAACGATTATCGTGGTGGAGGTCATTTTTCAGGAAGGTTGACGGCGCCAATCGTTTTCGCAGGTGCGATCGCAACCCAATATTTGAGGCAACAGGGGATCACCATTGGCACACATTTGCTTCAGGTTGGCAGAATAGAGGATACTCGCGTGGACTTGGTTAATATTCAGAAGGAACAGTTAACCAACTTCCGCAATATGCGCTTTCCGGTCATTGATCCGAAGGCTGCTGAAAACATGAAAATGGAAATTGATAATGCAAGAATGGATCAGAACTCAGTTGGCGGAATGCTTGAAACAGCCATTATTAACCTGCCAGCTGGCCTGGGTTCTCCGATGTTTGAATCGGTAGAGTCAAGGCTCTCAGCTTTTGTCTTTTCCATTCCGGGCGTAAAAGGTATTGACTTCGGTACTGGCTTTGGTTTTGCATCGATGTGCGGCAGCGAAGGTAACGATGGCTTTAAGGCTCTTCCACTAGAGGGCGCGCCCCCAAACCCTATGCCAAACAGCACGAAGACAAAGGATTTGGAATCCTGTCCATTGCTTCACACAAATCACAGCGGTGGAATAAACGGCGGTATCACAAATGGAATGCCCGTTGTTTTCAGAACGGTATTTCGGCCTACTCCTTCCATTGGAAGACCGCAACAGGCCTTGGACATGAAAACCATGAAAGCGAAAAAATACTGCATTCATGGAAGGCATGATCCTTGTATTGCTTTGCGGGCTGTGCCCGTTCTGGATGCAGCAGCTGCACTGGTTGTCCTGGATCTGGTCATGAAGGCGAAAGGACACTCGAGGGAATAAACTGATCATCCTGCAGGGATTATTACCGGGCGATAGAAAAGGCGGTAATTGTGTAACCCGGATCACTTGACACTGGGGCAGAGATTGAACAATTGCGTTTCCATGGATAAAGGAGAACAGAAATGGCATTGAATCTGGAATCACTAAGAAAAACAATTAATGAAACAGACAAAGAAATGGTTGCTCTTTTTGAGAAGCGAATGGATGCAGTAGCTAAAATTGCTGAGTTTAAAAAGCAGCACAATATGAAGATACTGGATTCTGGTCGGGAAAAAGAGGTGATAACCAGGGCTGTTTCATATTTGGAAAATCAAGACCTTGAAACCAGTCTGAGGTTTTTCATGGAAGATTTGCTGACTATTTCAAGGCAATATCAGATCGCTCGTCTGGGAACGGAAAAGACGCTGCATAAGGAACAGACAAAAATAGAAATAAAGCCGGACAGCATAATCGGTTATTACGGTTCAACAGGCTCCTACAGCGAAGAGGCAGCATTGGAGCATTTCGGAGACAACATTTCCAAAAAGGAATATATGACCTTCGATGCGGTGGTCACGGCTTTATTAAATCAGGAAATCGATATTGGCATTTTACCGGTTGAGAATTCTTCAACAGGGATCATTTCCACAGTCATGGATTTAATTCGTGACAACCCGGTTTGCATTATCGGTGAGCATGTTAAAAGGATATGTCATCATCTGCTCGTGAACCCCGGAACAAAGCTTGAGGACATCGAAAAGGTGTATTCCCATCAGCAGGGTCTCGAGCAGAGCAGCGAATTTCTGAAGCAGTTCTCCTGGGAACAGATTGTCTATAAAAGCACTGCTGGCAGCGCAGAAATGGTGAGTAAAACCCGAGATAAAAAGAAGGCCGCCATAGCATCCGAAAGATGTGCAGACATATATGGTCTGGAGATACTCATTCCAAATATTCATTATAATCAGGACAATTACACCCGCTTTATCATCATCGGAAGGGAACCGGTTTTGAACCAGCATTGTAATAAAATCAGCATTGTCATGGGTATTTCACACAAACCCGGTGCTTTATATGGTATTCTTCGGCTTTTTAATGAACGGAACCTGAACCTGATGAAAATCGAGTCCAGACCTATTATCGGAAAACCATGGGAGTATCTCTTCTTTTTCGATTTTGAAGGAAACTTAATGGATGACAGGGTGAAGGAGTTGCTGGAGTGCCTGAAGGATGCCACTCATGGTTTTCGCGTGCTAGGCAATTACAGGGCATACGAGCCTGGCGGCTGCTAAATGTAATAAGTGTTTTCTACATATTGAAGCAATCGCTGGAATCTTAGGATCTGCTATTTTTCGGGAGGTAGCTATGATTTATGGTCTGATCGGGGAAAAACTGAGCCATAGTTATTCGCCGCAAATACACCGGACATTTTTTGATATTACAGGGATGAAAGGGGACTATCGTCTTTTTGAACTTCGGAATGATGAACTGGAAGCGTTCCTTAAACGCGCTGTCCGTCAGGGGTACCGTGGTCTGAATGTGACCATTCCATACAAAACAGAAGTTATTCCCTTCCTGAAGCAGATTTCAACGGAGGCTTCCCATATTGGCGCTGTTAATACGATCACGCTCAATGGAAGCCTTGTGGGTTATAATACCGACTATTTTGGCATTGATTATACCTTCAAAAAAAACAATGTGGAACTGCAGGGAAAAAGAGCTCTTGTTCTGGGCAGTGGGGGAGCAGCCAAATCTGTGGTCGCCTATCTTTTGGATTCGGGCATTGAAAGCATTTTCCTGGCCAGCAGATATCCAAATCGGGTGTCGGAGGATTATCAACTGGTGAACATGGTATCGTATGAGCACATTTCAAAATTCATCCCCTTTGATATCATTGTGAACACAACACCTGTCGGAATGGTTCCGAAAACCGGATTATCACCCTTGAAGCCAGACCAATTGAAGGGCACGGGTTTTTTATTCGACCTGATCTATAATCCAGCCAAAACCGAAATGATGAATATTTGCGATTCTTTGGGGATTCCCAGTGTGAATGGCTTGTACATGCTTATTGCACAGGCTGTCAAGGCACAGGAAATTTGGAATGATGAAAGCTATGGATTGGATATGGTTGATGCGATTTATAAACATATTAATGCATGTTTTGAAAACTAACTATACCGTGTCACCATTATAGGTGAAGGTTTCAGAAGTTTGAACATAAAAAGAAAGGATATCTTATGAAGCCTAAAAATATCGTCTTTACCGGGATGATGGGGTGCGGAAAAACAACCGCCGGTAAAATGGTTGCACAGCTAAACCAAATGCAGTTTCTTGATCTGGATCAGATGATTGAACAAAGATGGGGGAGCATCCCTTCGCTTTTCGAAAGGGGAGAAGCGTATTTCAGGGCTGTCGAAAGCGAAGCCGTATCAGAAGTCAGCGAAATGGAAGGTCTGGTAATCGCTACTGGCGGCGGAGTGGTTAAAAATCTGGAAAACATTACAGCATTGAAGAAAAAAGGAATCATCTTTTTTATCGATCGTCCGATTGAGGATATTCTGACCGATATCGATTTATCAACCCGTCCGCTTTTAAAAGAAGGAAAAAACAGGCTGATCCAGCTGTTCCATGAAAGGTACCCGCTATATGTCAAAACCTGTGATATTCATCTGAAAGACGCAAAACATCTGGAGGACACAGTTCAGAAGGTAATCGAGCTTTGGAGCATTATATCCGGTAACCAGTTGAATCAGGTGCCAGAATAACGATGCCAGCAAATCACCCTAACCATGCTAGCTTTTATTGGTGTGAACAGTAACGATTAATCGCAAAAAATTCAGTAAAAAAACATAGAATATAAATTTCATATTGATTATGGTAAAATAAACATTAATACTAAGTAATCCAAGAATATTCATAGTGGGTTTTCTTTTCGACAAAACACAGACAAAGAACGGGAAGGAAGTAAACATGTACGGTATGATAATTGCAGACGATGAATTGATTATTCGTCAGGGATTGATGACAATACCATGGAATAATTATGGTATCCAGGTTTTGGGCGTTGCGTCAGACGGAAAGGAAGCTCTGTCGCTGCTGAAATCGAAATGCCCTGAAATTCTTTTAACGGATATCCGCATGCCTGGTATTGACGGTTTGAAGCTGATAGAAGCGGCAAAAAATGAAAATCCGGAAATACAGTCCATTCTGTTAACAGGCTATGAAGATTTCAATTATGCACTTGAAGCCATACGACTTGGTGCAGTCGGATATATTCTTAAGCCTTCCGAGCCTGAGGAGATTATTGAAAGCATTTTAAAAGCCAAAAAGAATCTGGACCTATTCAGCAAAAAAGAACCTCTCCTTACCAAAACCTCCGGCATCCGGAATAGAGCAATTGAAGCAATCTTTGAGTACATTGAAAAGAATTATGCACAAGAAATTACCCTGTTTACAGCTGCAGAGCATGTGCATATGAATCATATCTATATAAGCCGCCTGTTCAAGAAGAATGTTGGCAAAACCTTTTTGGATGTCTTGACAACCGTTCGAATGAAGAAGGCCTGTGAACTTCTTGCCGATAACTCCTTCAGGATCTATGAAATTGCTGACATGGTTGGTATTCAGGACTCAGGCTATTTCAGCCAGGTTTTTAAGAAATATTACAATATGACACCAACCGAATATCGGGACATGCTGTTTTCAAAAGCTACGGGCACAAGTGGTAAAGGGTGAAAAGAACAATGCTGTATCCTGTACTGTTCAGCGACAGCGAGTTTGAGAATGGAGAACAGGGATGAAAAGAACCGGGCGAAGAAGAATCCGAAAATTTATAAGAAACTTACCGATACAAAGGAAATTGTTTTTTTCCTTCCTTCTTTTGATCATCTTTCCGGCATTGCTTATCGGTATTCTTTCGTTTTACCGATCCAGTGAACTTTTAAAGCATAAAACAGGGCAATACACCCGTGACATTCTGCTGGAAACCTGCAAAAACATAGAAGTGAAACTTCGCGAAGCTGAGCGCATGTCTGTCCAGGTGGTTTCCAACACAGACATTCATGATACGCTGAGGCTAATCAATAAAGGAAACCTGAATGAGCAGGAAAAGGTTCAATATGAGCGGCTCCTCGATAAACAACTGCGTGAAATCATAGCATCCGTTTCTGGTATTGCAGCCATTCAGGTGATCTCAAACACGGGTGATACGCATTATATTAATCCCGCGTCCATTTCCCTACATACCATGCAGGTTGATGAAGAGATGAAAAGAACCCTGGAAAGTGCCATGGGTAGTGTTTGCTGGTTTGATACAGACCCCGATTCAAGGACAACCGCCATGGGTAGGGTGATAAACAGCCACCGCACCCAGCAAAAAATTGGATATGTGATGGTCTATCTCCGGGAGAGTGTTATCTCAAGCACTTTCAGCGAGACCGAGCTTTTTCGTAATGGTGAACTTTTTATAATCAATGAAGCTGGAAATATCATTTCCTGCCGTGATAAAAGCATGCTTGGCTCAAAAAACCAGTATACTTCTTCAGAAATCATCAATGTCGTATCCGATGATAATTTCTTTATGGCAAAGGTTAACGGAAAAAACTATTATGTTACTTCCCGAGCGATACAGGATACATCATGGCGGATGTTCAGTTATTTTCCAGCAGTTGAGTACGACAAAGAAGTTGTCTGGTTAAGGAATTGGATTTGGCTGATCATACTCTTTGCATGTCTGCTATCAGTTGCCTTTTCCATAGCCATCGCTAACGGAATATCAAAACCAGTGAGGGATTTATCCAAAAAAATGCTGAAAATCGGGGACGGAGACTTCTCTGTATCCAGCACTTACGACTCAAAAGATGAAATCGGTGTATTAAGCCTTCACTTCAACAAGATGGTGGTTCAGCTAAAAAAGCTTATCCGTAAAGCCTATCAGGAGGAACTTCTGAAGCAGAAGGCTGAACTGAAGTCACTACGCATGCAGATTAATCCACATTTCCTATACAATTCGCTCGAATCCATCAACTGGATGGCTAGAATTCGTGGTATCCCGGAAGTTGGGAAAATGGTGAAGGCTTTGGGTGATCTGATGCGTTCAAGTATTGGTGGAGAAGATTTTATTACCATTGAAGAGGAAATACGAAATATTGAAAATTATCTGACCATTCAAAAGTTCCGTTACGGCGACAAGGTATCCGTTGAAATCAGTATCGATCCGAAGATACGCAAGTTAAAAATTCCTAAGCTTATCCTGCAGCCTATCGTTGAAAATGCCATCATACACGGAATTGAAAACAAGGTCGGAAACGGTAGAATCGCCATTACTGGAAAGGATAACGACGGCAAAATTCTGCTGCAGGTTGAGGATGACGGGCTTGGCATGGAAGAAGAAATAATAGCCGAGATCCTTTCCGAAAAACCAAGGCAGGTGACGAATGAGCATACGCATATTGGGATTCGAAATGTAGATCGCCGCATCAGAATGTATTACGGTGATCAGCACCATATAGTTATTTCCAGCACCCTGGGAATTGGTACATTGGTATCGATCAATATTCCACCTATCTGTGAAACCAAATAACCGGGTTTTGTCATCTAAAATATTCCACCTGAAATGGAATAAGTTAATATTTTCAATGGTCAGGTTTATTCTCTCCAGTGTTTTTACCATAAAGGTTCATTATAATTGAATCAGGCAATCGATTTGCCATATAGTGAAGGAGGGAAAATGAATGAAAAAGCTCTCAGTTTTACTTTTATGCGTAGTGCTTATGAGTGCTTTGCTCTTGACCAGCTGTACAATACCTGGATCAACGGGCGAATCAAACGATGGATCAACTGGTGGAACAAGCAATCCTATTAGCGACAACACAAGTGGTGCAACCACCCCGCCCAAAGAAAAAGCTTCTCTGAAAATTGAAGCATGGGGAATAGAAACAGACCAAAACTCTGTCATCATTAAGGAAGCGGTAGCTTTGTACAATGAAAGATACAAGGACACTGCCGAAATCTCTGTTGAATTCACCGAACAGGAACAATTTAAAACCAAGATCGCTACTTTAATGGCATCCAATGAAGCACCTGATCTTTTCAACACCTGGGCAGCTGGTTTTCTGAAACCATTTGTTGAAGCAAATAAGGTTTATAGTATCAGCGATGACCTGGAAAAGGACCCCACCTGGAAAAACCGTTTTGTCGGTGGAATATTCGGCGGCTTTACCTTTAATGGTAAGATCTATGCTTCCCCAAACACACAAACCGTTGTATGCCTTTTCTACAACAAGGAAATCTTTGATACATACAATCTGAAAGTCCCTGAAACCTTTGAAGAACTAAAAACTGTTTGTGACACATTGAACAGCAACAACGTTACACCATTTGCGCTGGGCAATAAAGCCCCGTGGGTTGGTGCAATGTATGCCGAGTTGATTGCAAACCGCATAGGCGGTAGCGATCCCTTCAATAAAGTAGCTTCAGGCGAAGGCACATGGCTGGATTCTTCTTTTATCGAAGCTGGGAACAAAATGTATGAGCTTGTCCAGATAAATGCATTTCCTGAAGGGTTTAATGCTTTGGACAATGACCCGTCACGTGCAGATTTTCTTGATGGAAAAGCAGCTATGCACATTATGGGAAGCTGGGCAATTCAACAGCTTACCTTTGAAGACAGCCCGCTAATCGGCAAGGTTGATGTAGCCAAATTCCCGGCCATTGAAGGCGGAAAAGGGGATATGAACGCATGGCTCGGTCAGCCCGACCAAAGCTTCGCCATCAGCACTAACTGCAAAGATAAGGAAGCAGCCGTCAATTTCCTGAAACTGATGTCTGAACCTGAAACCCAGTTAAAATTTGCCGCAGCAGGTAACCTAATCGCGACCACAGCACAATTGGATCCTGCAGAAGCTAACCCAGTGGCAACAAAGGTTTCTGAGCTGCAGAAGGATATGACCGAATTATTCCTGTTTTATGATGTCGCTTTGGGTTCAACCATCGGTAACGAGTTCAACAACGCCATCCAAGCCATTACAGCAGGGACTACACCTGAAGAAGCCCTCCAAACGCTGCAGGATTTCACTGAAGCGAATTTGGAGTAATTCCCCTATAATACAGTCAGGGTTTGTTGGTAGCCCTGACTGTCTCCTTACCTTACGCGTTTTGTGTACAACATAAGTTTTTGCTTGCAAAATACACTATACACTGCGAGCTTATATTATCAAATGTTACTTCTACTGCCCCCAACTGAAGTATCATTTTTCCCCCGCCTATTCGTATTTTTAGTCCTCGCGGCTAATAAATACACTTACTATATTTGTGGCCCTTTAGGCCACAAGAGGCAGGGGCTTAGTAGCATTTGTTAATTTGCCAACTGAAACCAATGTGATGTCTGTTTCGAATAATTCAGAACAATATTCCTTTATAATTAAGCAGTTTTATTGCCAGCGCCATTGAAAATGATTCAAAACAAGATTTTATGCCCAAGGAGATAACACCATGGAGTCCATGCTGAAAAAGAAAAGAACGATCCTCGCATTTGTTCTACCAGCATTATTGATCTATATCGGAATTGTATTAATCCCAATTTTCGATACAATTTATCACAGTGCATTCAAATGGAATATATTAGGTGACAAAAAATTTATTGGGTTTGATAATTTCATCAATTTATTCACAAAAGACAAAATTTTCATGTTAGGGATGAAAAACACCTTTATGCTGATGTTACTGTCCCTCGCTATACAAACTCCGCTGGCGATATTGCTTGCAATTGCGTTAAGCGGAAAAATTAAAGGAAAACGATACTTTAAAACAGTTTTTTTCCTTCCCAATATTTTATCGAGTGTTGCAGTGGGCCTTTTGTGGACCTTCATATATCATCCCGAGTTCGGAATTATCAACAGTGTGTTGGAATCCATAGGGCTTGATAGCTTAACCCGTCTATGGCTTGCAGATAAAAGAACCGTATTGCCTTCTATTATTGTCGTCATATGCTGGCAATTTGTTGGATATCACATGATCCTGTACCTGGCTGCCGTTGAAAATATACCGACAGAAATTAAAGAAGCAGCTTTGATTGACGGCGTTACTAAAAAATCGATGATTTGGTACATAACCTTGCCACTTATCAGGCATATGATTCGAATTGACCTGGTACTAATGGCTACCGGATCGCTTCGGTTCTTCGATCTGATCTATGTCATGTCAAACGGAGGTCCGAACCATGCCAGTGAGGTAATTGCCTCATACATGTATTATAAATCATTCAGAGATTATCAATATGGTTACGGCAGTGCTGTTTCGGTCGTTCTGCTCGTGCTATGCCTAATGGTAACCTTAATCCTGAATAAGTTATTTCATACCGAAAAAATAGAGTATTAAAGGTTTTAAAGGAGAGCTGAAAGAATCGATGAAAGAGTCGGTAGCAGATAATCAAACACAGAAAATAAAACAAGGATTTGGGACATTTTTTTTCTATGCTGGCCTGGTTGCTTTGTCCCTAACATGTATATATCCTTTAATATGGCTTTTAATGAATTCCATGAAAACCGATACAGAACTGTTTAACAATCCTTGGTGGTTTGGTTCTGGGTTTGAAATTTCGAACTATAGCACTGCATGGACTGCCGGTAAAATTGGCAGAAGCTTTGTTAACTCTGCTTTTGTTGCTATATCTTCTGTAGGAATAACTATAATCGCATCATCGATGGCTGCTTTTGGTTTTACCAGGCTAAAATGGAAATTGTCCACCCCGATATTAAGTTTGATCTTGCTTGGCGTTATGATTCCAATACATTCTACATTGATCCCACTATTTACAATATTCAGCAAGTTGGGGATAACCAATCGTTATTTGGCCCTGATTCTTCCTTATGTGGCTTTTGCACTGCCAAC
>LSQX01247907.1_pt1 | contig 37522 bp, 52 predicted proteins | sample 654561 | NCBI WGS metagenome assembly LSQX01 (sample SAMN04489861, study PRJNA283612) | anaerobic digester metagenome | isolation source: 4 biogas reactors fed with cattle manure at either 37C or 55C with and... | place: Denmark: Kongens Lyngby | collected 2014 | reverse complement strand
GCTCTGCCACTGAGCCACATCGGCTGACTCAAATTCCTACTTCTAATGTTGATTTCCCAGACAATTATAAAGCATATAGCATTATTCGCACTAACACAAGCTGCAAATCTTTCATATGCCTACTTAGTATAGGCGTCCATAAATTCCAGCTCTGTTTCCAGCAATTCATTGATACGATCAACGGCGATTTTGATGATTTCTTCAGTTTCTCCTTCCAGCTGTTCAGCAACCAGTTCATGGAAGGGGATCAGTCTTAAACGGTCAGCAGCTTCTTCGATCTCAAGTCTGGACAGGAAGGCATTGAATAAGTTCATTAAATTATAGAAGTAGCTGTCAGTCCAGTTAATAATTTGCTCTTCAACCGGCTTGCCATCAACTACATCGAACTTGCTCAGGTTATACAAATGCTTTTGCCTCCTTTTCCATCATTTTAAATATTTCAATACCAAACCTTATTATATATTTTTCCTTTTGTTTTTGCATCCTTTCCACACAATTTGCTGATTTCTTTTACAAAATCCAAGCGGCTTCATCCCAATAATTCAGTCTGAAGCCGTTTAATCTTAAGGTTATTTGTTTGCCAAATGGCGGGAATAATCATATTCCAAGTTTTATCCACCGCTTATTTCCCATAAGGCGAATCTTTTGCAGCGTTATTAATCCGCGCTTCGGAAGGTTTTAAAAGCATTGTTTAGTCTATTGTTTTTCTCCGCATTCGGGACAAAACTTGCTGCCGGGTTTAAGCTGTGCTCCACAGCTGATACAAAAGGCTTTAGTCTTAAGCTGTGCTCCACATTCGGGACAGAACTTGGCATTTTCCGCCAATGGTGCTTCACACTCAGGACAAGTTGCCCTTATGGTCTCCCGCCAGTTTTCCTTGGCCAGCTTTTTATCCTCTTCAGCCATGGCCGCATGGGCCCATATTTCCTCTACCGACTTGCTGGCCTGGGCGGCTGACATTTCCACCCCTAGATCCGGCGCACATTCTTTGCATAAACCTTTGCTGTTATTCCAGCAGCTCTTGCGGCAAACCCATGAAGAACAGCGGGGACACTGGATGAAGTCCGGTTTTAGCTCCTGCATGGCTTCGGTAAATGCTTCATCATGAGCTTTTTCCCAGGCTGCGGAGCGCACCCTTTCACTGATATTTGCTGCATTATTGAAAAAACCGCCCAAGAGGCTGCCGGCTGACTCCAGGACTCCGGTTACCGTCCCGGCCACTGAAGGCTTGAAGCGAGTCCTGTAACCGCTTCCGCAGCGATCGCAATAAAACTCAAACTGAAACCCTTTATTGGTACACAGATCACTATAATTTCTGGTAAACTCAATTCTCTCTGCCATAAGCTGCCTCCCCTGTTTATTATGCCTAATATTTATTAAATTTTAACAGAATCCCCTTTTTTATAACAGATTAAAAAGTCTGACTGTTGGGGAAAAATATAAGGGAAAATGCATAATATGAGATTTGCAAATAAAAAACTCAGAGGTTGCAGTTTTTATGAATTTCATTTCAGCTATAAAAAATATCTTAATTTATCAAGAGCCTCAGGATATTGAACCTTTTGAACTGCTGGAAGATGAGCAGGAAGACAGGGGAAAAGCAACGTCCGGAGAAAATAATGACAAGGCCCCGGGCTCTGGAAAAGGCGATGAGAATGATGATGAAAAAATTGATGAAACTCCTGCTGCAGCCGGACTAACCAAGCCGCCCAAAAGAACATTAAGTCTGGGGGAGAAAAGCAAAAGAGCAAAAAAGTCAGGCAATAATAATGACCCTGACAGCAGCCAGAAGCAAAGCAAACTGGTTTCCAGAGAACTTAAGAAAAACCTGGAAATAATCAAGCAGGAATTTAATTTTCCGCTCAATCAGGACTTTGTCATCAGGGAATTCAAAGTATTGCAGCAAACCTATGCTTTTATCGCCTATATTGACGGTATGGCAGATAAAACCACCATAAATGATTACATCCTGCGGCAGCTAATGACGGAGCAAAGAAACGACGCTATCAAGGAAATAAGCATTGATTATATCAGCAATAATCTTCTTACTGTAAATCAGCTCACCAAAGAAAGTGAATACAATCAGATTATCAGACAGGTTTTAAACGGCCTAACCGTGCTATTTGTGGATGGAAATGAAGAATGTATTGTTATTGAAAGCCGCGGTTATGAGAAACGGAATATCAGCACTACCATGACAGAGGATGTTATCAGAGGCTCTCAGGAAGCATTTGTTGAGAACCTGCGCACCAATTTAACTCAGGTGCGCAGAATTGTCAGGAATAAAAACCTGGTTACTGAAATGCTGCCTTTGGGTAAGGCTGATAATCAGCTCTGTGCCGTTTTGTATATTGAAGGCATAACCAATCCACAAATTGTTCAGGAAGTAAAAAGAAGAATCAAGAGCCTGGACATTGATTTCATACTGGGAAACGGCGCGCTGGAACAACTTATTGAAGATCACCCCTATGCCCTTTTTCCCCAGATTTTAAACACTGAGCGGCCTGACCGGACAGCTTCTTTTTTAATGGATGGTAAAGTCGCACTTATCTGCGACGGCTCACCTCTGGCAAGCATTGTGCCGATAACTTTTTTCCATTTGCTGAACACCTCTGAGGATACATCCTTACGCTGGCAATATGGTTCATTTCTGCGGCTTATACGGTTATTGGCTTCCTTTGTGGCAATTTTTTTGCCCGGTCTGTATTTAGCCCTTACTTTATATCATCAGGAGATGATACCTACTGATCTTTTATACTCACTGACCAAAGCCCGGGAAAACATTCCTTTTCCTACTGTATTGGAGCTCCTGCTCATGGAAATATCTTTTGAACTGATAAGGGAAGCCGGCTTAAGGGTCCCCGGGGTGATAGGCCAGACATTGGGAATTATCGGTGCTGTTATCCTGGGTCAGGCAGCTGTCAGTGGAGGTATCGTAAGCCCGGTACTGATTATAGTCGTTGCCATCACCGGTCTGGGCAGCTTTGCTATTCCTAATTTTTCAATATCTTTCGGTTACAGGTTAATGCGGTTTGTTTTTTTATTTTTTGGGGCTATAGCAGGATTTTATGGTATAGCAGCAGCCATTGTTATTTTTGGAAGCATCGCCTGCTCCATGAAATCATTTGGCGTACCTTATTTCAGCCCTTTGGCACCGGTAACCAAAACCAGCCCGGATCTGGTTATAAGAGGCCCGTACTGGAAGCAAACTGAAAGGGCGGATTTTCTAAATACCCAGAACCGAAAGAGATCAGGCAATACAGTACGAGGCTGGGTAAATCAGCCCAGTAGGGGGCAAGGCAAATGATAAAAGAAGGCAAATTTGGTCCACGGGAGGCAGTATGGCTGGTTACAATAACCATAACCAGCAAAGTTTTTTTTTCCAGCCCTGCCGTTCTGGCCGGTCTTACAGGTACTGCTGCCTGGTATACCACCTTGGTTTCAGCATCAACTGCACTGATTGGCTTTTACTTTATTTTCTTACTACTGAAGCGTTTTCCCGGCAAAGACCTGGTAGAAATATTTGATATCGCTCTGGGGCGGGTGCTGGGCTTTACCTTAGCATGTCTGTTAGGTATTTATATGCTTTTTATCACTGCAACCAGGATAGCAGAATTAACCGAATTCCTGAGGGTTTATATCATCCCGCTCAGCCCCAACTGGTTTATAGTCGGGATATTTATTATCTCTGTATTTACACTTTCCATGGTGGGCCTGGAAAGTATGGCCCGGCTGGCAAAACTTTTAGTATATCCCCTGTTATTGGGTTTTATAGTTGTATTGCTTTTAGGTATGCAGAATTATGATATCAATAACTTATTTCCGGTGTTTGGATACGGTCTGGATAAAATCGCTTTGCACGGGGTCATGAGAAGCTCAGTATATGGTGAAGTAATTATCCTGGCCATATTTGCCGGCTCATTTCAGGGGTTAAACTTTATTAAAAAAGAAGGCATAATAAGCCTGATCCTGTCAGGGGTCGTAATTTCCCTGTCTATTCTTGCTTATACACTGACTTTCCCCTATTATACAGCCCAGGAAATAACCGCACCTATGTATGAAATGTCTACTTTAATCGATTATGGCAGGTTTATACAAAGGGTTGACCCCATTTTTTTATTTATCTGGGTTATCAGCACCTTTATCTCAGCAGGGGTAGTTTTTTATGCTTTTATATGGATATTCTGCCAGACATTTAGAATACAGGACAAAATCCCTATTATAACCGGCAGTTGTGTTATGCTTTATGCGCTTTCCATAATGCACCGGGACATAATAACGGTAATTTTCGGTTATGTGTCATTCATTAGAAGATTCGGCGCCTTCCCCTTGTTTCTACTGCCTTTTTTAGTTCTAATTGTGTCATTAATCAGGAAAAAAGGAGTTCGATCTGATGCGTAAAGTGATAGCCATCCTGTTAATTAGCATTCTGTTAATGAATTTCACTGCCTGTTTTGACGCAGATGAAATAGATGATTATCTTTTTGTATCTGCGATGGGAATCGATAAGGGAAAAACTGATAAATGGCGCCTGACTTTACAGCTTCCCGCTTTACAGGATGGCGGAGGCGGAGAACAGGAACAGTCCGGCGGTGACAGTGGTCAAGGCACCCCACACTATGTTTCAATTGATGCCCCTACCTTTTTTACCGGTATTGATATGTTAAATTCCTCCTTACCCAAAAAACTTAATTTTTCCCAGATGCAGATTATTTATCTTGGCGAAGAATTAGTCAGGAACGGAGAAATCGGACAGTTTATAGCACCATTGGGGCGATTCCGGCAGTTACGCAGAAGTGCTCACGTTTTTGTAGTAAAGGAAAATGCTCTGGATTTTATAAAAGAAAATAAACCTGCTCTGGGGACAAATTTATCCAAAACTTTTCAGTTATTTTACCAGATAGCTGAGACAACCGGCTTTTTCCCTCATGTCACCTTTGAATATTTTTACGAAAGCCTTAAGTCTACCAGTTATCAAGCTATGTTACCGCTGGCCGCTGTGAACGATTTTAAAAACTTTAAGAAAACCGGTAAGCCCTGGGGGACAGAATTTAAAACCGGCGGTTACTATACTGCAGGGGAGTTGCCCCGAATTGGTGAGAATAAAGTTGAGGTTTTCGGAACCGCCGTATTTAATGGGGATAAGATGGTGGGAACCCTTAATGGTGATGAGACCCGTTTTCTGCTTATGGCCAGAGGTGAATTTAATAGGGGGGTTTTTACCATCCCGGATCCCAAAAAGCCGGAATTAGCTATACCACTTGATGTCAAAGCTAATAAAAAGCCTGATATTAAAGTATCCTTCCGGGACTCAAAGCCGGTTATTAACCTTAAAATCCAATTGGACGGAGACCTTTTAGCTGTGCAAAGTATGATAGATTACGAACAGCCCCAACAAAAAAGGTTATTGGAGCAGGAATTCGAAAAAGTTGTGCAAACAGGAATTGAGGATGTGATCAGTAAATGCCAGGGGTTAAATGCAGATATTTTTAGTTTCGGTGACTATGCTGCCAGGAACTTCTTGACCATCGGTGCCTTTGAAAAATATAACTGGAACAAACGTTTTAAAGATGCTCAGGTAAAAGTTGATGTGAGCTTTATTATTCGCCGGACCGGCACCCAGATTAAAAGCTCCCCAATGAAAAATCCTACAGGAGAAGATTAATGAAGTATTTAATAATCTTATTTCTTGTTGCCCTGTTTATTTATATGTTTAGTTTTGCCCGCTATAACTGGGCGAAAAAGAATCGGCTGGCGGCCATTGGTTCGCTGATTATCGGCCTGGCTGCGGTCCTGCTGCCGCTGTATATTATTTTTTACGGAAACTATGAGCTGTAAGATCCCAGCACAATTTCTCCCGTTGATCCGCAGAACTGCATTTATTATTTATAGGATAAAAGCACAATTCTCCGTATTATCCGGAGAACTGTGCGGGTTAAACCTTATATATTTACCACTCTTACTTCTTTTACATATGGAGCACACCTTAAAGACAGTTCCTGCATTTCTTCTTTGCTGTATGGAAGACAGCTTTGGTAAGCAGAATCAAGGGTACTGCTGGGATTAAACTGCTGCAGGGAATAAACTTCGGCCCCTTCTATATATCTGGCGATGACTTCAATGTCACCAAAGGTATGAAGTTCCGGAACCACCGTAGTACGGAACTCAACTTTGATTTCAGCCTGCTGCAGAAGGTTTATGGCGGCCCTTACATTGAAAAACTCTGCATTGGTCAATCTGCCGCAGGCCTGCTGATACTTTTTAAAATCCAGGGGCGCTTTGATATCCATGGCCGTATAATCCAGAAGCTTTTCATCCAGCAAGCGGCTTAGCATATCTACATTGGTGCCGTTGGTATCTAGTTTCACCAACAGTCCCATGTTTTTGAAGATCCTTATGGCTTCCGGCAGGTCATGGTGCAGTGTAGGTTCACCGCCGCTGATCACCACCGCATCTAAAAAGCTTTTTCTTTCCTGCAGGAATTCGATCACTTCAGCCATTTCGATATCTTCCCTCTGTGCTCTGTTGAACTTTAAGAGCAAATGACCGTTATGGCAAAAAGGACAAGCAAAGTTACAGCCCCGGGTGAATAAGACCGTAGCTATTTCACCCGGATAATCCAGGAGGCTTTGATTGATCATTCCTGCAAAGTTCATCTAATTAACAGCCCTGTCAAATAATTTTCTTTCCTTGAATTCTTCCTGTTTGCCGGCATTCCATTGATCCACCGGACGCAGGTAACCTACTACCCGGGAGTAAACTTCACACTGGGTTTCCTGGCCCTGAGCTGCACATATGGGGCAGGTATGGTTTCTGCCGCGCAGGTAGCCATGGCTGGGGCATATGCTGAAGGTGGGTGTCAGTGTAAAGTACGGCAGTCTGAACTGTGAACACACTTTTTCCACCAGTTTCTTGGCTGAGGCGATAGAAGGCACTGCTTCACCCAGGAATATGTGGAATACAGTACCTCCGGTATAACGGGTCTGTAATTCATCCTGGGTTACCAGGGCTTTAAACAGGTCTTCCGTATAGTAAACCGGCAGCTGGGTAGAGTTGGTATAGTACGGTTCTGCTCCCTCTCTAAATTCAGCTTCGTTGGCCACAATGATATCCGGATACTGGGCTTTATCCTTCCTGGCAATTCCGTAGCTTACTCCTTCCGCCGGAGTTGCTTCCAGATTGTAGATATCCCCGGTTTCTTCCTGGTATCTCATCAGCCTGTCACGCATGAAATCCATTACTTCTATGGCAAACTCATGTCCGGCCGAACTTGCGATGTCTTCTCCTAAAAAGTTGAGGCAGGCTTCATTCATGCCGATCAAACCAATGGTGGAAAAGTGGTTTTTCCAGTATTGGCCAAACCCGGCTTTAACTTCACGCAGATAAAATTGCGAATAAGGATAGAGTCCTGATTCAGTCAGGTTTTCCAACACCTTGCGCTTAATCTGCAGACTGTTTTGAGCCATATCCATCAATTCTGCCAGGCGGGCGAAATAGTCCTGTTTGTCTTTTGCCAGGTAACCCAGACGGCTCATGTTTATGGTTACAACGCCGATAGAACCGGTCAGGGGGTTGGCGCCAAAGAGGCCGCCGCCGCGTTTTCTCAGTTCCCGGTTGTCCAGTCTTAAACGGCAGCACATGCTGCGGGCATCCTCAGGGCTCATATCTGAATTGATGAAGTTTGAGAAATAGGGAATCCCGTATTTGGCTGTCATTTCCCATATTTTATCGTAACTGGGGTTGTCCCAGTCGAAGTCTTCTGTAATGTTGTAGGTAGGAATAGGGAAGGTAAATACCCGTTCTTCAGCATCCCCTTCCATCATCACTTCCGCAAAAGCCCGGTTAAATATATCCATTTCCGTCTGGAAATCGCCGTAAGTCTCCGTCATATACTTTCCGCCGATGACTACCGGTTCATTTTTCATAAATTCCGGCACTTTAAGGTCCAGAGTTATATTGGTAAAAGGGGTTTGAAAGCCTACCCGGGTAGGAACATTCATGTTGAATACGAATTCCTGCAAACCTTGTTTTACCTGTTTGTAGTCCAAATTGTCATAGCGGATAAAAGGCGCCAAAAGGGTATCAAAGTTGGAAAACGCCTGAGCCCCGGCTGCTTCGCCCTGCAAAGTAAAGAAGAAGTTTACGATTTGTCCTAAAATAGAGCGAAAATGTTTGGCCGGGCCGCTGGCCACCTTGCCTCTAACTCCCCTGAAGCCCTGCAGGAGTAAATCTCTGATATCCCAGCCTACACAATAGACACCCAAAATACCCAGATCATGAATGTGAAAATCCCCATTGGCATGTGCCTGTTTGATTTCCGGCGGATAGATCTGGTTTAACCAGTATTGGGAAACGATCAATGACGCTATATGAAAGTTCATGCCCTGCAGGGAATATGTCATATTGGAGTTTTCCTTGATACGCCAATCATTTTTACCCAGGTAATCACCGATTAATTTATTGTTAAAGAAAAGCTGGCTGGCTTCCCGCAGGTCTTCATGCTGTTTGCGGTAAAGTATATATGCTTTGGCAGTTTTATAGTGGCCGTTCTTGACCAGGACTTTCTCCACCAAATCCTGAATGGCTTCGACAGTCGCAATAGCATCTTCATCAACATACTGAGCAATTTCGACTACTTTTTCTGTCAGCTGAACTGCCGTGTCATAATCCTTGCCGCCCACTGCCTGTGCCGCTTTCCAGATAGCTTTGGTAATTTTTTCTTTTTCAAAAGGAACTATCCTGCCATCTCTTTTCTTAATTTTGCTTATATCCATAGACCGTTTCCTCCTTTTTAAAAACACAATATGTATGGTACATATATAATATTACCACTATATAATGTGTGTCAATAACTATGATTTTATTTTTCCCAAGTATTTCACTGATTATTTTGAATTTGCATCGTATAATGTCATTTTGTAAGTATTTACTAAAATTTTTGTTATTTCAAACTGTTTTTGCTTTCCTCTTTCGCTCTTAAGTGACAATGATACCAATAAAAATCACCAAAAACAAAGTCCCTTTTCTATATTAAAGGGACTTTTCAGGCGGGTATTTTGTCTTATAACCTAAAAATCAGTTAAATTCCCAGGCGGAAGGGATTATAATTTATATCATGGTCATAGGTATCCAGGCCTTCGATCTGTTTCAGTCTGCCTACCGCCAGATAAGTTAAAGGTGTGGCCAGAATTTCATAGCTGACTTTGAATATATACTGGAACAGCATCATCTGCAGCAGCACATCATTAGGTACCAGGGCCCAGAAAGCGATGGTAATAAAAACTACCGTATCAATCCCTTCCCCTGCAAGAGTAGAGCCAATGGTACGAGTCCACAGCCACTTTCCTCGGGTCATGATTTTCATTTTGGAAAGGATAAAGGAATTGGTCAGTTCTCCAATAAAATAGCCCAAAAGCGATGCCATGACTACCCTGGGTGCCATCCCTAACACCAGAGCAAAGGCTTCCTGTTCCGCGAAAAAGGCCGGGGACGGTAAATATATTACCAGGGCAAAAACCCCCACCATGAGGAGATTAGCTGCAAAACCGGTCCATATAACCAGACGGGCTTTCTTAAAACCGTAAACTTCGGTTAGAATATCGCCAAAAATATAAGTAAGGGGAAAGAGTATAACCGCTCCCGGCAGAACAATACCAAATACGGTAATCAGTTTGCCGGCAATAATATTGGAAAGCAGCAGGCCGGTGACAAATAAACAGGCGATGATCAAAAACATTGGGGATATTAGGTTTTTATCTTCCTTTAACATTTTTTTCTCTCCTAAGAATTGTTTATTTCATAAAGGCGGGGAAAATTCCCCCGCCTTTTATCCTCAGCTTAGTAAAGAAGTTGGCAGACCGAGCTAAAAAAGTGAAGGTCGAGGCACGAGCAAGTCCCGCAAATGAGTCGTACTGTGAGGTACGATGACTGAGCGGGGGCTTGTGAAGTAACAATGAGATTCGATTTTTTAGACGGTCTGGGGCGGGGAAAATTCCCCGCCTTTTTTACCAGTTTAACAAATGTTGCTTTTCTTTTCTACATCAAAACTGCCATTATCGCCTTGTGGGCATGGAGCCTGTTCTCCGCTTCATCAAACACTCTGGACTGAGGTCCGTCCATGACTTCATCGGTGATTTCCTTGCCTCGTTTGGCCGGCAGGCAATGCAGGACAATGGCATCGGCCTTGGCCTTTTTAAGCAGTTCCTGATTGATCTGGTAACGGCTGAATTTCTTTTCTTTTTCCTCTGCTTCTTCTTCCTGACCCATGCTGGCCCACACATCCGTATAGATTATATCTGCATCCTGAACTGCTTCCTCCGGGTCTTCCAGGGTCCATAATTTAGCGCCGGTTTCTTCGGCACCCTTGACAGCCATTTTTAAGATCTCTTCATCAGGACCGAAACCTTTCGGAGAAGCGATGACCACATCCATCCCCACTTTGGCACCGCCGAAAAGCAATGAATGGGCCACATTGTTGCCGTCGCCTACATAAGCCAGCTTTAATCCCTTAAGCTCTCCTTTATGCTCTTTGATGGTCATCAGGTCACCGATCACCTGAGTGGGGTGCAAAAGGTCAGTTAAGCCGTTGATCACTGGTATTCCTGACCATCTGGCCAGCTCTATCACTTCTTGATGGTCAAAGGTACGGATCATGATGCCGTCTACCATGCGTCCCAGAACCTGTGCTGTATCTTTGATAGTCTCTCCTCTGCCCACCTGAATGTCCCGGGGGCTTAAAAACAGGGCATGGCCGCCCAACTGGTACATACCTACTTCAAAAGCTACTCTGGTCCGGGTAGAGGACTTCTGAAATATCATCCCCAGAGTTTTGCCGGCCAGATAAGGGTGAGGAATGCCTTTTTTCTGCTTTTTTTTAAGCTCCGCCCCCACTCTTAGTATGTATTCAATCTCAGCGCAGCTGAAATCACGGATGCTTATAAATGATCTGCCTTTTAAACTGTCATTGATTTCAATCATTCTTTCCCCTCCAGTTCTTTTATGCCGTTAATCTTCCCATTCTTTTAAGGCTTGTTCCAGAATGGCTATCGCCCCGTTGATTTCCACCTCATTTACCGTTAAAGGAGGGACAAAGCGCAAGACTTTGGGTCCGGCATTAACCAGCAAGAGCCCTTTTTTGATGCAAATGCTTACCAGTCCTTTCACTTCCCGGTCAAACTCCAGCCCCTGCATCAGTCCCCGAGCCCGGAAATGCACAATGCGCGGGTCCTTAAGACCTAATAATTTTTCACTTAGGTACTCACCCATCTTCTCTACCTGTTTTAAAAAGCTGGCTTCACTGATTATTTCCACTGTTTTACTGGCAACCGCAGTAGATAAAGGATTGCCGCCAAAGGTGGCTGCATGGTCTCCCGGCTGGAAGCCGGATGCCACTTTTTCCGTAGCCAGTGTTGCACCAATGGGTATTCCGCCGCCTAATCCTTTGGCCAGGGTGACGATATCGGCTTTTATGTCATAAAGCTGACAGGCCAGGAATTTTCCGGTCCTGCCTACGCCGGTCTGTACTTCATCTACAATCAGCAGCAAATCTTCCCGGTCGCAGATTTTTCTTAATCCCCGCAGGAAACTGAGCTCGGCCGGAAGTACCCCGCCTTCCCCCTGTATGATTTCCACCATGATGGCAGCTGTGTTTTCAGTGATGGCTGCTTCTACTGAGGAGATGTCATTATAGCGGGCATAAACAAAACCTGCGGGCATAGGTGCAAAGCCCTCCTGATATTTGGTCTGCCCGGTAGCGGAAAGTGCTGCCAGAGTCCGTCCATGGAAGGAATTGCTGAAACTTATGATTTCATATTTTTTACTTTTATTCTGGCGGTAAAAATATTTACGGGCCAGTTTTATAGCAGCTTCATTGGCTTCAGTACCGCTGTTGCAGAAGAATACTTTATCCAGTCCGGTGATCATAGCCAGTTTCTCTGCCAGTTCAACCTGAGGCTGGATCCAATAGAGATTGGAAACATGCCATAGGGTTTTAGCCTGTTCTTCCACGACCTGCACCAGTTTTTCGTTACAGTGCCCCAGGGAGCAGGCTGCAATCCCGCTGACAAAGTCCAGGTACTGCTTGTTGTCAGCATCCCACACATAGGTTCCTTTGCCCTTTACCAGGGAAATGGGAAAACGCCCGTAATTGTTTATGATATGCTGCTGACCCAGATCAACAATGCTGTTATTGCTCATCCCTCTTCTCTCCTTTTCAAAATGGCTGACCGCTTTATTCACGGCCGCGGTTTCGGTAAATAGCTGTGCCTTATTGATCGGCCACCATGGTTCCTACGCCCTGGCGGGTGAATACTTCCAGCAGTATGGAATGGGATACCCTTCCGTCTACTATATGAGTCCTGCCCACTCCTCCCCTTACTGCTTCTACACAGCACTGGATTTTAGGCATCATTCCGCCGCTGATAATACCCTGCTCTATATATTTTCCTACTTCACTGATTTTTAATACAGATATCAGGGACTCGGGATCCCGGGGATCTTTCAGCAGCCCCGGCACATCTGTCAGGAGCACCAGTTTATCAGCTTTCACAGCTACCGCAATAGCCGCTGCCACCAGATCAGCATTGATATTATAACTGTTTCCCTCTTCATCCATACCGATGGGAGCAATGACCGGAATATAGCCGTTTTCTATGACTGTAGCGATAATTTCCGGATTGATCTGTCCCACCTTGCCCACAAATCCCATGCGCTGGCTGTCTTCGGCAGGCCCGGCCATAATAAGCCTGGCATCCTTGCCGGAGATGCCTATTGCTTTGCCGCCGCTGGCATTGATGCCGGCAACGATTTCCTTGTTAACTTTGCCTCCTAATACCATTTCCACGATTTCCATGGTTTCACGGTCAGTTACCCTGAGGCCGTCAATAAATTCACTTTTTATGTTCAGGCGTTTCAGCATAGTATTGATTTCCGGCCCTCCGCCGTGTACTACAATAGGATGCATGCCTACATATTTCATCAGGACGATATCCTGCATGATCTTTTCTTTCAGCATACAATCTCCCATAGCCGCTCCGCCGTATTTTATTACCACTTTTTTGCCGTGAAACTCTTTTATATAAGGAAGAGCTTCCACCAGTATCTCGGCTTTTTCCAGTGCAGATAAGGTCAACTCGATACCCCCTTTGGCAGTTCTGTTTTTGTCGATCAAGTACGGTAAGACGCATTGATCCGGACATATTCATAGGAAAGGTCACATCCCCAGGCTGTGGCTGATGATGTTCCGCTGTTTAGATTTACGGTGATCAGTACTTCTTCCTTCTGCAGTTCCCGGCGGGCTTTATCTTCGTCAAATATTAAGCCCATACCGCCCTCGGCCATTTTTTCCTGTCCCAGATAAATGTCAACCTTCTCAGGGTCAAACTGGGCTGAGGAATATCCGGCTGCCGCCAGTATCCGTCCCCAGTTGGCATCTTCTCCGAAAACTGCAGCCTTGGTCAGATTGGATGCGGTAATGGAACGGGCAATGAGCCGGGCGCTTTTTTCATCGGCCGCATTTATAACCTTCACCTCGATCAGATGACTGGCCCCTTCTCCATCCCGGGCAATTTTTTTGGCCAAAAATATATTTATAAAATCAAGAGCTTCTTTAAAAAGCTTATAATCATTAGAATCCGGGTCATCAATGATATTATTGCCGGCCAAGCCGTTGGCCATGATCAAAGCCATGTCATTGGTTGAAGTATCCCGGTCCACGCTTACCATGTTGTAGCTTATACCGGCGCTCTCTCTGATCAGCTGCTGCAGACAGGCACTGCTGATGGCAGCATCGGTGGTTATAAAGGAAAGCATGGTAGCCATATTGGGATGGATCATGCCCGAACCTTTGGCTATGGCTCCTATTTTTACCGATTTGCCTTGCAGCTTTATTTCAACGGCGATTTCTTTTTTCGCCAAATCAGTGGTCATAATGGCCTGTGCAGCATCCTCTGATCCTTCAGGAGAAAGGACTCGTGCCGCTGCCTCGATCCCTTTGGCGATCCGGTCCATGGGCATAAATACCCCGATCACTCCGGTAGAAGCCACCAGCACATTTGAAGGATCTATATTCACGCTTGCTGCGGTGACCTCAGCCATCTGCAGTGTATCATCGATCCCCTGCTGTCCGGTGCAGGCATTGGCATTGCCGCTGTTAACTACGATGGCCTGTGCCTGGCCGTTTAACAAATGTTTTTTATTGATATCGATACAGGCTGCCCGTACCATATTGGTGGTAAAGACTCCGGCTGCTGTACAGGGAACCTGAGACATGATAATCGCCACGTCTTTTTTATCTTTTTTCTTGATTTCAGCACATACTCCTGAGGCTGTAAAGCCAGCCGGAGCTGTGATTCCTCCGCTAATTGTTTTCACTGTTTCATCTCCTTACTGTGATTTATATATTTTTAGGGAAAGACCGCCGGGCTGTTTAAAGCCCTGCTTTCTTCTATTCCCAGCATCAGATTCATGTTTTGTACTGCCTGCCCGGATGCGCCCTTGGTCAGGTTGTCCAGAGCTGACAATAAAATGACCCTCCTGCTTGATTCATCAACCACCAGGTTGATATGGACCAGATTGCTTCCATATACCCATTTGGTATGAGGCATGACTCCTTCCGGCAGGATCCTGATGAAGGTTTCCTGTCCATATTTATCGTTCAGCACCTGCCTCACGTCTGCACCTTTAAGACCCGGCCTCAATCTGGCGTAAATGGTACTTAAAATACCCCGGTTCATGGGAACCAGATGGGGGGTAAAGGTGATATCTACCGGGCTTCCTGCCGCCAAACTCAGTTCCTGGGCAATTTCCGGTGCATGTCGGTGGGTACCGACCCCATAGGCATTTATATTTTCATTAACGGCGCAAAAGTGGCTGGTGGGGCTGGGAGTCCTGCCTGCACCTGATACGCCGGTTTTGGAATCGATAATGATATCGTTTGTTTCGATGATTCCAGCGGCCAATAATGGTACCAGAGGCAAAATGGCACTGGTAGGAAAACAACCGGGATTGGCCACCAGTCTGGCTGCTTTGATCTGTTCCCTGTAAAGTTCGGGTATGCCGTAAACAGCTTCCTTTAATAATTGTGGGTTGGCATGAGTCAGATTATAGTACTTATTATAAATTTCACTGTCATTAAAGCGGAAATCAGCTCCCAGGTCGATGCATTTAATGCCGTACTCCATCAGCTGTGTAGCCATGGGTACGGAAAGACCGTGAGGGAGTGCCAGAAAAACCGCATCACACTTTCCAGCCAAATTCTCTATATTGCTTTCCTGGCAGACTAGATCACTGAATCCCAATAAACTGGGGTAAACATCAGTGATTTTCTTTCCTATATTTTCAGTGGAAAGGATGGTTACCGCTTCCACTTCCTCATGCCCAGAAATAATTCTTAATAAATCAGCAGCGGTGTATCCGTCTCCCACGATTCCAATCCGGTACAACTTAAATGACCTCCTTATTCAGGCTTATGTATATGATGATTCAATAATGTAAATAATTATACATCCCTATGCATAATTTTACAACAACTTTTTTATTTTTATTCTGGTTTAATAAAATCGCCTGTAATCAGTAGTATGCCTTTTTTATCTAGCTGAAAAAGGCATTAAAAAAAGCAGGTTATCTGTTCCCTGCTTCCTGACATATATAGTTTTATCAACCTTATATTTTTAAGCTTACCGTTCTTTTGATCCGTGTAAATTTTAATTATCTATATGCTTTATCACTTATGCTTAACCATTAAGTTATTTTGATCGTTTACGCATATATTTATTATATTCTTCAGCCAGCTTCTGAGCCGGAAATGGCTCCCCATGGGCCGGATAAATTTGATTAACTCCGGATTTAAGCAGCATATCCCAAGCGGCAAATATTTTCTCCGGTTCTTCGGCAAAAGGCGGGAAAACTCCTACCCGGTAATTCACTGCCAGGTCACCTACGATAGCCTGCCCGTCTGCTGACAGTACTGTTAAAGAACCTTTAGTGTGCCCGGGTGTATGAATTACTTTGGCGTCTATTCCGAAGTGGTCAAGGTCAAACTTATCATCAATAATTATTTCAGGCTGTGCCGGTGCAAACTTTAAAATCGGCTTGGAAAGATTTCCAATCAGACTGATTATTTTACCAGTTAAATTAGTGCCAGGGGGAATGACCACCACCGGCTTTGATATCAATTCCTTCTCCTCAGCATGGATCAGTACCGGGCAATTACATAGAGCCTTTATCGCTGCCAGGCTGCCTACATGGTCAAAATGGGCATGGGTAATAATGATCAGCTTGATCTGCCCGGGTTTTATTCCCAGAGAATCCAGCACCTTAAGAAATCTCTTTTGCTGATTAAAATTTCCGGCATCGATCATCACATAACCTTCATTACCCTGCAGCAAATAACTATTGGTTATGCCCAGTGTAATTCTCCTGATTTCCATGACTCTCCCTCCATTATGGGTTTTGCATTTTTGCAACGTCTCTGTACACTGGCTTATCCCTGCCAGATTGAATACATTTTAACCGGTTTTAAGAATTTCTGCTACTGGGCATATTTTTGGCCTGGAAAAAATTATTTAATCTTAAGCACATAAAAAACCATGAATTCATATAGTAAAATGTGGGTAATATATAAGAACAAATTAACTTATGCTTTAACAGTATAAATTTGTTGAACAGCGAGCGGATTTATTCCGTAAGCTTTCATATAAAGAGGAGAAAACCAATTTTTGGTCTTCTCCTCTCTTATTTGCATCTGATTAGTTTTGTTTTTAATGCTGTTAAAAGAATACCGTTTTTAAATTGCTTGGTTGGTTTGCCATATAACTTTCTTCATACACCAGGCAATTTCCCGGCTGCCGTTAAATTATCTAATAAAGCATTAAGCTGCAGCTCTGAGCTTTTGCCTGCAGTTAATTGATCCAAGGCTTTATTTACGGCGGGATGAAACTGTTCTCCCCTTTTTTCCGCTTCTATCCCAGTCTGCCTGGCTTGTTTAAGAATCTCTATATTGCTAAACCGCTCCTCATAAGGAATGCTTTTAAGAACAATCGCATGCCCAAACTGCTGGAGTTCGGCAGCTAACATTCCTTCATCAATGCTTTTAAGCGAGTATTTTTCTGCATGTTTGAAAAGAAAACCGTCAGAATAGCTTTCTTGCCATCCCAATACATGAACTCCATTCTCTTTCATATAACGAAAGGTTTGCTGATAATCAAGCACATCTTTAAAGGCGGTGGCAAAAACAATGCTCTGCCCCTCCTTGACTGCCAGCAAATCTGCAGATATCTTATTTTCTCTTACGCCGCCTAACCCGGCCGTAACGATAAGGCTTCTGCCGGAATTGTCATTATTTAAAGCCAGCAAGGCTGAAACGGTCAAAAAAGCATTTTCTCCCGCTTTCATCATTGCCTTTATATGATTGCCATCCGCCCGCTTCCAGTTCTGACCCGCCCGCCGGTTAGGTAAAAACTCCTCAATACCGCCTCTCCTGACCTTACCCTTCTGAAGCCAGACCAGTTTAATATGATCAAGCTTTGGCCATCCGGCAGCGATCTGCTCATTATCAAGGGAAGGCAGGCCATGCCCCAGGAGTGCTGTCTCCACCAGGATGTCTGAACCTGCAAAGTATGCTGTTTTATTTCCGGTTTTCAAATTCATTTATATTTTTCCTCCGTCACTGCTGCCCCTACACCTTCCCCCTGAAATCCTTTCTCCTTTATCCTTTATCCTTTCAAACTTTCCGCTTTCCACTTTCCAACTTTCCCGCTCCTAACCCCTCACACGTTTCCCCTTTCCAGCTTCCCCTAGCCAACTAATCCGCCACCGGACGCGTACCCCTTCGGGGCATACCCATTCTGGGCATAACCCTCCGGGTCACAGGCAAGCAAGCACTACGCGCACCGCTACAGCGTTACGGGTACAATGCGCGCCGCTACAGAAACCGGGGCGACAGGGTCGTCGCCCCCTACAAAACCAAGGAGCTTCGGTCGTCTCGTGCCTCACGCCTGACTCCTCACGACTTCCACTTTCTGCTTTTCCACTTTCCAACTTTCCAACTAACCAACTGTTATATAATCGATTTCTGCCCCGCAATAACTGCATTTGCCGTCCTTTAAGCCGGTGATTTTTACATTGTAGGCATCTCTGGTTATCAAGACCTGACCGCACTCCAGGCAGGGTGTATTATTATTGATTCCGGGCAGGTTTCCTAAATAAACGAAATTAAGATGCTGCCGGCAGATTTTTTGCGCCTTAAGCATCGTTGATACCTGGGTAGGATCTCGCTGCATTTTGTAGGCAGGATGGTAGCGGGATAAATGCAGTGGTATATTCGGGTTTATGGAGGCCAGCCAGGCTGCCATTGCTTCTGTCTCTGAAGGATCATCATTCTCACCGGGAATGATAAGGTTAGTGATTTCTATATGTATTTTCCCCGCCATATATTCGACGTTTTCTTTGACCTCTTTCAGCCTGCCTTTGCAGTTGCGGTGATAAAAACTTTCGGTAAAAGCTTTTACATCTATATTAACCCCGTCTATAAAAGGGAGCAGACGGGCTAATGGATCTTTTTCAATATAACCGTTGGTGACTAGGACTGTTTTCAACCCATAAAACTTCATCTTTTCTGCAATGTCAATTATGTACTCGAACCAGATGGAAGGTTCATTATAGGTAAAGGCAATTCCTATTGAGTTATCTGCTTCTGCCTGCCGGGCGATCTTAACCAGAGTTTCAGGCACGATTTCCCGGGTAGGAACTTTTTGCCGGGCTAAACTATAATTCTGGCAGAAGCCGCAGGAAAGGTTGCACCCCCAGGTGCCGGCTGACAAAATCTGTCTGCCGGGATAAAAATGATAAAGGGGTTTCTTCTCAACCGGGTCCATTGCCAGAGAAGCAACTTCTGCGTAATTATTGGTATATAATGTACCGCCGTCATTAAACCTGACCCGGCATAATCCTTCTTTTCCAGGTCTGATCTGGCAGTTCTGGGGACAAAGTTTACATTTGACACGGTTCTGGTCGAGCTTTTCATAATATTGTGCTTCGATAACGGACATATCAGATACCTTATTTCTTAAATTTAATTTTGGTGAATGCTTTCTTATTCATGTCTGGTCACCGTAAATCTCTCTATCTTGTATTCTTCATTAGGCTTGATACCGGCTTTTCGCAAGGCAATAGAAAGCTGTTCTTCTACGGTATCGACTCCTTCCAGGTCGGGCAGCAGCAAGCCCCGTCTGCGGCCTTTGGTGACAATGACTCCGTAATATTTTGGATCTAAATCTTCCTTTTGACAGGGTTCCGGATCACTCAATACATCCACTGAAAAAACCAGGTCTTTCATTTCCTGTGCTGTCACCGGGCGGAAACGGGGATCTCTGATCCCTGCACTCACAGCATTATGAGCAATTTCTTCGCTTAAATCATTATAACTGGGCAGTATGGTTCCGATGCACCCCCGCAGATTGCCGTGTTTTTTCAAGGAAACAAAGGCTCCGGCCCGGGTTTGGGTTAGTTCTCTATATTCTTCGGGCAGTTCCGGAGTTTTACCGGTTTTCAGATACTCATTAAGTACCTGCCTGGCCCATTTCACATGGATACTGGCCTTATCAGAAGATACCCGGTCTTTCCCCTTCCATTCCTCAAGAAAGCTCTCCTCCGTTTCTTTCACCGGAGTCAGTCCTGCCACCAAATAACCTACCCCAAAAGGACCTTCATAGCTGAAAATCTCGCTTTGGTATTGGTACTTATCCAGACATCCCAGCATGATTACCAGCGAAGGGTATCCACATTCGCCGGCATTTTTTCTGAGTTTCTCCGGTATGTTCAAGAGTCCTCTGGTATCTGAGGCAAGAAGCAGCTTCTCTACTTCCTGGTCAAAACGGCTGCCGTCGGGATGATAATCATAAGGTCCCTGAGATTTTAAGCGATGGGACATATCACCGGAGGCAATCACTGCGATCTTCCGTCCCAGTTCATCTGCACTGCGGGAGATAAAAGTCCCTAACTGGTAGAGCTGGATCAGGGGCAAAAACCCGATACTGATGGCAACGATTGGGATTTGTCCCAGGCCGGCCTCGCTTAAGTAATAATAGGGAACCAGTATCCCGTGATCCAAATCGTTGTTTAGCCTGTATCTAAGAGCATTTTCTTTATCGATCAGAACAAAGTTAATTCCATGATCAGCACACTGAAGCCCGATCCTGTTCACCAGTTCCATATCATTTGCACAGGTTGTTCTGGCATCACTTGCATTAAAATTGCTGAAGTCTCCCTTTAATTTTGCGTCACCCAGGCAGGAAATGGCATCAGAAAACACATTTCCATGGGGGGTTAAAAATACCAGTGTATCAGGTGAGCTTTGGCTGACCCGGGCGGCCATCTTTTTCATGCCATCCACGGTAGCCTGAACATCCCGCAGTCTGCTTCCGCCAACCGCTGGAACGATCAAAGGCGGATGGGGTGAAAAAGCCAGGTAAGTAATCATCCTTATCCTCCTCCTTTTCCTTATAGGGTTGTCTGCTGCCTTTTCACGAATTCAGCTATTATTATTGCTTGCAAATTTTTTGATATAACTTGTCCCTTTACTAATATCACAATTATTCATGGGCGAGATTTTATGTTTTATGCCTGTTTATCAAGTAATTATTACTTTATTTCGGTGTCTTCTGTGGATGAAAGCGCTGCTTTGGCAATACCGGCAAAGATGGCATAGGCAATTTTGTTCTGATACTCCTCATCTGCCAAAAGACGAGCTTCCCGGGGATTAGATATAAAGCCGGTTTCGATCAATACGGCCGGCATCTCCACATTTTTCAAAACATAATAATTGCCTGGTGCTGCCTTACGCTTAGTATTCCCCAGAACTCTGGTTAATTCCTCCTGAATGGAACGGGCATATATTTTACTCTCCTCACTTCTGGGCCGATAAAAGGCCTGAGACCCGGACCAGCTTTGTCCTGGAATGGCATTGACATGGATACTGATGTACAAATTGGCCTTCGCTTTATTCGCTATTGTGACCCGATTCTTCATATCTTCATTTTTATGCTGGCGAATCGTTCCGGTAAACTCATCACCGGCCAGGTCACTTTCATTTTCTCGGAGCATGATCACCGCAGCTCCTGCCCGACTTAAATGTACCTCCAATTTCTTGGCTATACCAAGGGTTATATCATGTTCCTTGTACTCATCCCGGGTCGCTCCCTGGTCCAGGCCTCCATGCCCGGCATCAATGACGATAATTTGACTGGCTATTCCATAGGAAAAAACCTCTTCCTCTTGATTCACTTCAAATTTTGCTGCTGTAATACATAAAATGATCAGGAATACCATTGCGGTAACTACAGCTGTTTTCCTTACGGGGATGAAAACGGTTCTGCTTAGCATTGATCTCATCTCCCTTTTGGTACTATTTATTCTTTTATATGCTGTTCTCCACTTTTTTATTAAATCCAATAAAAAAACCTCCCCGAAAACGAGGAGGCTAATTCTGTAAAGAAGCTAGGACCGAACAAGGAAAGTGAAGATCGAGGCACGAACAAGCCCCGCGATTGAGGCGTACTGATGTACGGTGATCGAGCGGGGCTTGGATGTAACGATGAGATTCGCTTTTTTTGACGGTCTTAACCTGATAAACATTATCTCTTTGAGTATTGCGGTGCTTTTCTGGCCTTGTGCAGACCATATTTTTTTCTTTCAGTCATACGCTGGTCACGTGTGAGAAAACCAGCTTTTCTAAGGGATGGCCTCAGTTCGGGATCAGCCTTGGTTAAAGCCCGGGCGATTCCCAACTGCATAGCACCCGCCTGACCAGTAACTCCGCCGCCGTGTACCGTACAGATCACATCGAATCTTTGATTCATTTCCGTCAATTCAAGGGGCTGTAATACGATGAGTCTGCTGGTACGGTTAGGGAAGAAATTTTCAATAGTTCTTTTATTTATTATTATATTGCCGCTGCCAGGTACTAATCTTACTCTGGCTACAGCGCTTTTTCTTCTGCCGGTTCCCCAGTATTGTATATTCGCCATATCTTTCCTCCTTACCCTCTAAGCTCGCGCAATTCTGGCTGTTGTGCTTGATGGGGGTGTTCATTACCACGGTAGACTTTTAGTTTGCGATACATTTGCGCACCTAAACGATTATGGGGAAGCATTCCTTTTACTGCTGCCTCAATAGCCTTTTCAGGTTTCCTTTGTAAAACGGTACGATAGTCCATTTCTTTTAGGCCGCCTGGATAGCCGGAATGGTGACGCATTTTCTTCTGGCTAAGTTTGTTTCCTGTAAGTCTAACCTTTTCAGCATTAATAATTATTACAAAATCTCCTGTGTCAACATTAGGAGTATAAGTTGGTTTGTGTTTGCCTCTTAAAATAGCCGCAACTTCTGAAGCCAATCTGCCCAGAACCTGGTCTGTAGCATCTATTACGAACCATTGCCGCTCGACTTCCAGCGGTTTTGCTATATATGTTTTCAAGTTTTTCCCTCCTGTATCTCACCTTCTATGAGATTGTTCCGTTCCCACCATCCTTATATCTGCCAACGGGGCAGGAGACAGGCATAAAGCTGGAGAGTACCTTTTTAATTTAACTAGAAAATATTCAGCTTGTCAAGGAAATCCCTTGATTTCGTTTGATTTCCGGCAGTTATTTTATGCATAATCCACCCGTAGCAGGTAAAGGCCTTGAGCAGGTGCTGTAAAACCTGCCTGGCTGCGGTCCTGAGCATCGATGATGGCTTTTACATGCTCAGCAGGATAATTGCCTCTTCCTACTTCGATCAGTGTTCCCATTATTATTCTAACCATATTATATAGAAATCCGCTGGCACATACTTCCATATTCAAATAGGGCCCTTTGTCATATAAAACACAGGTTTTTACCTGGCGTTCATAGTTTTTCACTGATGAACCTGCAGCGCAAAAAGATTTGAAATTATGGGTTCCCGTAAAAAAGTAACAGGCTTTCTCCATCTCTGGTATATTAAGTTTTTCACCATTGCACCAGGCGTATTTGCGCATAAAGGTTTCCCCTTGCTCCTGCCGGTAGATCAAGTAGGAATAATGCTTGCTCAGTGCATCAAAGCGCGGATGAAAGCCGGGGTCGACAGCCTGGCTGTGGATCACTCTAATATCAGGCGGCAAAAAGCTGTTCAGGGCAAACCGCCATTTCTCAGGGGGGATCGTAGCATCACTGTCAAAGGCTATGACCTGCCCCACTGCATGAACACCTGTGTCAGTTCTTCCGGCTGTAATGACCGGCGTGGCCACACCGGTCAGTTTACATAAGCTATTTTCAATTTCGGCCTGAATAGTGCGAGCATTGGCTTGAATCTGAAAACCGTGATAATTGCTGCCATCATATTCAATTATCATTTTTATTCTGCTCATAATTCTCCTGCTGTTGTCAAAAAGCAATATAAACAAAAAAGTGAGGAGGATGTTTTAATAAACTCCTCCATCGTTACCATTTTACAACCGTACCCTTGTATTCTTCTTTTGTTTACGGCTGATTTAGTCGACTAACTCCAGTATAACCATAGGAGCACCGTCACCTTTACGATAACCGGTCTTGATGATTCTAGTATAGCCTCCTGAACGTTCCCGATACCGTTCAGCTAAAGTGGTAAAAAGCTTGTGTACAACAGCATCAGTCATAACATATGAGTCTACCTGCCGTCTGGCGTGCAGGTCGCCTCTTTTGGCCAGGGTAATCATTTTTTCTGAGATTCTTTTTATTTCTTTGGCTCTGGTTTCGGTGGTAGTGATCTTCTCACTATCTAACAAAGAAGTAACAGAGTTTCTGAGCACTGCTCTTCTATGATCGCTCCTGAGCCCTAATCTGCGGTAACCCATGGAGAATCCTCCTTTCTAATCTTCTGGTTTTTTAAAGCCCAAATCCAATTCTTTTAGTTTTCTTTCGATTTCTTCCAGGGATTTTTGGCCCAGGTTTCTGATTTTACTCATTTCTTCCCGGGTCTTCTCGATCAAATCGCCTACGGAATTAATATTGGCCCGTTTTAGTCCATTGGAAGCCCGGACAGAAAGTTCCAGTTCTTCAATAGACATATCTAGTACTTTATCTTTTTTGTCCTCTTCTTTTTCTACCAATATCTCTACTTCGGCATAAGTATCATCTATTTCGGTAAAGAGTTTGAGGTATTCAATAAGTATCTGGGCTGAAAAACTTACTGATTCTTCGGGACTTATGCTGCCATTGGTCCAAACTTCCAGAGTCAGACTATCATAGTCCGTCCTTTTTCCTACCCGGGCATTATCAATGGTGTAGTTGACCCGTGTAACCGGTGTATAAATGGAATCAATAGGAATCAACCCGACAATATCGTCGTCTTTGTGGGGCTGCTGGTCTGCACTGACATAACCTCTGCCCCTTTCCACAGTAAGTTCCATTTCCAGTTTGGCATCATTGTCCAGAGTAGCAATATGCAGCTCAGGATTTAAAATTTCGATCTCCGCATCCCGGGCAATATCTCCAGACTTCACTTCTTTGGGGCCAGTCTGCTCGATACGGACGATTTTCCTCTCATTACCATCATATTTGATGATGATCTGCTTAAGATTTAAAATTATTTCCGTAGTGTCTTCCACTACATTAGGAATGGTAGAAAACTCGTGGAGCACTCCATCAATTCTCACTGAGGTCACAGCAGCGCCCGGCAGTGAAGACAGAAGCACCCTGCGCAATGAATTGCCCAAAGTAGTCCCATATCCTCTTTCCAATGGTTCTATCACAAATTTCCCGTAGTTTCTATCTGCATCTTTTTCCACGCATTCAATCCGTGGTTTTTCCATCTCTAGCATTAATTTAATTCCCCCTTTTTTTCTAGAGGTTTATCTATCTAGAGTAAAGCTCAACTATCAGCTGTTCATTAATTGTAATATCAATCTGTTCTCTTAATGGATAAGCTAGTACAGTGCCAACCATATTTTCCACATCCACACTGAGCCATTCAGGTGGTGTTTTATAGGTAGCTGCATCCTGTATGGCTTCAAATTTATGAGAGCTGCGGCTGCCTTCCTTGACCTGCACAACATCCCCTACTTTTAAAAGCATCGAAGGTATATCAGCTTTTTTGCCATTTAAAGTAAAATGGCCATGGTTCACTAACTGTCGTGCTTCTTTGCGCGAAGACGCGAATCCCATTCTAAATACAATGTTATCAAGGCGTCTTTCCAGAAGTATCAAAAGATTTTCACCGGTAATTCCCGGCATTCTTTCGGCTTTTTTAAAGTAATTACGAAACTGTGTTTCCAGCAGTCCATAAATTCTCTTGGTCTGTTGTTTTTCTCTTAATTGCAGTCCATATTCAGTTGGTTTCCCTCTGCGGCCTTGTCCGTGTGCACCTGGTACATATGGCTTCCTCTCCACGGAACATTTGTCAGAGTAACATCTGTCTCCTTTGAGGAACAACTTTTGTCCTTCACGGCGGCACTGGCGGCAAACTGCTTCAGTATATCTTCCCATCTACCACTACCTCCTAAACTCTTCTTCTTTTTGGCGGTCTGCAGCCATTATGAGGAATAGGTGTAACATCTTTGATGGCACTGACTTCCAGTCCTGCTGCCTGCAGTGATCTGATAGCTGCCTCACGGCCAGCACCCGGTCCCTTAACATAACACTCAACCTCTTTCAAACCATGCTCCATGGCTGCCCGGGCTGCTGTGTCAGCTGCCTGCTGGGCTGCAAACGGAGTGCTCTTTCTGGAACCTTTAAATCCTGAAGTACCTGCACTGGCCCAGGAAATTGCATTACCATGTTTATCAGTAATAGAAATAACTGTATTATTAAAGGTTGACTTGATATGAGCTATACCGTTTTCGATATTTTTCTTTTCGCGTCTTTTTACCCTTGTGGTTGTTCTGCGTGCCACAAAATTATCTCCCTTCTAGACTATTTTTTCTTAGTACCGGAAACCCGTTTGGGTCCTTTACGAGTACGTGCATTAGTCTTGGTCTTTTGCCCGCGCACCGGGAGACCGCGACGGTGTCTGATACCCCGGTAACAACCAAGGTCCATAAGCCTTTTTATATCCATACTGGTCTGACGGCGAAGGTCTCCTTCAACCTGATGATTCTTTTCAATTATTTCCCTTAATTTGGAGACCTCTTCCTCGGTTAAATCTTTTACTCTGGTATCAGGATTTATACCTGCTTCTGCCAATATTTTACGGGAAGAAGGTCTTCCAATACCAAATATATAGGTAAGAGAAATTTCCACTCTTTTATCTCTGGGCAGGTCTACACCCGCTATTCTTGCCAAATTCGTTCACCTCCCATTATCCTTGTTTTTGTTTATGCTTAGGATTTTCGCAAATAACCATTACTTTGCCTTTGCGTTTTATTATTTTACATTTCTCACACATTGGCTTAACTGACGGATTCACTTTCATGTTACTACCTCCTTGTAAGATGAGGGTCTTTATTTGAAACGATAAATAATTCTACCACGATTCAGATCATATGGTGATAATTCCACCGTAACTTTGTCACCAGGCAGTATTCTGATAAAATTCATGCGCATTTTTCCAGATATATGGGCAAGGACTTTGTGGCCATTGTCCAATTCAACTGTGAACATGGCATTAGGCAGTGGTTCGAGAACAATTCCCTCCACTTCAATAACATCATCTTTCGCCATTATCAGACCTCCTTCCCGCTCTTTCCCTGGTTTCCTGAGTATTCCTCAGTATTTTTTTTATGATGTGATTATCGGGTAAAACACCTTTATTAATCATGGTTAAAATATCTTCCGCAATCATGTTGGTCATTTGTAAATGTTTGATACTCTTTAATTTGGGATTTTCTATTTTCCTCAGGTCGCCGTCTGCCAGCAATACGAAGTTTTCATCTACAATACCAATGATCACAAACATTTTACCTTTATCGCGACCAGACTTAGAATATACAATTCTCCCTAACATTTCATGCAAACTATATTCCACCCCCAATTATCTCAAGGTGAGAATTTCAGGTTCTTTTTCGCCGATCACCACAGTGTGTTCAAAATGGGCTGAGTAACTGCCGTCTCTGGTTACTACTGTCCACTCATCCAAACCGGTATAAACATCCTTACTGCCCATATTGACCATAGGTTCGATGGCCAGGGCCATCCCTGCTTTTAAAACAGGTCCCCGATCCGGTCGGCCATAATTGGGGACCGGCGGTTCTTCATGCATCTGGGCCCCTATACCATGCCCGACGAACTCTCTTACCACCGAAAAACCATTTTTTTCTGCGTAGGTTTGAATCGCGTTTGATACCATGCCCAGCCGTTGACCGGCCTTGGCCTGCTTGATTCCCCGCATCAATGATTCTTCAGTAACTTGAATAAGCTTCTTTACCTTTTGGTCTACTTCCCCAACTGCAACGGTTATAGCTGAATCACCGGCATACCCATTGATCAATACACCGAAGTCGATACTGATGATATCTCCTTCCTGGAGTATGCGGCTTCCAGGTATACCATGAACCACCTCATTGTTGACTGAAGCACATATTGCTCCGGGAAACGGCCTTCCTCCCCTGAAATTAGGGTAGTTTTTGAACACCGGAATGGCTCCTCTTCTCCTGCATTCATCTTCAGCGATCTGGTTCAGATACGCTGTAGTGATTCCAGGAGCCACCTTGTTTTCTAATATCTTCAATACCTGGGCTACCACCTGTCCGGCAACCCGCATTTTGGCAATTTGTTCCGGGGACTTGATAATTATCATTTTATTTTCTCCAGCAGTTCCTTTATATCTGCAAAAACTTCATCCGCTTCGCGATTGCCGTCAATACTGTTTAAAACATGTCTTTCCTGATAGTACTGCAGCAATGGCAGGGTCTGTTCCAAATAAACTTCCAAACGGGTCTTGGCGATTTCACCGCGATCATCACTGCGGAATCCCAGTTCTCCACCACATTTGGCACAGGTTTGCTGGTCCTTTAAAAACCTTAAGTTATAGACAGTTTTACAGTAATTACAGGTAACTCTGCCCAGTATCCTTTGCAGAAGAACTTCCCTAGGCACAAAAATATTGATCACTGACTCAATTTTTTTGTTCAGATCACTTAAGACCTGATCCAGTGCTTCCGCCTGCAACGTAGTACGGGGGAATCCGTCCAGCATGAACCCTTCCGCACAGTCCGGTTGAGCCAGTCTTTCTTTAACAATTCCAATGGTTACTTCGTCAGGGACCAATTTGCCTTCATCCATAAAACTCTTGGCTTTTAACCCCAATTCAGTTTCATTCTTTACGGCTTCTCTGAACATATCACCGGTAGAAATATGCGGTATAGGATAATTGGCTTTAATTAGATCCGCCTGCGTTCCTTTTCCCGCACCGGGAGGTCCCATCAATACGATATTCATTTGATCATCTCCTACTTAACAAAGCCTTCATAACTGCGTAATAACAAGTGTGACTCGATCTGTTTCATAGTATCTAGTGCTACACCTACAACAATCAGAAGAGCAGTTCCACCAAACCACAAGCTGGTTATTCCTGTAAGTCCGATTACAAAGTTTGGCAAAATAGCAATCAATCCCAGGAATGTTCCCCCGGCCAGAGTTAGTCTCGACAGAACTCTGTCGATGTATTCTGCAGTGGGTCTGCCCGGTCTGATTCCAGGTACAAATCCGCCGTATTTTTTAATATTATCGGCTACATCAGCCGGGTTAAATATAATCGCTACATAAAAATAGGTAAAAAATACTATCAGTAATGCATAAACTAAATTGTAAGCTATGCTGCCAGTGTTGAAGTAAGTGTTTAAAAACACGTTGACGGTCGAATCCTGAGGTGCCCAGGAAGCAATGGTATGCGGAAACATCATTAAAGACATCGCAAATATAATAGGAATAACACCTGCCGCGTTTACCTTAAGAGGTAAAAAAGTGCTTTGTCCACCATACATTTTACGTCCCACTACCCGCTTGGCATATTGAATGGGCAGTCTCCGCTGACCTTCATTCACTGCAATGATAGCTGCTATTATGGCTAAAGCCATTACTATAAAGAGCAGGATATTAAAATATCCAATTATTCCTCCTGCCAGTTCCTGGCCAACTCCAGCAATTTGGGATGGCAGCCTGGAAACAATACCGGCAAAGATGATCAGGGATATTCCATTACCGATCCCTTTTTCAGTGATCATTTCTCCAATCCACATCAGGAATGCTGTACCTGCAGTTAAGGAAACGGCAATAATCAAATAGGATCCTACTCCCGGATTGTCAATAGCCCCGACTCTTCCCAATGCAAAGGTCATTCCTATGGCCTGTATAAAAGCAAGAACAATCGCAAAGTAACGGATGTACTGGGCAATTTGTTTCTTCCCTTCTTCCCCTTCTTTGGACAATTCCTCCAGCCTGGGCACAATTACCTGTAACAGATTCATGATAATTGATGCATTGATATATGGGGTTATGCTCATAGCAAAAATACTGAAGCGTTTAAATGCTCCACCGGAAATAATGTCAAAGAAACCAAATAATTGTCCGGTCAACAAATCAGCAACTGCCTGAGCGTCGATTTGCGGAACCGGAATATGAGCACCGATCCTGAACACCAATAACATGAACAGGGTATACAATAATTTTGTTCTGAGGTCGCCTACTTTTAACGCCTGTGAAAAGGAGTTAAACATTAAATCACCTCGACTTTGCCACCTAAGGCTAATACTTTTTCTTCCGCCTGCTTACTGATTTTGTGAGTCTGAATAAAAAGTTTTTTCTCTAATTCTCCATCGCCCAGTATCTTGACACCATCTTTGATGGAATTGATGATGCCTTCTTCCCAGAGCAGCAATGGAGTAACTTCGGTACCATCATCAAATACATTCAGATCCCTTATGTTGACAATTGCATATTCTTTTTTAAATATATTGTTAAAACCGCGTTTGGGAATACGTCTCTGCAAAGGCATTTGTCCGCCTTCAAAACCAGGTCTTATTCCACTTCCAGAACGGGATTTTTGACCTTTGTGGCCCCGGGTCGATGTTTTTCCATGACCGGAACCTGTTCCCCGACCTACTCTTTTAATGCGCTTATTGGCACCGGGCGGAGATTTCAGTTCATTTAGTTTCACTGGTAAAACCTCCTTATTAGTCTTCTAGTTCTTCAACGGTAACCAGATGGCTGACTTTATTAATCTGACCTCTGAGTTGTTCCGAATCATCTTTTACAACGCTCTGGTGCAGTTTATGCAATCCCAGGCTTTTAATTGTTTTACGCTGGGTTTCAGGATAGCCTATAAAGCTCTTAGTCCAGGTTATCTTAAGCTGTTTAGCCAAGTCTTATCCCTCCCTAGTTAAATATCTCATCAATGGTTTTTCCTCTTTGTCTGGCCACATCTTCAACGCGCTTGAGAGATTTAAGACCTTCCATAGTGGCATGGACCATGTTATTGGCATTGGCTGATCCCAAAGACTTGGTCAGTATATCACGAATCCCGGCAGCTTCCAGAACTGCTCTGACAGGGCCTCCTGCAATAACTCCGGTTCCTGCTGATGCAGGTTTTAATAATACCTGTCCGGCACCAAATCTGCCAAGGATCTGATGAGGAATAGTTCTTTGTTCAATCAATGGAATTTGTATCATATTTTTCTTGGCATTCTCAACTGCTTTTCTGATGGCTTCGGGAACTTCGGTTGCCTTGCCTTTTCCGGTCCCGACACCGCCTGCCCCGTCACCGACTACAACCAGGGCACTGAATCTGAATCTCCGTCCACCTTTTACAACCTTGGCAACCCGTTTGATGGTTATAACTTTTTCTATTAATTCCGGGGCGGCCTGTTCTTTGTCTTGCATCGTTTCCCTCCTAGCTTGAGAAATTTATCAATTAAAATTCCAGTCCGTTTTCACGGGCTGCTTCTGCTAAGGCGGCTACCCGTCCGTGGTATTTGTATCCATTACGATCAAATACTACACTGGTAATGCCTTTTTCTTTTGCTTTACTGGCGATCATAGCACCGACTTTTTTTGCCGCTTCTATGTTTGTTTTAGAACTGAGCTCCTGGGCTTCCTTTTCTAATGTGGATGCTGCAGTCAGGGTGACTCCATTCTCATCGTCAATTATTTGTGCATAAATATGATTCAGACTTTTATAAATACAAAGCCTGGGCACTTCAGTGGTGCCGGATATTTTTTTGCGAATTCTATCATGAACGCTTTTTCTCAACACATTTTTACTGGTTTTTTTAATCAACGCCGGTCACTCCTTTCCTGCTTATTTAGCCCCTGATTTTCCAGCTTTACGTCTGATGACTTCGTTTTCATATTTAATTCCCTTGCCTTTATAAGGTTCAGGCTTTCTGATGGCTCTTATATGAGCAGCAGTATTTCCCACCAGTTGTTTGTCAATGCCTTTGACCGTAATTTTTGTAGCGGCGGGCACTTCAAATTCGATTCCTTCCGGTGGTTCAACTTCGACCGGATGGGAGAATCCAATATTTATAACTAATTTCTTTCCCTGCATTTGAGCTCTGTAGCCCACTCCTACCAGTTCCAGCTTCTTTTCAAATCCGTTCGTTACGCCTTCAACCATATTGGCAATCAATGCGCGGCTGAGGCCATGGAAAGCCCGGGTTTGTTTATCATCGGACGGTCTGGCAACAATCAGTTGGTCATCTTCCTGCTGTACACTTATGTCTGCGGGAAGCTGCTGGCTAAGGCTGCCTTTTGATCCTTTAACAGTAATTACATTGCCTTCCACTGAGAACTTCACATCTTTGGGTAGACTGATAGGTTTCTTACCAATTCTTGACACTTAATTTCCCTCCTTCAGCTACCAGATATAACATATAACTTCCCCGCCAACGCCTTCTTTGCGGGCTCTTTTATCGGTCATTACACCTTTGGAAGTTGATAATACGGCTGTTCCTAGTCCACCCAGTACCTTAGGTATCTGGTCTTTTTGTACATTAACTCTTAATCCGGGTTTGCTGATTCTCTTAATTCCGGTTATAACTCTTTTGCGATCGGGTCCATACTTCAGGTAGATCCTGATAATACCCTGTTTGCCATCTTCTATATATTCAAAATCCTTGATGTACCCTTCGTCCTTTAAAATCGTTGCTAAGGATATTTTAATTTTAGAACTGGGGACTTCAACGGTTTCATGCATGACCATGTTTCCGTTCCTGATTCTGGTCAGAAAGTCGGCGATGGGATCAGTCATGACCATTCTCTATACCTCCTTCATATACAAACTACCAGCTGGCTTTAGTAACTCCGGGGATCTCTCCCTTGTGGGCCAACTCTCTGAAACATACTCTGCACATGCCAAACTTGCGCATATAAGCTCTCGGTCTGCCGCAGATCTTGCATCTGTTATATCCGCGAACTTCAAATTTGGCACCACGTTGCTGCCTAACGATCAACGCTTTCTTGGCCATTTAAACTACCCCCTATCTGAATGGCATTCCCATGCTTCTTAATAACTCCCGCGCTTCTTCATCGGTTTTGGCAGTGGTCACAATGACAACTTCCAAACCACGGATCTTATCCATCTTGTCATATTCGATTTCAGGGAATATGGTCTGTTCTTTGATTCCCAGCGAAAAATTGCCGCGCCCATCAAAGGCCTGAGGGGATACTCCTCTGAAGTCTCTTACCCTTGGCAGAGCTAAATTCATTAAACGATCCAGGAAATCATACATGCGCTCCCCCCGCAGGGTAACTTTGCAGCCTATGGGCATGCCTTCCCGCAGTTTGAATCCGGCAATGGATTTTCTGGCTTTGGTAATAACCGGTTTTTGTCCGGAAATAGCTATCAGATCGTTTACTGCTCCATCCAGAGATTTAGGATTTTGAATTGCTTCACCAACCCCAATATTAAGAACAACTCTTTCAATAACCGGGACTTGATTGACGTTTTTGTATTGAAATTTGTCCATTAATTTGGGCACTATTTCTTTTTTATATACTTCATACAACCTAGCCATTAAATAGCTAGCCTCCCTTCCTGGAGTTTAGTCCAAAACTTCTCCGCATTTTTTGCAAACTCTCACTTTTTCCGAGTTATCCAGTATTTTATGTCCTACACGGGTTGGCTTGTTGCATTTGGAACACAACAACATAACATTTGAACTATTCATAGGTGATTCTATTTTCTGGATGCCTCCCTGGGGAATGGCCCGGTTCGGTTTCTGATGCTTTTTGGCCTGGTTGATTCCTTCTATGACCACCTTATTGGCATCAGGAATAACTCTTAAGACCTTCCCTTTTTTCCCGGCGTCCTTACCCGTAGTTACCATTACGGTATCACCTTTTTTGATCTGCATTATTTACACCTCCATCAACTAAAGGACTTCAGGGGCCAGGGATATTATTTTCATAAAATTCCTGTCTCTCAGTTCTCTGGCAACAGGTCCAAATATACGCGTTCCTTTAGGATTATTGTTATCATCAATAATAACAGCTGCGTTCTCCGAGAATACTATATATGAACCATCCGGTCGTCTAATTTCTTTTTTGGTTCTAACTACTACGGCTTTGACCACATCGCCTTTTTTGACGACGCCGCCGGGTGATGCTTCTTTAACGGATGCAATTATTACATCACCTACTGTAGCATATCTTCTGCCTGAACCACCAAGTACTTTGATGCAAAGCACTTTTTTGGCTCCGGTATTGTCGCCAACCTGAAGCATTGTTTCCTGCTGAATCACACTGTAAACCTCCCTTCAATATTAGGCTTACTCTAAAGTCTTGGCCTTACGGACTATTTCTACTAGTTTGAATCTTTTGTCTTTGCTCAAGGGACGGGTTTCCATGATTTTTACCATATCGCCTTCTTTGGCCTGGTTATTTTCATCATGAGTTTTATACTTTTTACTTGTTTTTATGGTCTTTTTATAAAGAGGATGCTGCTTGACAGTTTCAACACTGACAGTGATGGTTTTATCCATTTTGTCACTGGTAACTGTGCCTATCATCACTTTTCGATTTGCTTGGTTCTCAGCCACCCTTAGACCTCCTTTTTATAATTACTTGCTGGCTAGTTCTCTTTGCCTGAGAATAGTCTTGCATCTGGCGATATTTCTGCGAACATCTCTTATTCTCATTGGATTATCCAGTTGACCTGTAGCCATTTGAAAGCGAAGATTAAATAATTCTTCTTTGTAATCAGAAACCTTTTTATTTAATTCTTCGTCGGTTAGTTCCCGTATTTTATTAGCTTTCACTAACCTCACCACCCATTTCTTCTCTTTTTACAAACTTGCATTTGATGGGGAGCTTGTGAGCTGCAAGCCTCATAGCCTCCCGTGCAGTTTCTTCGGTAACTCCTGATAATTCAAACATGACCCGGCCCGGTTTTACTACAGCTACCCAATGTTCCGGGGAACCTTTACCTTTACCCATACGGGTTTCAGCCGGTTTGACGGTAAGAGGCCGGTCGGGGAATATCTTGATCCACAATTTTCCGCCTCTTTTTATATAACGGTTAATGGCTATTCTGGCTGCTTCAATCTGCCGGTTTGTGATCCAGGCAACATCCACGGCCTGTAAGCCATAATCACCGTAAGATAATGTGTTGCCTTTGTTTGCTTTGCCAGCAAGGCTGGGGCGATGTTGTTTTCTATGCTTTATTCTCTTTGGGGTAAGCATTATTTTTCTGCCTCCTCCACTTGTTTCTGTTTTGGCCGATGTTTGGCCTCGGGCAGTATTTCACCGCGATTGATCCAAACCTTTATGCCTATTTTCCCATAGGTGGTATTCGCTTCAGCAAATCCATAATCAACGTCAGCTCTTAGGGTATGAAGAGGAACTTTTCCTTCTGCATACCACTCTGTACGGGCAATCTCTGCTCCGCCCAGTCTGCCTGAGATAGCAATTCTAATACCCATTCCGCCAACTCTCATGGTACGACCAACTGTTTGTTTCATGGCTCTTCTGAAGGAAATACGTTTTTCCAGCTGTTGAGCAACATTTTCTGCTACAATCTGGGCATCCAATTCAGGTTTTTTGATCTCCTGAATGGTAATATTAACATTTTTTCCGGTCATTTTGTTTAATTGATTTTTAAGCATTTCTACTTCCTGGCCGCCACGTCCGATAATAATACCCGGTTTGGCTGTATGGATCGTTACTCTGACCCGATTACCGGTTCTTTGTATTTCTACTTTAGATATACCAGCTGTATAGAAGTGCTCTTTTATATAGTTCCTTATTTTATAATCCTCATGGAGGAGTTCGGTATAATCTCTATCGGCATACCAGTTGGAATCCCAATCTCTGATAACTCCGATTCTAAATCCTTTAGGATGAACCTTTTGACCCACTATTTTACCTCCCTTTCCCTGAGCACAACTGTAATATGACTTGTTCTGACCCGTTTTACATCGGCTCTGCCATAAGCCCTGGGCCTCATTCTTTTCATGGTAGGCCCTTCATCAACATAAATACCGGAAATATATAAATCGTCAGAATCCATATCATAATTATGTTCAGCGTTGGCTATAGCTGACTTTAAAACTTTTCCTATCAGGGGAGCGGATTTCTTATTGGTATATCTTAAGATTCCGACCGCTTCTGCAGCACTTTTTCCTCTGACCAGGTCGGCTACCTGGCGAGCTTTTAAAGGAGATACCCTTAGGTAACGAGCTACTGCTCTTGATTCCATTATTCCTGCATCCTCCTTTCTTTATCTGGCTCTACTTGCTTTTTCAGATTTTCCTGCATGACCGCGATAGGTTCTGGTAGGAGCAAATTCTCCCAGTTTCATACCTACCATATCCTCGGTGATATAAACCGGAATATGCTTGCGTCCATCGTGAACCGCCAGTGTATGTCCTATCATCTGCGGGAAAATAGTAGAACGCCTGGACCAGGTTTTAATAACTTTTTTTGCGCCTGTTTGATTCATATCCTCAACCTTGGCAAGTAATTTTTCTTCACAATAAGGACCTTTTTTCATTGATCTACCCATTTAGAAACCCCCTTTACTTCCGTTTCCTAACTATCATATTGTCAGATGGCTTTTTCTTGCGGGTTTTGCCGCCGATCGCAATCTTGCCCCAGGGAGAAACCGGGTATTTACGTCCCACCGGTGCGCGGCCCTCGCCACCGCCGTGGGGATGGTCATTGGGATTCATAACGGATCCGCGAACAGCTGGTCTGAATCCTAACCAACGGGATTTTCCTGCTTTACCTATAGCCTGGTTTTCATACTCCAGGTTACCTACCTGACCAATTGTTGCACGGCATTTAACATGTACCAGTCTGACTTCTCCGGATGGCAGTCTTACATGAGCATAGGCTCCTTCTTTAGCCATCAGCTGTGCTACAGCACCGGCTGAACGAACCATTTGACCGCCTTTTCCTGGACGTAATTCAATATTATGAATCAGTGAACCTACCGGGATATCCTCCAGTGCCAGTGTGTTGCCGACTTTAATGTCAGCTTTAGGTCCTGATACTATGGTGTCCCCCACTTTTAGATTCTGGGGCGCTATAATATATGCTTTATGTCCGTCTGCATAATGTAAGAGTGCAATATAAGCAGAACGGTTGGGGTCATATTCTATAGCTGCCACTTTGGCAGGTACATCATCTTTGATTCTTTTGAAATCAATGATTCTATATAACCGCTTATGTCCGCCGCCCCGATGTCTGACGGTCATACGGCCTTGCGCATTGCGGCCAGCGCTTTTCTTCAGCGGCTGGGTAAGGCTTTTTTCCGGTTCTGTTTTGGTTATTTCTTCAAAGGACATGATAGCCATGTGCCTTCTGCTTGGTGTCATAGGCCTGAATTTTTTTAAAGCCACTACTTTTTCCCTCCTTAAAAGCTGCCGAAACCCTGGTTACATACTGTCAAATAATCTTATTTTTTGCCCGGGCTTCAGGGTGACGATCGCTTTTTTGCGATCTGAGGTTCTTCCTTCAAACCGGCCAAGGCGTTTCGGTTTGCCTTTAACATTTATGGTATATATTTTTTCTACCTTCACATCAAAAATATTCTGAATCGCATTTTTGATTTCAGTCTTATTAGCCCTTCTGTCAACAACAAAGGTATATTTGTTATCAGCTAACATGTCCATGGATTTTTCAGTAACTACCGGTTTTATAATTATATCTCTGTAGTCTTTCATCTTAGGCAAATACCTCCTCTACCCTGGATACCGCATCTCTGGTAATTAGCAGAGTATCATGATTCATTAAATCATAGACATTGATAAATTCTGCTCTAAGAGGTTTTACTCCGGGAATGTTGCTGGCTGATTTAGCAACATTGATATCTCCGTCAGCAGTTACCAGGAGAGTCTTTTTGCCCGCATTAAGCTTCTCCAGGACCTGTATCATAAGCTTGGTCTTTGGTTCTTCAAACTTTAATTCATCAACTACGATGAGATTATTTTCCAGCACTTTGCTTGAAAGAACCGATTTCATAGCCAGCCTTCTTACTTTACGGGGCAGTTTATATGAGTAATCCCTGGGCTTAGGTCCAAAAGCTACTCCACCCGTTCTCCATACCGGATTACGAGTACTTCCTACACGGGCCCGGCCAGTTCCTTTTTGTCTCCAGG
>LSQX01408945.1_pt1 | contig 37523 bp, 33 predicted proteins | sample 654561 | NCBI WGS metagenome assembly LSQX01 (sample SAMN04489861, study PRJNA283612) | anaerobic digester metagenome | isolation source: 4 biogas reactors fed with cattle manure at either 37C or 55C with and... | place: Denmark: Kongens Lyngby | collected 2014 | reverse complement strand
TGTGCAAGTGTCAATGATGGGTGACACTTTTGGGTTAAAAAAAGAGGTTCACACCGATTTGCCTTGTCAAGGGCGGCAAAGCCGTTCATCTCGACCCTTGACAACGGTACCAATGATATAATGGTTTCGGGTTATGGATAACGCAGTTAGACATAACCCATAATCGCTTCACATCACACCCCAGTATTTAGCCAGCACCTCGTTTGGAGTCAGGAAATTCAGGCAGATTTTTGGGATATTATTAGACCATTTATTGTACTTTGCCAGCTGTTTTCTGCCATCCTCAAGGCTGTACATCCGCATTTTGCGGTAGAACCGTTTTTCATCGGTACGGTGCTGCCGTTCAACCTTGCCGTTGTGCCTAGGCGTGGCAACCCTGATTCTGTGGTATATAATGTCCATGCTATCCAGCGCATTCTCAAACAAGGTTTTGGTTTGACGATCTTTCACCAACAATGCCGTTGTGAATTCTGTTCCGTTATCGGTCTGGATTTCCCTAATTGGAAACGGAAATGCGTGTATCAGTTTCATTAGAAAATCTTCAGAGCTGTAGGTGCTATGCTCATCATACATTTCCCGAAAAACTACCCGTGTACACTCGTCTATTGCTGTGTATTGGTAGTATTTCTGCCCATTAGATACACTCCAGGACGGTACAAACTTTACATCTACTTGTATCTTTTGCCCAGGATATTCAGCCCGCTGATATGGTTTGGGTTTATTCGCTTTTTTCTTTGCTTTCTCTTCATCTGTAAGCCACTTGTTCAGTACCCGAACCATACTGTTGTAGTGACGTGTGTAGCCCTTCTTTCGTATCGTGTCCCATAGCACAATCCTGTCTTCCTTATTGTGCTGCCAGTGCCGCAATATTAATTCTTTTTCTGCTTGCGTATGCTGCTTTGGATGACTGTGTGGTCGGTGGCTTCTATCTATTAGGCTTTTCCAATTGCCGTCATATCTTGTACGCCACTCATATATTGCCTGTCGGCTCCGCCGATGCCGGATACTTGCTGCTGTTACGCCATGTTTTTCAGAATATCGAATTACCCGTTGACGAAACCGTGCTTCTGAGTGTAAACTGTTCATGGTAAATACAGCTCCCTGATATGTGTTTTTCTTTGTCGCTAAACATTATATCATTTGGTCGCTGTATTTACCTCTTTTTTTGTCACCCATCAATTGTATCACAACAATAATTAAACAATAAATGGTGTGGCAGGTGATTTTGAAAAGCCGAAATAATATTTTATGTTTTGGCTGATTCTGTTGCAGGCCCAGCCATCACCATATGGATTGATTGCTCTGCTCATACGTTGGTAACGCTCGTTATTGTCAAGCAGCATAGCGACCGTATTGTACACATTATCTGATTCTGTACCTGCCAAGATAACCGTACCTGCTTCAACCGCTTCCATTCTTTCGGTAACATCCCTGACGACTACAACAGGTTTTCCGAAATACGGAGCTTCTTCTTGAATTCCTCCCGAATCGGTTAATATTAAATAGCTTTTCTCCATTAAATAAATAAATGGCAGATAGTCAAGCGGTTCAATCAGATGCATTCTCTCATTTTTAATACCTACATTGTTGAAGGCGTCCCTTACTGCTTGATTTTTATGAATAGGAAAAACAAATTCCACATCCTGATAATCTTCCAGTATTCTTTTAACTGATGTAAATATATTACTCATCGCTCTGCCTAGATTCTCCCGCCTATGGCAGGTCAACAGTATTATTCGCTTGTTATCAAAATCTATTGAATTTAATGCTTTTTCTGTAAAAGTAAAATTATCGTTCTTTGATATTCTGAGCGCATCAATTACCGTGTTGCCGGTTAAATAGATGGCGTTTTCGTCCACGCCCTCCCTAATCAGGTTTTCGTATGCTGTTTTTGTAGCAGCAAAATTCAGTTTTGCAACAGTGCTAATCATTTTTCTGTTTACTTCTTCCGGAAAGGGCGAATAAATATCAAAGCTTCGCATTCCTGCTTCAACATGACCTACGGGTATCTTCTCGTAAAAGCATGCAAGTGCTGACGCAAAGGCGGTCGTAGTATCGCCGTGCACCAATACTAAATCCGGTTTTTCGGAAACAAGAATAGGTTTCAGCTTCTGTAAAACCGAACAGGTTATATCCGTAATTGTTTGATTTTGTCCCATTATGTCAAGATCATAGTCGGGCTTTACACCGAAGGTTTTCAGGACATTGTCAAGCATATCTCTGTGTTGTGCCGTAACAAGGCATATTGTTTCAAAATCCCTACACTTTTTTAGCTCCAAGTATAACGGACACATTTTAATCGCTTCGGGACGGGTACCAAATGATAACAAAACCTTCTTCATACTAAGATTCATACCCTTTCTATGTTTTAAGGCCAAAATGGCGTAACCCCATTTCAAAAGTATAAGCAAGAAGAATGCCAGCCTTAGACCGACGTTATTTAATCAAAATTATTCGCGATGATAAACGGTACATTTAAATGATGTACTTCTTTCTTCGTATTCGTTTTCAATCATATCTTCCCACTTGAGTAAGTTTTCGTCACTTAAGTTTTTAGTAAAATCGTTATATTTGTCCTCAACTTGGACAATAATCAGGGCAGGTTTGGTCTTTGTGACAATATCAAGACATATTCATTTGCAAACCTTTTTTAGCTTCATCTGAAAATCTTCCGTTGGCAAAATAGCTGTATTTCGATGCTGTCAAGCGTTTCGTGCGATAATTTGAAGTCACAAGCCGGAGCATAACCAAATAACTGCACGGTATCATCGGGGGTTGAGTGTTTTTCAATATATTTCTCTAATTTATAATATTGCTGTGTTTTTGTGTTTTTATCTCGAATGTTATTTAATACAATGGAAGTTAATTGCAGCACCGCTTGTAGACTTACAAAAAAAACACGGGCGTATACCGTGCATATAATCTTTTCACGATAATAATTCATTTCCTTTCAGTCTTATGTATATTCATAAACTTGTTTTAAAATCTGTTTTTAAAATCAACTATTTTATGAATTACTGATAACCTTCCTATCAGCAAACCAATGCATTTAAACAACTTTTTTATTGCTTTTTTCTGTATTTGTGTTTGTGGTTGAAATTCCTGCTTAAAAATACAATTCCGTTTGCCATTATTAGCCCAGTAAAAAACGTTAATAAAAAAATAATAAAATTTCTTACGTTTTTTCATTATAAACATGTTTAGCAGTCAAAAAATATTGAATTATAAATCCGGTAACTACTCCGAATGTATTTGCGATTACTGCATTGGAGAAAACCTCTGAACCCATACATACCAAGACATCAATAACCGTTACAAAAGCACCGATAATACCATACATCAAAAATTTTTTACGCAGTCTTATCTGGGGTTTAAGCTCACTGATTAGTTGCACTTTTGCCCCTCCATATTTTTTATACAAACCCGTCATTATCATTCCTGACAGATTATATTACTTATTGCTATTATTTGTCATGTCAATCACTATAATCATAAAATAGTAATACTCTATTGATCTAATATCCTTTTCGCAATATCAACCGCTTCCTTTGCATCGCGTGCGTAGAAGTCCGCGCCAATCTTTTCGGCATATTCAGGTGTGAGGACCGCCCCTCCAACCATAATCTTAGCCTGAACATTATTTTGGCGGAGAAGTGAAATGGTCTTTTCCATGCTTTTCAAGGTTGTGGTCATAAGGGCACTGAGTCCCACTATATCCGCTCCGTACTTCACGGCCGCATCCACAACGGCCTGATGCTCGACATCCCGCCCGAGGTCAATTACCGTATAACCATAGTTCTCAAGCAGAACCTTTACGATATTCTTTCCTATATCATGAATATCGCCCTTTACGGTGGCAAGCACGATCTTGCCCTTACCTACCGTTTTAACATGCTCTGAAGCAAGCCTTCGTCTGATTACATCAAATGCCGCCTGCGCCGCCCCCGCCGCCTGAATCAACTGGGGAAGAAACAGACTTCCCTTTTCAAACCCCGCGCCTATTCTATCCAGTGCGGGAATCAGGTGAGAGTTTACAATCTCCATGGGATTGACGGTTTTAAGCATGGATTCGGTTATTTGCGCCGCTTCATTCTTGAGCCCGCTTTCAACCGCATAGCTCAATCCCTGACTGTTTTTTGCCGGATCGGAAACGGCGGATACCGCCTGCGAGTCAGAACAAGCAGGCGCACTTTTTGAATATAAACCTATGAACTCGACCGCCCCGACATCATAGTTATATAGCACACGGAAGGCGCGAACCGCGCCGGTCATGTATTCAACATTGGGGTTGATTATGGGCAGATCCAACCCATTAGCCAAAGCAAGGGTCAGAAAGGATTGATTAATAAGCTCGCGCCCGGGGAGTCCGAACGAGACGTTTGACACGCCCAGAACTGTTTTAACTCCCAGCCTTTCCTTGCACATGCCAACCGCCTTGAGGGTTTCAAAAACAGCCTCCTGCTCTGCCGATGCCGTAAGGGTCAGACAATCGATGAACACGTTTTCGCGCTGGATTCCGTACTCCAGCGCGCGGGTCAGGATGCGTTGTGCAATTTCAAAGCGCGCATCGGCATCTTTTGGAATTCCGTTTTTATCAAGCGTCAGCCCCACCACGGCTGCCCCGTACTTTTTGACAAGCGGGAGGATGGTTTTCAGCGACTCTTCATCACCGTTTACCGAATTGACAATGGCCTTTCCGTGGTAAACCCTCAAGCCCGCCTCGAGAACGTCCGGGTCGGAGGAGTCCAGCTGAAGCGGCGCATCCACCACCCCTTGCAGTTCCTTTAGGCTTTGAACCATCATCTGCTGTTCATCAATTTCGGGAATCCCGACATTGACATCAAGAATATCGGCGCCGGCTTCGGTCTGCTGCAGAGCCTGATCGATTATATAGTCAACATCCTGACGTAAAAGGGCTTCTCTGAAAAGCCTTTTGCCGGTCGGATTGATACGTTCCCCTATAATCCGGACACGGTCGATGGACACGGTTTTGGTAGCGCTGCATACCGCCGCGGGAATCTCGGGGGATATTTGCACCGGCCGGGTAGATTCAAGTACCGTTTTGATTGCCGTGATTGTTTCGGGGGTTGTCCCGCAGCATCCGCCCACAATCTTAATACCGAGCGGAACCAGCTTTCCAATATGTTCGGCAAACCTTTCGGGAGATATGCTGTATTCCCCGCTGCATGGGTCGGGCAGACCCGCGTTGGGCTTGACTATAATGGGAAGGGTTGTCCACCGTGCCAGTTCCTCAACCAAAGGGGCAAGTTCGTCGGGCCCGAGCGAACAGTTTATACCGATTGCATCTATTCCAAGCCCCTCCAAAGTCAGCGCCATTGAAGATATTCTGCAGCCTGTAAAGGTGCGGCGGGTTTTCTCGAATGTCATGGTGCAGATAACCGGAAGGCTGCTGTTTTCCTTAGCCGCCAGCACGGCCGCACGCGCCTCTCCGAGATCGGTCAGGGTTTCCAGAACAATCAAATCCGCGCCCGCCTTTACGCCTGCTCTGACCTGTTCGGCAAAAATCTCGCTAGCCTCATCAAAGGAAAGACTGCCCGCCGGCTCGAGCATCTGACCTGTCGAACCGATATCAAGGGCAACAAGACATTCTGTTCCCTCGGTCGCCCGCTTTGCGGCGCGGACACCCGCGCTTACCACCTCATCAACCGTAAACCCGCTTCTCTCAAGCTTGCAGCGGTTTGCGCCGATGGTGTTGGTATAGATAATATCGGCGCCGCTCTCTATATATGCGCGATGTATTGCCGTGATTCGTTCCGGATGTGTCAGATTCAAAAGCTCGGGCAGCGAGCCGAGAGACATACCCTGATTTTGGAGCATGGTGCCCATAGCGCCATCCAGAACCACAAACGGTTTATTTAAAAGGTTTTTAAAGTCCATAATTCAATACTCCTTTGATAAGTTCTTACTACTTAACTCTTGAATACACAGCTTTCTCTTTTTTGGCATGCGTCACATCCGGTTTTACAAGCTGCATTCGATTCATTTCCGATTCCTATCACGGCGGTGACGGATTTCCTCGGAGTCAGCATACATGAGTCGGTTGCACACAGCCCGATTTTTCTCGGAGCGTCCAAAAGCTCCAGAAACTCTCTTTGTATTTCTACCGGAAGGTCGCCGTATCCCGGGCTGAACCTCGGCCTTAAAAAGCTGTTCGGGTATTGCCGCCTTAACATCGCCTCAAAGTCGTCGCAAAGCTGCTCCACGGCGGCGGTGGCACAACCGTCCATGATAAGTCCGGCGGTCATATCTAGTGCTGCCGACTGCCTGATTAGTCTGTCCGCCTGCTCCGACAGGGTTGCCGCCATAAACACGGCGGTATCGCAGCCTTTTAGATGGGCCGCTATATCAAAACCGGACAACCGCAGCTCACAGCCGTTCGGAATTACACAATCATCCTTAACCTTAATCGGCAGCGTAATATATACGCATTTGGGTTCTATTGCGGCGGCAAGCCGGTCGTCACAGTCTTCCACCAATGACAAGATTAACTGGTCGGGTCGGTTTGCACCATATCCGATGTAACGCAAAACCTCGGAGCGGTTTATCTCAAGGGGCTTTGCGGGGCGGAAGAGCATCAGTGAATGTATGTTCAAAGGGAAAACCCCTTTCTTATCTATGCGGAAATAAGGGATGCAATGCTTTCACTGATTCTGCGCGCCACCAGCGGGTTGTTCATGGTGTAAAGGTGTATGCCTTGTACGCCGTTTGCAATAAGATCGACAATCTGGTCAACCGCATAGGCAATCCCCGCATCGCGCAGCGCCTCGGGGTTATGCTCGTATCTGCTTATCATCTTGGTAAACTTTGCGGGCAGGTTGGCGGCCGACAGCGACACCATCCGCTCAATCTGATTTTTGTTGAGTACCGGCATGATTCCCGCTTCAATCGGGACATTGATTCCGGCAATACGCGCCCTCTCCAAGAATGAGTAAAAGACTGAATTATCGAAAAACAACTGAGAAATAAGGTGCTCCGCGCCCGCATCCACCTTTTTGCGCAGGTTCAGCACGTCGTCCACCAGGGTTTCGCTTTCGGGATGGCCGTGCGGGTAACAGGCACCCGATACATGAAAGCCGCCCTGACTGCGTATAAATTCAACCAGCTCGCTTGCATATCGAAAATCGGTTTTGGGAGGAATGTCGGGACGCTTATCGCCGCGAAGCGCCATTATATTCATTATCCCTCGCTCCTTCAGCTTACCCAGAATTTCCAGAATATCATCGCGGCTGTTGTTGACACAGGTCAGGTGGGCAAGCGGCTCGATATTGTATTTATTCTTAACAATCGAAGCGATATCGCAGGTAGAACTGTCGGCAGGGTTTCCTCCCGCTCCGTAGGTAACGCTTATAAAATCGGGATGAAGTCCCTCAAGCTGATCGAGGGTGCTGTAAATTGTATCAATCGGGCTTGTTCTCTTGGGCGGAAATATCTCAAATGAGTATACGATTTTTTTCTTTTTGAATAATTCTGCAATTGACATTTATGTATGCACCCCTGAGTTGTTTGTCACATGATTAATTTATAATACACGATTTTCCTGATTATTGCAATCAAACCGCAAGGTTCTTTTTTGTTTTTATAAATCTGCGCCATGAAACTATTAATGGTATTTATTATCCGGAATTTGTTTATCCTTCGGCTGTATATTATCACGATCCGGGTAGTGAGGTGCTAGTGAGGGGTATGATTTTTTTAGAAATTTTAAAAATTTTTTCGTTACCTTATCACGGGCATACGGTTGACACGAAAAGGACGCGCTAAAAACATTCAAAACAGCAAAATTCCGCCGATACAAAACCGACGGAACTTAAGAAATTTATATATTTATGATGCTTTCTCGGTTGTAGTCGTGGTTGCGGTTGTAGTTGTGGTTGTTACGGTGGTTGTTGAGGTGTTGCTGACTGCACCGCCTTTTAGGGTTGTCATGGCGTCTATAATCTGCGGGTCGTTTTCCTCGGTAAGGAAGGCAAATCTGCTTTCAAGCTCGGACGGCAATATCGATTCGACACTGGGCGTGATTCCGATGCCTTCAATCAAGCCGCCTCCCGCGAGAGACAGGGATGAAACAGAAAACTTGATTGCAGCTCCTTCCGCGGCAAGGCTGAAGTACTTCTGAACCATACCGCGCCCAAAGGTTTTTTCGCCTAATACTATTGTTTTTTTAAATTCCTGCATAACTCCCGCAAAAAGTTCCGCCTCGCCCTCCGTCTTCCTGTTGACAATAGTTACGGACGGTTTGGTAATCTCATACGCGCCTGTGGAAACCAGTTCGGAAGATTCATCGGGAGATATGCTGTGGGCATATGTTCCGCGCGGAATGAGATAGTTGATGACCTCGCCGACCGCTTTCAGGCTTCCGCCCCTGTTATAGCGTATATCAAAGATATAGTTTTCGGCACCCTGAGATTCAAGAGCTGTATAGGCATCCTTGAACTGGTCGGGCGTGTTGCCGTAAAATGCTGATATTCTTATAAAGCCGGTTGAGCCGATCATACGGCTTTCAACACTGGTTAAGGTATAACTGCTGGTTGATATTTCAAAAGCAATAGAGTCCTTGCCGCGGATTACGGTCAGTTTGACCTTTTGGGCGCTTTCAAGCTTTGATTTTATCTGCGGAAAATCATCCGGTTTAACTTCTATGCTGTCAAGATGTGATATAATATCGCCCTTTTGCAAACCGGCCTTGTTTGCTGCCGAATTTTTGTGAACCGCCGAAATCACGACAGAACCGTCAAGCTTCTCTATTTCTAGTCCGAGCCCCGTCCATTTTCCGGCAAGCCGATCCATCTCTTTTTTGTATTGCTCGGCTGTAAAATAGGCGGCGTAGGGGTCGCCTATTCCGCTGATATAGCCCTTTGCCAGCGCCTCCCGCAGCTTGTCCTCGTTAATCTTTCCGTAATAATTCTGACGTACATCCTTGTCCACAAGGGTGATATATTCAAACATTTCCTGCCGTTTGCTGACCTGTTTAAGATTGTAGTCGAAATTGCGCATTGCAATAACGAAGGTCACCGAAAAGGTCGCGGCAATCGCGACGATAATCAGGGTCACGGCGGCCCCAAGTGATATCCTTTTATTCATATAAATGCCTTTCTACCAATTCTTTTTTATGTAACCCTTACCGATTGGGTCAACGGCCTTTCCGTTTTCACGGACTTCAAAATGCAGATGCGGCCCGGTGACATTTCCGGTTCTTCCTGCCTTAGCAATCACCGTTTTGCCGCCGACAACCTTATCCCCCACCCTGGCAAGAATTTGGGAGCAGTGTGCATAAAGGGTTGATATTTTTTTGCCGCTGCTGTCTATGCCGTGATCGATAATAAGATAGTATCCATAGCCTAATCCCCAGGAGTCGGTAGTGTTTACGTAAATAACCGTGCCGGTGTATGCCGCAACAATATTCTGTCCGTAAACCGGAACCGAACCGTTTGCTATATCAATACCATAGTGGTAGCTGTTCCAACGCGGCCCGAAATACGAGGATATGTTGCGTACTGCCGGAACGGGCCAGAACATGGTTCCGCCGCCAAATCTGCCACTGGAAGCGCTTTGCTGAATTATCTGGGTTATCTTGGCGTTCAGCTCTTCGAGTTCCCTTTTGGCACGTTCCAAATCTTGTCTATTGGCACTCAGGCTGTTTTTTGTTTTTATAACCTGAGCGTTTCTCTTTGCGTAGTCAACCTCTAATTCGGCCTTCTTGGCACCCGCCTGTTTTTTCAGGCCAGCTACCTTGGAAAGCTGAGCCGAGACATCCTCTTTTTTCTTTTCCAGCTCGTCCTTATTTAGATTAAGCTCAACGAGCTCGGCTTCAAGCTCGTCTATCAGCTCCTTATCTCTCTTGGCGACCCGCTCCATCATTTCTTGCTTGATAAGAAAATCGACATAGCTTTCTGTGTCCATAATCATCTGGAGAACAGAAAAATTACCGGTTTTTGAAATCGCCCTGAGCCGTTGACGAAGCGCCTCTAGCCTGTCTTCGATATCCTTTTCCTTTTTTGCAATCTCGGCTTCCTTTTCGGTAATGCTTTGATTCAAGCTCTCGATGTCGGATTCCATCTTTTCAATCTGGTCATCATAAATCTTAATCTGTGCTAAGGTATTATCGATTTTCTGGTCCAAAGCATTGAGATATGCCTGCTGGTTGGTAAGATTTTTTTCCTGATCACGTATAGTTTTATTCAGGGCATCTGCCAGTTTTTGCAGTCTTTCGCTTTCGGCCTGCAGTTCCTCCAGCGTTTTTGCGCCAACCTTTATGGTTAACACAGCGGGAGAAAGTCCTATAAACACAAAAGCCATTACAAGCGATACCGCACGCATCCTGAACTTTCTAAATGACATTGGAAATACCTCCTTCGTCCTTTAGATATTTACGCATGGAAATTGCGCTTCCCGCCAATCCGGTAAGTATGCCGATACCGGAAAACAAAATAATTACAATATACCATACCGATGAAAAGCCGAGCATTCCTCCCATTAAACCCTTTCCAAACAAATCAAAAATCACACTGTAGATAAAATACACAATCCCATAGGAAAGCAGGGCGGAAATAATGCCGAGTACAATTCCCTCTATTATAAACGGTATTCTTACAAAGGCATTGGTTGCCCCGACGGATTTCATGATGGATATTTCCAGCCGTCTGTTGTAAACCGTGAGCTTAATGGTGTTGGCAATAATAAATAAGGATACAAGAAACAGCATAAAAATAATACAGCCGCCGACCAAAAGCACTCCGTGCCTTATGCGTGAAAGGGCTTTTGCAGTATTCTCGTTATAGCCGATATCCTCCACTTCGGGTATCTGCTCGATTTGTCTGACTGTATCTTTAAACTCATCCAGTTCCTTAAAGGTTATAACAAAGGTACCGGGAAACGGGTTGTTTTCGCCCTTCATCTCCTCATACACCGCTTTTGGGAGCGAATCCTTGAACTTTTTAAGAATATCGTTTCTAGATACAAATTCGACCTTATCTATATTTGTTATACCTTTAATCTTATCCTCCAAAACTCTTAACTGGGTATCTGTCAAATCATCTCTGGCATACGCCACAACAACATTCTGGCTGTATAACCATTCAAAGGTGTGTTCTATATTTGCAAAAGCCAGATATGCTCCTCCGGTCAATAGCAAGCAGGAAACAAGTACGCCTACAGAGGCAATCGCCATCATAGGGTTATGTAATATATTGCGGAATCCTTCGCGAAGCAGATATCGCAGACTGCTCGGATTCATAATAAGCCCCCCTCTTTGACCGAGGGGAATATCCCGGCGGCATCAACGGCATCGGCTTCACGTGTCGGAGCCTTTGACCTTTTTTTATCTGCACAGCGATCGGAAACTACGCAGCCCTCGCAGATTTCAATCACCCTGTGGTGGAACATACGGACCAGATCGTGCTCATGTGTGACCATCAAAACGGTTGTACCCCGCCTGTTAATCTCTGTAAGCAGCTCGACAATTTCAAATGAAAGCTCGGGATCAATATTACCGGTGGGCTCGTCCGCTATAATTATAGACGGATTATTGACAAGCGCCCTTGCAAGACCGACTCGTTGCTGTTCGCCTCCGGACAACTCCTTGGGATAGCAACGCGCCTTGTTCTGCAGACCTACCAGACCCAGAATATACGGGACGCGCTTTCTTATACTGCTTTCGGTACATCCTATAACCCTCATCGCAAACGCGACATTATCAAAAACAGTCATGCTGTTGATCAATCTGAAGTCCTGAAAAACAATCCCCATTGTACGGCGAAGATAAGGAATCTCCCGCCTTTTCAGCTTGCTTAGCTTAAATCCGTTGACGACAATCTCGCCGGCGCTGGGCATCTCTTCCCTCATCATCAGCTTCAGAAATGTGCTTTTCCCGGCGCCTGAAGCTCCCACGATAAATACGAATTCACTCTTATTAATATAGATATTGACATCTTTCAGTGCTTTGATTCCGTTATCATAAGTCTTATGTACACCTTTGAATTCAATCAAAGGAACACCTCTCCTTTCGGTTTTTCACGGAAGCCTGTTTGTATTTAATTTGCAGGCAACCTGCAGATGTCGCAACATTACATCCCCGCCTGTCACATAGCGACGGCGTATCAAAATCCAAATACGGGTAGAATTATGTCGAAATATCATTTAAAGCGTCTGTCGACGCGGTAATTTCCCGGTTCCCGTTTTTAATTTAAACGGATAATTGGCTTGACACGGATTGGGCGGCCCCTTACCATCCTAATCCTCAAAAAATTTTTAATCAACACATAAATATTTCCAGTGTAATCTGTTTATGTCGAAAACAGATGCTTATATCTCATATATCGGCATCTCCCGCAAAACCATAATCTTTTGCGGGAGATGCCTGTTTGAACAGCCTTGCTCCTCAATGTACAGGGCTGCTTAATATTTTACCGGATTGGATATAAGGTACTTCTTGACCATCAAGGCAACCTTAAAGATGATTGCATCATCAAACTCGCGGAGGTCAAGACCTGTCAGACGCTTAATCTTTTCAAGACGATAGACCAGGGTATTGCGGTGTACAAACAGCTTGCGGGAGGTTTCGGATACGTTAAGGTTATTCTCAAAGAAGCGCTGGATGGTAAACAGGGTTTCCTGATCCAGCGAATCTATGGAACCCATCTTAAACACCTCGCGCAGGAACATTTCACAAAGGGTTGTCGGCAGCTGGTAAATCAGGCGGGCAATACCGAGATTGTCATAGCTGACGATGGTTTTTTCGGTATCAAACACCTTTCCGACCTCAAGAGCAACCTGTGCCTCTTTAAACGAACGGGCAAGATCCTTAATCCCCTCAACAACCGTACCGATACCTACAGTAGCCTGTGTATAGAACTCGCTGCTGAGTGTGTCAACAATCGAACGGGCAAGCTTTTCAAGGTCATGCGTCTCGATACCGGCGCGGATTTCCTTTATAAGAACAATGTCGGTTTCATTGATATTGATTACAAAATCCTTGTTTTTGTCCGGGAAAAGATTCTGAATAACATCATAAGCCGAAATATCGGTACGCGCCATAATCCGTATGAGCAGTGCAACCCTGTTGGCGTCATTGTTGAACCGCAGCTCACGTGCCTTCAGATAGATGTCGCCCGGAAGGATGTTGTCCATGATTACATTCTTGACAAAATTGCCCCGGTCATATTTCTCATCATAATATTGCTTGATACTGGCAAGTGATATTGAAAGCAAGGCCGCATATTTCTCTGCCTGCTCATCCGTTCCCTCGACGAACAAGATATACTCGCTGCGAGGACGGGAGCCAAAGGGTTTGTACGTGTATCCGTCGCTGATAAATGAATCCTGAGCAGAAAAAGATTCTGTGCTAATCGCATCACATGATTCTCCGATACGCCCAAGATCGCTGCATGCAATCACAGTCATTGTTTCATCGACGACGCCGATGGTGCGTTCAATAGTATCCTTCATCTGATGCACAACACCCTGAAATAACCTATTGGACATAATATTTTCCCCTTCTCATCTATATAATTAATAAACTCAGTAGATCCAACCGCAAATTAAAGAAATATGTGCATTAAGTCCGTTGCAGCGCCGCAGTATTGGAAACACTGCGAACATTATACTCATTTTACACAATTCAATCAACTTTTTCAAGGACAAACCCAGAAAAAGTCCGCAATAATACCATTATTTTTCTATCTTTTACAATTTCGTCACAATATTATATCAATATCTTGTGTCAAAACCTCCACCTTGGACGGATAGCCGGGTTGGAATACACCAAAAAAATCACCCCTTGTTGCAGGATAAACATACAACACGGGATGGTTTTTATAAATATTATCCTCTCTTCAGCAATACGTCGGTTTCATATTGCTTAACGGTGTCAAACCATGATTCATCCGAAGGCACCTTCTGGGATTCGCAATATTCTTCCCAGATATCTCCGAACGGGAAGGTTTTCAGCTCCTCCTGAAGCATCATAAGCTCGGTAAATCGGCCCGAATCCTGAAGCTCCTTTAGTTTTTTATTGGGCTGGAGCAATGCGTAGAGGAGGGCCTTTTGCATATTGCGGGTTCCGATTACCCAAGCCGCGACACGGTTGATGGACGCGTCAAAGAAATCGAGTCCTATCAAAACCTTGTCCATGGCGTCGTTGCGCACGATTTCTTTGGCAATCTCCTTCAGCTCGTCTTCAAAGAGCACCACATGGTCCGAATCCCAGCGAACCGCGCGGGTGACATGCAGGGGAACCTTATCGAAGAAGGCTAGAAGACTCGGGATTTTATCGCTGACCACCTCGGTCGGGTGGTAGTGGCCGTTGTCGAGAAGGACATAGACTCCGGGACGGCTTGCGGCATAGCTTAAATAAAACTCGCTGCTGCCCACGGTATATGATTCGACTCCGATACCGAAAACCTTGCTTTCGACACAGTCGATAACCCCGTCGAGCTTTTCGGCAAATATACGGTCAAGGCTGTCCTTGAGGCGCAGGCGGGGACCGAGACGGTCTGCCGGAGTATCCTTATATCCGTCGGGTATCCATACGTTGTTGAGAACCGGACAGCCGAGCTCCTTTGCAATATATGCGGCAATACGGCGGCAGGCGATGCCGTGGTTTATCCAGAAGGTACGGATGGTTTCATCGGGATTGGACAGGGTAAGTCCGTCGGAAGCCAAAGGATGGCTGAAATAGGTTGGATTGAAGTCAATGCCTATTCCGCGCGACCGGGCATATTCGACCCAGCGGGCAAAATGCTTGGGTTCAAGATTGTCGCGGTCTACCTTATCCCCGTCAAAAATCGCGTAGCTTGCGTGGAGATTTATTCGCTTTTTACCCGGTATAAGACTGATTGCCTTGTCAAAATCCGCCATCAGCTCTTCCGGATTACGCGCCTTTCCGGGATAGTTACCCGTGGCTTGAATCCCTCCCGAGAGCGCGGAATCGGTGTTTTCAAAACCTCCGACATCATCGCCCTGCCAGCAGTGTATGCTGATGGGTTTGTTTGCAAGCGCTTCGAGCGCCGCGTCTACATCGACTCCCAATTTGGAATAACGCTGTTTTGCCTGTTCAAATCTGGTACTCATATTTTTAGTTCCTCCCTTAAGGATTAATCTCGATTATATCAAAGCTTTTGCGTATTGCCGCCCGTGCGTCGAACAAGTCTGAGAACTCCCCTGCACGTATCATCTGAGCCATAAGGTTGCCGAGCGCCGTACCCTCGCCGGGTCCGGCAAACACGGGAAGCCCGGTTTCCTTGGCGGTAAGCGCGTTGAGATACCCGTCCTTGCTCCCGCCGCCGACAATGTGTATACGGGTGTATTTCTTTCCCGTAATCTGCTCCATGTTTTTGATCGATTCCGCGTAGCTTTTGGAAAGGCTGGTGTAAACGCATTGCACAACCTCGCCGATGGTTTCCGGAACCCGCTGTCCGGTCTTCCGGCATATATCCTTAACCGCGTCTATCATATTTTTTGGAGCGAGAAAAGCGTAATCGTTGACATCGACATAAGACGGGAAAGCCGCTGACTCCCTTGCCATCTGCTCAAGCTCTGCAAAGCTGTATTTCTTGTCCAGATTGCGGCGTACGGATTGTATCATCCACAGGCCCATAATGTTTTTAAGATAGCGGAACCTGTAGTTATAACCGCCCTCGTTGGTGAAATTCAGCAGTCTGCTTTTTTCGGTTGTAATCGGGTATTCGTTTTCAACTCCTAGAAGGCTCCATGTGCCGCTGCTGATGGTGATGGCGTTGTCATCCTGTGCCGGAACGGCAAGAAACGCGCTGCCGGTATCATGTGTCGCTGGAAGCACAACGGTGCAGTTAAAGCCCACCTGTTTTTGTATATCTTCTTTAAGCGTGCCGACCTCGGTACCGGGGGCCGCAAGCGGGCGGAAGAGTTTTTCCGGCAATCCGAGCATCTTGATAAGCTCGATATCCCATGTCTTATCCTTAGCGCTTACCAAACCGGTGGTGGTTGCGTTTGTGTACTCGTTTTGGCATTTCCCAGTCAAAAGGAAGTTGAGATATTCCGGTACCATCAAGAAATACTCGGCCTTTTCAAGGTGCTCCGGATTTTCCTGTTTAACCGCCATAAGCTGGTATATCGTGTTGAACGGCTGTTTTTGTATGCCGGTTCTTTCATAAAGCTGCTGGATGGTCAGATACTTTTCGACAATAGCGTCCATCTTCTCGGTACGGCTGTCCCTGTAGGCGACGCTGTTACCGAGCATATTGAAGCTGCTATCCAGTAATACGAAGTCAACACCCCATGTATCAATCCCCATGGTTGCAGGAATCTTTCCGATTTTCTTACAGCTTTTTAATCCCTGCACAATGTTTGCATAAAGCTTGTCGGTTTCCCAGCAGAGATGTCCGTTTTTTTCAACCAGATTGTTGTCAAACCTGTGTACCTCTTCGAGGATAATTTTGCCGTTGTCAACCGAGCCGAGCAGCATCTTGCCGCTGGATGCCCCGAGGTCAACCGCTAAATAATACTGCATATGTATACTCCTTTCGTAAAACCGTTATATCTATTATATAATATTTTCTGATAAAAAAAAGGACGTAAATTGAATAAAATTTACGTCCTAATTTAACTGTTTTGACGATATGATTTCGGGGTTGTTTTGTACCTTTCTTTAAATATGCGATAAAAATAACTGGTATTGTCATAACCTGAAGCGGCAATGATGTCCTGAACCGATAACCGGCTTTCCCGCAACAGCTTTGCCGCTCTTGCCAGCCTTTTGGTCTGAAGCAGGTCTTTAAAGGTGCATCCGGTAGATTGTTTTATTATCCTGCTGAGATAAGCCGCAGAAACGTTATAACGCCGGGCTAATTCCGAGAGATTAACGGCATTGTAATTCTCTTCGATTTCGCGCAAGACGTCAAGCACCAAGGCGTTGGCGCCATGATGCGTCTGTTCAAGCTCAAGACGTCCCGTATAGCCGAGAAGATACATAAAAAGCAGTCCCATTGTAATCCGGTTAATCTGTCTGTAATTTGACTGCTGATTGAGGATACTCCATATGAGGTTTTCGACGATATTTTGAACCGGAAGAATATCAGATACGCGGAAATGCAAGAAGCCTATATCGCCGCCGCTTTGGCGCAGACTGCCTATTAAAAAGTTGCTCAGCAGATTATCGGAACCTATCATGGAAAGCGCAACATCGAAAAATTCGGGCAAAACCATAAAGTTTACGGCAATATCGTTCTGTCCAGCACATTCGATAGCATGGCTGGCGTGCTGGTTTATGAAAAGCAGTTCACCTGTGCCCAGAATCAGCTTTGTTCTATCGTTAATAATATGGGTGGTGCTGCCGCTGCACATATACATGATTTCAATATAATTGTGGCGGTGCTTTGGAAAGGGTGCGAATCGGGTATGGGGACGGATGGATATCAGCCGCCCTTTTTCAAGCATCTTTTTGCTGTCGATGACCGAATCCCTGCCCGAAGCATAGTTTTCCATATCTACCGTGCTACCCTCAAGGATGCGTTTTTCCTCGTCGGTGACGGCGGCAAGTCTGGCAAGAAGGGATTCATTCATCTTATTTGCACCTCCGCAAGCTTATTTTTCAAAAAGTTGGACCGCCGCCTTTGCCGCCTGCATAAAACTGCTGTCAAGCGGCTCGGATTTATCGGCGCCGGTATAATGTATAGTATGTGTGAGTCGGGCATTTATTATTGTCAATACAGGCTTTAACTGTCTTTCGAGCATATCGCTGTCGGTACCGGACCCGCATGAAGTAATCAGGATTGCGCGTTTGGATCGTGTGATCGGCGGGCATACGCCGCGTTTAAAACGCGCCGCCCAATATCGCTGCATACGGTCTATCAGGGCCTTCATCGGGGCGGGAAAAGACAGATTATACACCGGCGAGGCAAATACCAATATGTCGGAATTCTCCAGCCTTTCATACAGCCCGTTCAGGTCATCATAAGCACAATCGTTGTTAGAATGGCAGTAGCGGCAATCATTGCATGGAATAGGCGGGGTATCATAACAATCGAAGCGGTCGATTAAAACCCCTTTGGGCAGGGCACTCGTAAAAGCGTTTACAAGCGCGGCGGTACTGCCGTTTTTCCTTGGCGAACCGAAAATCACAAGCACCCGAATTCTCTCAGAGCAGGGTTCTTTCTTCGCAGTAGTCGCACACAAGAATATCACCCTTCTTTCGGAATATGTGCGGGATATAGGTCTCACTGTACGTAATGCAATTAGGATTACTGCACTGTATATCAACGCCGGTCGGCAACGGGCAAAGCTGCTTGTCCGAGGCTTTAACCATCTTCATAATAAGCGCCATGCGCGCATACAGCCCATATTCCGTCTGCTCGAAGTATTTTGCCCGCGGGTCGTCATCCACATCTACGCTGATTTCATCGACCCGAGGAAGGGGATGCAAAACAATAAGGTCTTTTTTCGCCATCGACATTTTAGCGCTGTCGAGTACATAAACGCCCCTTTGACTCATATATTCCTCCTCGGAAGCAAAGCGCTCCCTTTGGATGCGGGTCATATACAAAATGTCAAGAAGGGGCATGGCGTCGGCAAGGTTGTCGACCTCCTGCCATGGCGCGCCGGCAGCCGAAAGAAAATCCTTAATATATCCGGGCACCTGCAAATATGGGGTTGAAACAAGCACAAAACTATTGCCGGGGAATCCCGCCAACGCCTTGATTAGCGAGTGGACGGTTCTCCCGTTTTTCAAATCTCCGCAAAGCCCGATACACAATCCGGAAAATGTACCCTTTTCATGACGAAGGGTTACCAAATCGGTAAGGGTTTGGGTCGGATGAAGATGGCCTCCGTCCCCCGCGTTGATGATAGGAACGCGCGAATAGAGCGACGCCGCCTTTGCCGCTCCCGCGACAGGGTGTCGCATTACAATAATGTCCGAATAACCGCTCACCACCCGGATTGTATCCTTGAGACTTTCGCCCTTTGCAACCGATGAATTTGCGGGATTGTCAAAGCCTATAATACGGCCGCCCAATCGCAGCATTGCCGTTTGAAATGACATCTGCGTGCGGGTGGACGGCTCGTAAAACAAGGTGGCAAGTATTTTACCGCGGCATGCGCCGTAATATGAATCAATATTCTCGCGAATATCACAAGCAAGGCTGGTGATTTCTTCCCACTCTGCAACAGATAAATCTGACAAATCAATCAGATGACGGGATTGCATAATCAGCTTCATTCCTTTCAATCGGTATCCGCGCCCACGCTCCGTCGCGAGAGACGAATTGCCCGTATAAACCCTTATAAAGCTGTGTACAGTTTACCAGTTTTCCCGTCAGGATGCAACAATTTTATATTTGTGTAAAGCACAAAAGCAGCGCGACAGTTAATGTTATCTGCCGCGCTGCAAAACAATGCAAAACAAATTATTTTATAATATTTTTCAGAAAAGATTCAAAGTCGTCTGAAACTTCATATCTTGAGATAAAGCCGAAATTCGGGTAGTATATGGTTTCAAAATATATGCCGCTTTGGGTATAGATGCGGATATACACCGAATCATTAAATATATCACTTGATATTCCGGTGCTTCCCGATATATTGCCCGGCGTTGAACCGGTGTTTCCGGTATCATAGTAAACCGGCGCTTGCGGTTCAGCCTGCCGTTCCGCTATCAAATCCTCGGCTATACCGCCCTCCGACGGGTCGACGCTATCGACCTCGACGTCGGGTCGGTCCATATAATCTGGCGGGATCTGGTTGGGCTCGGCGGAAGATCGGGTATCGGCTTTTTCATTCTTATATGAGTAGAGCTTCATGAAATATTTATCGCTTGCGTCCTTTAAAACCGAATAATAATCATAGAACTTTTTAATCTGCGAACGGTCGATTACGGTAATCGTGCTGCCGCCCTGCTTAACAAACTCTATCTTGGCAATATCCTCGGCCTTGCGGATTCCGTACAACTCAAGATAAGCCGCGGCATCCTCGTCCCGATTATTCATATAGCTGTCAAAACCATAGAACTTATAGAGAATATAGCCGTCGTCCGTCTTGACCGCCAGTACCGCCCTGCTCTTTGCCGGCAGGTATTCATAGACCGGGCGCCCAATCAGCTGCGGGGCGGCGTCTGCTTTGATGGTTGTAATCTTTTCTCCGATATCCTTTTTGTCAATGTTTTTTGAGAACCCGAACTCCGAAAGATTTGAATCCGACATAATATAATAGGTTTTATCGTCAATCTTGAACTGATTAAGAGGCTCTGTTGCCAAATCCGCGTCTTCGGTTATTTTATCGTCCCCAACCAATCTGCTTCCTGTGTTTTCGGGTGCCGGGGGGATATCCTTGTTATTATTAAAGAAGGTAAATAAACCGACCGTTACGGCAAGAACCATGGCGGCAGCGGGAATGGCCCTGAATAAAATTTTTGATCTCGTGCTTTTTCTGTACGATTTTTCTTCACGCGCCAAAACATTATTCAGCATTCTGTCCTTGGTCGCTTGGTCGGGCTGTATACTGTAAAATGCTTTTTTTATATCTTCTCTTTTCATTACGATTCTCCTTCCATTTCGATTTTAAGCAGTTTTCTTCCGGTGTACAGATAGCTTCTGACGGTCGATTCATTCTTTCCGAGCATTTTTGCGATTTCCACCGAAGAATAGCCCTCGTAATAATACAAGTAGATTGCGGTTTTGTATTTTTGTGGGAGAGACAACACCTTTATCAGTATTTCGTTTTGCTCTAAAGGGGGTCCAACTGTCACGTTTTCCGCTTTATCAATATCTGTTGTCTTACTGACCCACCAGCTCCGAAAAAAATCCTTGCACAGATTGATTGCGGTTCTGATGAGCCATGCCTTTTCGTGCTCCTCGCTTTCAAACCGGGTCGGGTCCCTCATAAGGCGAATAAAGGTGTTTTGGACCATATCCTCGGTATCGTGAGGGTTTTTCATATACATAAAACAGACATTGTATACAGTCGTTACATGGCGGTTATAAATTTGTGCCAGTTCTTCATTCGTACGCAATAAAGAACGCTGCAATGTAAAGCCCCCTTTCACTGATAATACGATTCTAAACTCAAAAACGTTGAATGAAGTGAAATATATTTTATCATGCTTTATTATAAACCAACAGCGCCCACAGTGAAAGCTCTTTCACCATGGGCGCCGTTAAAATTATATTCTGTTTTTAGTATTACCGGGCGTCAACTTCGGACATGTGGGCAATAAGGTCAAGAACCTTGTTGCTGTAGCCCCACTCGTTGTCGTACCAAGAAACCAGCTTAAAGAAGTTGGAGTTAAGCGCAATACCGGCGGTTGCATCATAAATCGAGGTTCTGGGATCGCCGTAAAAGTCGGAGGAGACGACCGCATCCTCGGTGTATCCCATAATACCCTTCATATAGGTCTCGGAAGCCTCTTTCAAGGCGGCGTTGATATCGTCCATTGAAGCGGCCTTCTCGGTGCGGACGGTGAGGTCGACCACCGAAACGTCAAGGGTAGGTACACGGAACGCCATACCGGTAAGCTTGCCCTTTAACTCTGGAATAACAAGGGCGCAGGCCTTTGCGGCGCCTGTTGAGGATGGGATAATGTTGCCCGCGGCGGCACGTCCGCCTCTCCAATCCTTTGCGGAAGGACCGTCAACCGTCTTCTGGGTTGCTGTGGTCGAGTGTACCGTTGTCATAAGACCCTCAATGATGCCGAACTTGTCGTTAATAACCTTTGCAAGAGGGGCAAGACAGTTGGTTGTACAGGAAGCATTGGAAACAACCTTCATATCCTTGGTGTATTTATCGAGGTTTACGCCGCAAACGAAGGTCGGGGTTTCCTTATCCTTGGCGGGAGCCGAAATAACAACCTTCTTTGCGCCTGCCTGAATATGGGCGCTTGCCTGCTCGGTTGTGCAGAATACGCCGGTTGACTCAACAATATATTCCGCCCCGCACTCGCTCCATTTAATGTCGGCGGGATTCCTCTCGGCATAGACAAAAATGGGCTTGCCGTTAACAACCAGCTTGCCGTCCCTGGCTTCAACACTGCCTTTGAATCTGCCGTGTATGGTGTCATACTGCACCATATACACCATATAATCCGTACCGATAAACGGATCGTTAATACCAACAATTTCGAACTTTTCGGGCTGGGCAATCGCCGCACGGAAAACAAGACGACCGATACGGCCGAAGCCGTTAATACCAACTTTAATTGCCATAGCTTTAACCTCCATTTTCTATTTTCCTTATCTATTCTATCTTCTTTTTTCCAATTTATCAATAACTTCGTCAAAAATTTAACTGACATCCTTGACTTTTGTTAAGTTTCACAAAAGCATGGGATTCCGGTTAATAAAATGGGATATAATATCTTGTAACTATATTAGATTTAATTTAATTCTTGAAAGGTCGGAACCCTGATATGGGATTTTCTTTTGATACAAATACCAATAATCCCGCCGATACAATGGAAAACGAAGGGGCGGCAAGAGAGAATCTCGCTGCATATTTCCTGTCTGCCCCGCCGCTTTTACAGCAATCCGAACAGGAAAAAATAAGATATAAACGGGCGTTAAGATGTATGGCGGAACTGGAGATACGCTCATGCCTGCAGTCCGCGTCCATCAAACGCCCTCTCAAATACGGGGATGTCAACCTGTTATTGACCTCTGTGCTTGATGCATCCGCAATAATACTGAGTAAAAGAGGGGTGGAACTGACTTATAAAACACCTGAAAAGAGTATATTCACCGCGGCTGAACCGCGTTTTTTGACAACTGCACTGATTCACCTGCTGCACGATTTTGAAATGTCGAACAGAGAAGGTGAACTGTATGCGAATATAAGGCTGCATAAAAGCAGCATATCGGTTTCGGTCAGCGGTTTATACCCTGCAAAAGGCCCAAAAACCCTTGCGCTGGTAAGGGCCGCCGCCCGGCTTCATAAAGGCTGTGCCGCAGTTATGGAGGGGACTGTGGCGTTTTCGCTGCATTACGGACTTACCGGGGCGGTGGGACTTTTTGCGTCGCCAACCGTTGACGAGCTGCTCAAAAATCCCCTGTCTTCGGTTAATGTCGGACTCGCCTAGATATATGCTTCAATTGCTTGGCTGATATAGGAGGCCAGACCGTCTGCGTATTTATCAATGTTGTCTGTAAAGCGGCGGTCATTTACATACATTGCGCCCAGTCCTGCGAGAATCTCGTTCGTGCAGTTATAAAAGTTTTTGGATATATTGGACTGCCAGTCTGCTACCGTCTTCTGAACTTCTGGGTCGGAGGGCGGACGGTTTGCCTTCATGTGCGCTGCAAAATCGCTGAAAATCCTGTCTGTTTCCTTGCTGATTCTCTCCCAATCGGATTTTTTGTATTCGGCAGTCTTTTTCTGGCTTTCCTCAAACGCCTGTGTGCCGCCCCAGCGTTCCTGCACTTCATCCGCATATTTTTTCTTGATGTTTTCGATTTCGGTCATATCAAATTCTTTAAAACTCATATCATTCTCTCCTTTTAACGCTTTGTCAACAAGTGCGATTAAACCGTCAAGACGTTCACGCCGCAGCAGCAGTAATTCGCGCTGTTTTTTAAGGGTTTCATGCTTGTTAAATTCCGGACGGTTTATAAATCCTATGATGTCTTTCAGAGGAAAACCAAGCTCCCGAAAAAACATAATCTGCTGTAGTCTTTCAAGACAGTCTTCGTCATACAGCCGATATCCCGCATCTGTTACCGAGGACGGACGGAGCAGCCCGATTTCATCATAGTAATGCAGCGTCCGCACACTGATTCCGGTCGTATCTGCCACCTGCTTCACGGTATAGTTCATTCTTTTCCCTCCTTCAAGGCCATCATACACTATGACATAACGTCAGGGTCAAGAACTTTTTTAATTAAATTTTATTCCTGCAAGCCTTCGAACTTCTTCCATTGTTTCATTTACCGCGAGGGTGAGTTTACATACGCTTTGATACTCGGCGGCATGGTTGGCCATATCTTCCGCAAAACGGCGAAACGCCGCGGCCTCGCCGCTCATCAATACCGGTTTGGGTATATCGCCGACAATTGTTTCGCTTTGAGGATATCCGTCATTGTGGGTGACTAAGGTTATATCGGTAAGCTTGGAAACAGAACCGATTTTCAGTGTTCCCCTATCCCCTAAAATCTCAGAACCGATCATGCTTTGACCGGTTTTGGAGTAGGTAAGGATGACCTGCTTGTCGTTATAGTCAAATATTGCCGTCCCGAAGCCGTCCGAGCCGGTTTTCAGAAAGCCTGCACTTGCGGTGATTCTGTCGGGCTTTCCGAACAGGTCAACGGCGGCATAGACGCAATAAATCCCAAGGTCCATAAAACATCCGGCTGCCATCGCGGGATTGAATATGTTCGGAAGCTCGCCCGCCTGAATTGCGGCGTATTTTGACGACAGCTGAGAAAAATCAAATCTTGCGGTGGTTATTTTCCCGATGCGATTCAAGGCGTCATGCAGCAAGGCGCGGGCAGGCAGATGCCGCATCATGATTGCTTCCATATAAACCAGGTGGTTTTGCAAAGCAAGCTCTAAAAGCTCACGGTACTGCTCCGGGGTAACCGTTATGGGCTTTTCGCATAATACATGCTTTCCGTTCTCTAAAAACAACCTGCTCTGTTCATAGTGTAAAGCGTTGGGGCTTGCAATATATACCGCGTCGATTAAATCGGATACAGCCAGCTTGTTAAGAGCGGTAAAAACCGGTTTGCCCCCATGCTTTTTTGAAAAGGCCTGTCCCCTTTTCTCATCGCGCGAATATACCGCAGCAAGCTCCATACCCTCGACCTGCTCGGTCCCCTCGATAAAAGCGTCGGTAATCCATCCCGTACCGATAGTTGCAAACCGCATATATATTCCTCCAAAAGTACTTGTTGGTTTATTATATAATAAAAGTCTATAAACATAAAGAGAAACTGCCGCAACTATACAAACGTCAGCAGTTTCCCTTTATGCCCCTTTGACCGATCCGACGGAGTCCGTACGGTTTCCGAGGGCAGGTTATTTTTTGGTTGTTCCGGAGGAGGTCGTCTGGGCGGAATATTTAACCTCTCTTCCGATGGCTTCTATCGGATTCACATATTCGTTGTTGACCATAATCTCAAGATGCAGGTGGGGCGGGTCGCTTGTTTCGCACGGAATAACCGTGATCTTTCCTATTTCATCCCCCACCTTAACCTTGGCGCCTTTCTTTAAGGAGGTATTGACGCCGCAATATCGGGATTGAATTCCGTAACCGTGGTCTATTAAAACAACGTCGCCCCAAATGGTATCCTTGGAGATTGAAGCGATAGTCCCGTCCGCAAGAGCTTTTACGGTCTGATTCGTGCTGCCCGCAAAATCAACCCCGTTATGAACACGCCAATCATTCATTGTGGGCGAAAAAACCGGCTTGCTGTTGCTGTAAGCGCGGATTACCTGGTTGGTAAGCGGAAGTATAAATAAATCGGCACGCGCCGCGGTAGTGCTTGTACTTACAGATGTTGCGGTGCTTTTCGGTGTGCTTGTCCTGTCGTCCGGTATATTTGTTACGACTTGACCGACCGGCTTTGTCGGGTTTGTTGTTGCAACAGCGGGATTCTCGCTTTTCCCTTTTTTATCGGTTTCAACGCCGCGCATTGCACTGATAAAGGTGGTGACGGCAACGCCGCCCACCGCAACCAGACAGATTGCCAGAGCAAGATAAAAGCCGTTAAACGCGCTTTTCTTTTTATTGCCTTTATCAAAATTAATATGTCCCATCTTGTTCCTCCATTCAAATCGGATTGCCGGAAGTGGTTATGCATTTGAATGACATCCCTGTGGATGTTGAATACAATATACCGAGATGTCATCAAACGGACTTTTGGCAATCGGGTTTGTTAGTATTTTTGACCGAAATATCGCCGATATGCCGGAGAAACAGAAAAATTTTTAAATTGCATACAAAAAAGCAAAGGGCCCACTTTTCAGCAGGTCCTTTGCAATAAGTTAGAGGGGTGTTTTGAGGAGGGTAAATGTACTCGCTTGGATGGAATAAACGGTGCGGCTCCGTTTATTCCGAGTACACTAAGATTATAAAACGCTGTTGTGTCCTTTATGTGAATTGAGTATGAATAAAGTGTTAGATTTTTTTGTAGATAAATGACGCAAACATTTGTTTGACTCTTTGGAATTAATATGGTAAAATAGAGATAAAGTAAAGGGGGTTGTTCCATGAAGCCATTAACCGAAAGGCAAAGCAAAGTCTTGATGTTTCTTAGAGAGCGTGCACAGGACAGCATGCCGCCTACGGTCCGTGAGATCTGCGCGGCGACAGGGATTAGCTCAACATCAACGGTTCACGCCTGTCTTAGGGTGTTGGAAGAAGAAGGGTATATCACACGCCTAAGCGGATTAAACCGCGCAATCCGTATGCCTGGTGAAAATGTTGCACGTGTTCCTCTTCTCGGACGTGTAACGGCCGGAAAACCTATTCTTGCAGTCGAAGAGGTTGAGGAGTATGTCCCCTACTCGGGCGGAGGATATAACCCGGGCGATTTGTTTGCTCTCCGCGTCATGGGAGACAGTATGATTAATGCCGGTATTTTTGACGGCGACGTCGTCATCGTTCGCAAGACCTCGGTAGCCGAAAACGGTGAAATTGTGGTTGCTTTGATAGGAGACGAAGCAACCGTCAAGCGTATTTATCGTGAAAACGGACATATACGCCTGCAGCCTGAAAATGATGAATATGAACCGATTATAGTGGACGAAGCAATCGTCTTGGGCAGGGTCGTTTCCTTGTTGCGGTATTTCTAAAGCTATACCTATTTAACCTTAGTTTTATAATAATAATTTGGGATTTTTATAAATATCGCTTGCCTTATTCTTCCTTATTCGATTATAATAGACATATAATCATACACTTGCCAGAATGTCGGGTGGGGAGATGTGAATGAGCGATCTGTTTAAGGAACGGGTGTTGGTGGCTTTGGCTATCCTGCTCTGTGTCGCGGTTTGTATTGTCGCTGCATGGGATGCGCCCGACCTATCCCCGATAAGCGTGGTTTATTCGGAGCCGGAATCAAGTCTTGCCGCCGAATCGGATTCAATCAAAACGGAAGGCACGGCTTCTGCCCAAAATACAGTTGCCGACGGTCCATCTTCATCAATAAATGCAACATCAAATCATTCAAGCGCAGCCGAAAAAATCAATATTAATACCGCAAGCAAGCAGCTTCTTGAAACACTGCCGGGCATCGGTCCCGCGTACGCCGAACGTATTATTATTTATCGTGAGACATACGGCGGCTTTGACTCGATAGAGGAAATAATGAATGTCAGCGGTATCGGAGAAAAGCGTTTCGCCGCAATCCGTGATATGATCACCATTGATTAAAGAACACAGGCAGTCTTTCTTTTTTTGTTGAATATCTTGTACAGATTCTCAATTCATTTGAAATTCGTCCTGCTTACCGTATTTGTCCAATAATCCGATAGTTTACACCTATGAACTTCCGCTCCGGGTGGCCTATCAGCTTTTCTTCAGGAATACAACATTATCCGTACAAGTCTTTTTTCGGATATCATATTGTACTATCCTCACCCTTGATAATCCGGGCTATCCTCATAACCTAATGCGCGTCCTACAATAATCATGTAATACAGTACATCAAACACCGGATGAATCTCAGGCTCAATTTGATTTATATAATCCTTCATTTCATTCCAACAAGCATCTGCCTCCTGAAAATTTCCGGAAGCACGGTTGACAAGCACTTTGGAAAAACGAATACATAATTCCCCGTGTAGCTTCATATTTTTCCACACTGCTCGCTGCACGGGTGTTTTCGCCGCCATTTCAGCATCTTTAAAAAGAGGTAAATAGTGATTGACCAAATCCGGAATGCGTTTGAATTTTATTACACAGCTTTCATCTTTTATCGGAAGTTCCCGCCGCAGATATCGTGCGTCAAGCAAGTCAGACAGTATATCTAGATAGTGCTGCATCTCATCAGCATACTCACCATAAACATCTTTAAAATATTGATTCAACAGAATATCATAATCGGTGTTTCGATTCCAAAGGGCCGCAGCCATAGCGGTCATTGCAAGCCCATTCGGTAAAAAAATTCTTTGCATCTGGCAGCTCATCATCCCGTTAAGACCCAACAGATGCAAATCCTGCATATCCTTGAATAAAATCCGCGCGGCACGATAACCTGATAAATCGTAATTGACATCCCAGCACAAGTGATATTCAAAAATAAAGCTGTCACCGGAGAAAAGCTTCTGCCATTGACGCAGATATTCAATATTATCCTCTGTCTTCTTTGGCATTTGAAGATGATTTCTAATAAATGGATTCGTCGTCCCGGATTTGGGGCGCTCCCCATTACAAAGTGGTGTTGTATAGCTACGTGTATGTGGAGCAAACATCAGTACAAAGCGTTCCGGGTGTTTCAGGCGCTCTATTTCAGGCGGCCACAACAAATCCATATATAGCAGAAACACAATTTTTGTAGATAAATTTGCTTCCGTCAGCCCATCATCAATTTCATTTAGAAGCTGCAGATAAAAATCCGCCGGGCGAGTATCCCTGCAATTTTCACATTCACAATGATTATTAGTATCATCCGCTAGCCAAATATGTAGATAATCGGTTTTTGGATGCTCTTTGACATAATTTACTGCTGCCGTCGATATTGTCCGATGAACTTGCGGATTGGAATAGCATAAATTCGTATTCAGTGCAATTTGATTCCACAATTCTCTTTTCCCGTTCACCAAGGCCAAATAAGGGCGAATCTCCTCAGGCACGTCCTCTTTCTGAGCATCCCATCCATTTCCAGCCAAGCCGAAAGGCTCACAGGTCCACCCGTGACCGGCGCGGTGCAAAAGCAGCCCGCGCGTCTTCGCTACGTCGACCAAAGACATTACCATACTGTCAACTTCTTCCACAGTGACGTGCTGCTTAGGCATATAGGGATTCTGAACATGTCCATACCATTTATTAAAAAAAGTATACGGCACCATAAATTGAAAAAAATAGCTGTTTAGCCCGATTTTGGGCAGCCAATCAAGCATCTGCTCAATATGCGTATATGAGTCAAATCCCTCGATGCAAACACCGCGATGCCGATATGAGGCTTTTTCGCAAATAGAAACTTGTTTTTTTTCCGGAAAAACTACATAAGGAATTATTTCACCCAATATGCCCGGACGAATCCATCGGCAACCGTATTCCTTCAAAAAACGATAAACAGCAATCAAAACACTGCGCTCATTTGTTCCGGTAATAATGCCCTCTCCATTTTTTACTCCTATATAAATTGCATCATCTAACTGAGGATTCTCTACTTGCGGAAGATACTCCTGAAAAGCATCGGAACAGCCGAGCCAAAGTGTTCCTTTCCGGTTCGGTATATAATTTTTTTCTGACATGACAGCAATCTCAATATTAGGTGTTAACTTTGTTAAATATCTCCTTAGCTCCTGCTCGGCAAATTGAACAGTCTCATGACTTCCTATTCTCGCAATTCTCCATTCCATATCATTTCCTCCGGTACTGTTTACGAGTATTGTAAAGTTAAATGAAAGCTGAGAACACCTCAGCCCTTTTGGTACAATGGCTTCACCACAAAACACTGCACCTTCCAAATAGTTATCAAAAATATCTCTGCGAAACTGCCATCATCAATTTGCCCCCGAACGCCCGAAGGCGTTCGGGGGCAAATTGTCGGCGGGGCTTCCCGCCCTGCTGCCCGTTTTGCGGAAAAGCCAACTTCATGCAACACGACTATGAGCATCACAGCAACTACCGCTGCTGATACAAAAAAGTGCAGCCACTCATTCTTTGATGATTTGAACGGTTTGACACCTGCTCAAGTTGCCGTTCTAAAACTTTCAATAAACAAAAGCGGGAGTCTCTTCTCGTAGCTTGAAGCTCTTGTACAATTTCATGCGTTATTCTTTTATGTTAACTTTACAGAGCCTATTGATTTTTAAAACGACAAAATTATTCAACAAATGAAATGACCATTATTTCCCTATGCACTGTCTTTTTTTGACGCTCATCACGGCAGTCAAAGCAGCAAACAGCATAATTGCGCCTGCAAACCAAACATACGTATCAACCCCTGTGTTGACACCACCATCTTTGTCGGTATCAACGTCGGATGTTTTGCTTGTGCTGGTCGTTTCGTTTCCGCCACTATTTGATGCTTCTTCTTTGTCGGTTAGGATTTCGATACGGCTGACATATACAACGCCGTCTTTTACCATATCATTGTAACCTACATAGAAACGAACAAGATTAATCGCTTCCGCTGCGTTCCAATGCTCATTCTCTCCGACCTGGATGTAATAGGTCACATAACCATCGTCGGCTGTAATGTTAAATTGGTTCAGAGATTCCGGGTTATCAACATAGGTACCGTCTGCGTCCAGGTTATATGAGAAAGCGCCGGTCAGTGCTTTGCCCGTTGTATTTTTAAGGGTAATCTTGACTGTTTTGTAATCTGCACCATCAATCGGAGCATCCAAACCTCTCTGGAATTGGGCAGCACCCTCACCATCCACCATCATTGTGACTTTCAGTCCCATTTCACTTTCATCATGTGCAATACTTGCTTGTGTATCGTTGCCCCACACGCCGGTAAAGCCCTGAATATCACTCAGAAAATCAAATGTGACGTCGGTAGGATCGACCTCCGCCGGAGGCGCTGATGTCTTTGTAGTAAGCAACTCAATCTTCTTTACAAAGATTGACTCTCCCGGGGTCATGTTTCCGGTACCAACGCAAAGCTGGACACGGAGGTAAGCTAAATTATTCATGGTAGGCCACAAGCTATTCACAGCTTCTGCAACCTGAACATAATAATCCACATATTCATTGCTGTTTCCGGCAACTTCAAACCGGGTGGGATATTCGTTGCCTTCTATTGTGCTTTGGTCTTCCTCAGTGCAAACACCAACAGACACCATAATGGGTTTTGCCGTCGGATTTTTAATACTGACCTTCAGCGTCTTGTACACTGTGATATCAAGAGGGGGGTCATAATGTTTTTGCAAGCTGATAGATCCAAAGCCTTGGAGCATTTGTCCTTCCATTGCTTTTTCTGTATCGTTATATACCAAATTGTAGGTAGGCGGATCGAAATCCCATGCCTTTTTAAAGTCATGATCGCCATCTGTAAAATCATAGACGATATCTCCTATCGGTTCCGGAGGAGGTGCAATTTCTTTCGGGCAGATTTCGACATAGTCAACCAACAGACGATTTGCCCCATTCCATGAGTTATCAGGAAGAACCACCGTGATACGCAGATAATCAATACTGGTATTAGTAGTCCATGTTTCCATAGTAGACATGTCTAACTCTACCAAACCGGTGCTGTTGAGGTGTTCCACGGTAAATGTCTTCGTGTAGTCCGGATTTTCAACCGTTGCGCCGCCGAAAGAAATTTTTGCGACAAAAGCAGCAGAGGCAAAAGCACCGATATCCAGCTTGATACGGTCATATTTGCTGCCGTCAATAGCCGGATCTATTGGTGTCTGAATTGCCAAAGTGCCATATGGCGCACTTGCATCAATCCGATGCCCCACAGTGTCAAAAATGCCATCGTTCGTATGAGCAGCCTTTTGCCAACTACCCGCATCATTCATGGCGGTACCGCTTCCAAGCTTCAGCTGTGCTGTACCTCCGTCGGCAAAATCAGAATCGCCGGTAAAGTTCCAGTACAGGGGCTCAACTTCAGGTCCCGTAGCCATGATTGTTGTCATCGGCATCGCTATTGCAAGCATGCTAAACGCTACGACAATGGACAACATCGCTTTTAAAATACGCATTTTCAAACTAACCTCCATTTATTTTGATTTTTTAAACGACAAAATTATTCAACAATACCGGTACGTTCAATACCCTGTACAAACTGTCTTTGAACGACGGCATAAATGAGAACAACCGGCAGGATAACCAGCATAACCCCTGCCATAACAACAGCACTGTTTACAATTACTTCTGAAATCCCCCCGCCCAAAAGCTCGGGTGGCGGCGGTTCCTTGGAAAAGTTAATGAGAATATACAACGCATTAGGTAGCATCATCAAATCCTGTGAACTGGCATATATAGACGGCTCATAGAAGTCATTCCAATGCCACACCACAGCTAAAACCGCAACCACTAAAAATGCGGAACGCGCAACCGGCAATACAATTCGCAGATAGACCCCGAAAAAATTACAGCCGTCAATCCGGGCAGCGTTTTCCAAATCAGCGGGAAGCTGCTGATAAAACTGGCGGAAGATAAAGATAAACAAGGCTCCCTTTAAGCCGAAGCCAAAAAAAGTAGGAATAATCATTGGTGCAAAGGTGTTCAGCCAATCAAAATTCAAAAATGTGATATAAAGCGGAATAATAAGGGTTTGTACCGGCACAATTACGCTAATTACTACAAATGAAAACAGTATTTTTTTACACGGAAAATTATATCGTGCAAAACCGTAGCCAATCATGGAACAAGAGATCAGCTGAAGCGTAACAGTGGTCGCAGTCAATAACGCTGTATTTTTGAAATACTTAAAATAATTCATAAGGGTAAAGGCTATTTGGTAATTTTCAAAGGTCGGGTTTTGCGGTAGCCACTTCACAGTCGTGTCATAAATATCCGCGCTGGATTTTAAAGAATTTAAAAGAACAAAGATAAACGGATATATAAACACAAAAGCAATTCCAATTAGCAGCAAATAGGTCGGGAGCTGCCATATTTTCCGGACATACTTGCCGAGTCTTCTCGGAGCTTTAAGGATCATATATTCACACGCCCCTTCTTCCGGCAAATTTTTCGCTTAGTCATTTTCTTTTTTCCTTCCCAAAATCAAAAAAACAATTATAATGAGCACTAACACAAATAGCAAATATAACACACCGATTGCAGCAGATTCCGTAAATTTTAAATCCTTAAAAGCGCGCTGCTGAGTGTATGCAATAATTGGATTTGATTTATCTGTAAAGCTGTTACAAAGCGTATAAACGATATTGACTAGCATAATCGGCTTCACCATCGGCAGCGTGATTTTCCAGAAAGTTTCCCAACTATTTGCGCCGTCTACCTTGGCTGATTCATAAAGCGAGGATGATATTCCCTGCAAAGCTGATAAAAACAATAGCGTTTGCACACCGGTATTCCACAGCACAGTGGTAATCACCGAAAAAAAGGTGTTTACCAGTGTCACCGCCTGGGGTCCCAAAGAGGCAATCGTCTCCTGCGAAACACCGATACTTTCAACTGTGAGGAACTGTTTTATCGCACCCATTGCAACAATCTGTTCAAACACGATGCCAGAGCCCAAAAGGAAAGGCATGAAGAAAGCGGCGCGAAAAAAGCCGCGTCCTTTTATGTTTTTGTTAACCAAGATTGCCATAATTAATGAAAATACAATAACCAAAGGAACCTGTGTAAACACATTTTGGATGACCTTAATAAACATAGGGATAAAATTATGGTCAATCGTTATAATCTGCACATAGTTATCAAACCCTGCCCATTCAATATGAAATCCGCTGATTTGGTTCATTTTCCCAAAACTCAAGCGAAGAGTCGTGAAAAGCGGATACACAAAAAACAACAGAATGCCTATGATAAAAGGAAGTACTAAAATGAGGCCCTCTATCATTTTCTTTTTTTCAATACTTAATTTTTTCATGACCGCTTGTTCCTTTTCATCATTTGTTTGGAAACTTAGCTACACAGTTTAAAGCTTCAATTGTAACGCCCTCAAAAGTAACCGGCGCTTGATTATAATTAATATAGATTGCATATTGATTATCATATTCCACTTTATAGACGCCTTCACTCAATTTTGTATGCGTGATCATTCTGTGACCTTTGGCAGGTTCCAATATCTTGCGCAGCCATGATATAGCATCAATGATTGTCTCCTTATGTCTTTGGAAGTTAACAGTATTTACCGCAGAAAAGTCACTGTGTTTCAGTTTCACTGTGCTCTGGCTGGCAATCTCAAAGCAAGGAGCTGCCCCATATTCCAGCATTTTAAGCAAATTAAATATCATAGTGTTATCTTGGCTTATTGCAGTGCCTGAATAAGGAATCAAGCCATTTACAACTAACTGATAGAACGGAACATCCTCATCATAAAAACGCAGCTGCGAGCTTTTGCTTGGCAAATCGTCAATTCGATCGGCATAAGCTAGCGCATAAGCATTTGGCGCTGACAATTTCAGCAGCCGGTTTTTGCTCTCCTGCTGCAAGCTTTTCAAAACCGTCTGCAGAGTTTTCTGTTTTGTCTCGTCTCGCACCAATGTATTGGCCATGGATGCAATTGCAAAATTCAAAGAGGTTTTTTTACCGATTTTTGTCAACGTTTGCAGCATGCCGGGCGCTGAATAATAATAATGTTGATCCCTCTCGTAGGTAACGGGAGTACCGTTTCTGGATAAAACCAGATTTTTCTTATTCGGAGAGGATTCGTTGGAAATAAAAGGATTCAACGCGATAAAATAACGATTTTCGCTGTCAACAAATCGTTCCAGTTTCGATTTACCGCCTAAAGCAAAGGCAGTTTTGAACGAACTGGCGTAGGAACCGTAGCCGCCTTTTTCCCAACCAAGCAAAGTAATGTCGATACTGCCTATGCCCGCATTTATCAGTTCCTTTTCAATAGCTGCCACTTCATCAAAATCAGTCATTTTAACCAGTTGTTTTCCAATAATTCCCTCCTTGGTAACACTGCATACCACATTCAGATTAAGAGGCAGTTCGGTGACAGATGCCTGGGTAATCAACTTGTTTGCAATCAAATAGTTTTGGTAAGCATTAGCCATACCGCTATAATTGGCTGTATCACCTCGCAGAAACACATATTCCTGGCGACGATCGCACCGAATACGCTCTTTTTCTGTGCGGGTAACAAACTTGGATTTTACGCCAGCGGAATTTGCCGTGCCGGTATCTCTATCAATGTTGGTGGTGGGTAAAGTATAGGAATAACGATACCAATATTCAAAAGCTGTGCGGCCAAAAGGCAAAATACTGCCGGACGGCGCTATACTCACTCTTGCGTCCTCCGCACCGATTACACTATGCGCCAGTATTGCATTCTCTCCGTTTTTAATACCAAACAACGGGAATAGCAAACTGTATCGATCATTTTTTAGTGCATCTTCATAGCTGTCGGCATCAAAAAGATAAGGACTGTAAACATCTAAGTTGTAACTGGATCGGTCGAAAGCACCATTACTGTCCTCAAAATATACCAAGGTTCCGCTGCCGTCAGGCAAAAGCGTATAGCCTTTATCGCCATCATTATAAAATCCGAAAAATGGCAAAAGCTCAATACTTATTAGACGGTAGCTGCTCCGTTCCTCTATAGTATCATCCGCTAAAGAAACCACCAGAACATCATTTTGTAGTCGAATGGCGATGGAAAAAGCAATGTCCATCTCAAAAAAGTTAAAATAAACATCTATTCCATCTTGTTTTACATCAATTGTCGTTTCGTTATTACGGTCTTCACTGGAAGCACGCTTTATCTGTACCTCTTCAAATTCGGAATCAAAAGCACGGATGGATGCCATACTGTTCATATACCGCACCCATATTCGGTTCATATTTTCTGGATCCAAACGGCTTTCATCCGGCGCACTGTTCCATACATATCCGGTACACTTGTCCAGAACCGCTATGGTATGTTTTTCCAAGTCGCAATATAAAGCGACTTTATTCCCATTGGTAATTAAAACAGAATCACCGATTTTTTCGGATGCTTCAACTGTGATTTGCATATTGTCATTAAGTGAAATCGGCGTCGGAGCAGTGCGTTGTGGTTCAGTATGTTCTAAAGCGCTGAATGCGCATGATGAGAACAGCAAGCAAATACTGGTACACAAAGCGGTACAGCAAATAACCGTATGCCTTATAAGATACATAGATCTGCCTCCCTACTAGACGGAAAATATAATTGCCACTTCGCGCCCGATATCCTCAAAAAATCTGAACACCTGTCCCAGCAAAACCATACACAGCAGTATAACCGCCCAAATCAGCAACATCATTAAAACAGACAGTATGCAAACCACCACTGTTTTCCAAAATGAAAACCGGTTTAACGTCATCACTGCAGTGAAATGCAGCACAACCTGCCATACCATAAGCCCTACAATAGCAATAGAATAGAACTGCCATTCACCCATACCAAGCAAGTGTGAGATCAGTCCAAGAGGAAGAGTAAACAGGCAATAAGGAATCATCGCATAAACAGTACAAACAAAGATTTCTAAAAATTTTGATTCTCCGTTCATAATAGAGGTAATAGCAAAAGAAGCCACCGCCCATGTTAAGCCAGGTAATAACAACTTTAGCAANNGTTTACATCAACATCCGCCATTGGAAAATGGACCAAATAGATATACGAAAAACGGATGACGATACAAATCAACAGAATCCATGCCGTATTTTTCCATTTAATTCGACCGCGATTATATTTAATTGCTTCAAAGGTGTCAATCGGATGCTGCACTACACTTAATGAAAGCAACAATGGATTTTTTTTATCCTTTGTCCCGTTTCTGTCATAGGTATAAAGAGCCAACTGGCGTTTTCCAACCCGCAGAAAGAAACGCATCAGAAAAAATAAGAGGGCAATGAAAGCAACACCCAAAACAATGCACAACAAAAATTTTTCGGAAAAAATCGTATATCTGCTTTTAGAGAATGCCCGCGTATAATTATCTCGGTCATTAGCAAGAACAAACTCATCCATAGCCGCCTTATATTCACCGTTTTTATACAACGCTAAACCCATTCCTTTATGCGCCAAACGGTAATTCTCAAACCGATTTAACAGGCTGCTCCAATTTTTCAGTGCCTGATCATATTTGCCATTTTCATAACTAAACACGGCATTATGCACAGAGTTAATAAAATCAGTCGGTGCAAAAATTTGTACGTTTTTTAAATTGTAATCTCCCACATAAATACGTCCCTGAGAGTCCACCGCCACCGAATTAGGAGAATCAAACATTCCTTTTTGGGAACCTTTTGTACCAAAGCAGCACAAGGCATTCCCTTCATAATCGTATTGATATAACCTGCAGAGATTAGAGTCTAAAACAGTAATTATTCCCTGTTTATCTACGGTGATATCCTGAAACACCGGCATGACAGGGTTGCCATTATCATTCACACGCTCACCCAAATATTGAGCCGGCGTAGCAACCGAAATTAAGTTGGATATTGCTTGAATAGCCTGTGTAAGTGTACTCGGATTTGTACGGTACACATTTTTGCCAATAGAGTTCAGTTTTTTGATTTCTCCATAGGTGGCATCACGTGAAGAGGCATAAATATAGCCGTCTGATCCTAATGCAATATTGGTAAAGGGCGGTGCATAACGCTTACTGACATAACGTTTCTGTTCATCAGAAGCAAAAATACGTATCAATACATCCGTAAATTTAAACCCTATTTCCGACTGTCCCATATACCCATAAACCTGGCCTCTGGAATCAATCTGCATGATCGATTCCCCTTTTACTGTCTCTTATACACATCT
>LSQX01058960.1_pt1 | contig 37529 bp, 56 predicted proteins | sample 654561 | NCBI WGS metagenome assembly LSQX01 (sample SAMN04489861, study PRJNA283612) | anaerobic digester metagenome | isolation source: 4 biogas reactors fed with cattle manure at either 37C or 55C with and... | place: Denmark: Kongens Lyngby | collected 2014 | reverse complement strand
TAGACTCTGATTTTAATCTGGCGCCTAAAATTGAAGCGTGGCGCGATATTTGAGTAGCTATAAGCGCGATATTTAAGCTAATACTTATTTACTCCTGTTGTAACATAATTACGCCCTATGCAAGGGCGTTTTTTTATTATTACATATGGAGAAAACCTATGAACATTAGAAACCGTAGACTATCACAATCTAGTCCAACTTTATCTTCAGCCTTAGATAAGTATTTGACAGAAGTATCAATTGGAAAAAAAATCACATACTCAAGAGAAATCAATAATTAAAGTCTGGAAAAACTTACCGATAGCTCATCGTCCAATTGCCTCAATTAAACAATCAGATCTGATACATATTCGTGATAACTGGGAGAAACAATTAAAGCCAGCGACTATTGTGCGTCGATTTGCGTTGCTGTCACACTTATACACAACTGCAATAAAAGATTGGCAATGGTATTACCTATCAGATAACCCGGTCCAAAAAATTAGAAAACCCAGCGTTAAAAATGCAAGAAACAGGCGTATATTAAATGATATTCGAATTATAGGGACTGGGACTCTCGAGTCTCCAAATTCAGAAATTGAATGGATCGTAAGGGAAACAAAGTCCGAATATCTTCCGATGATTATTACTTTAGCAATAGAAACAGCAATGCGTCGCTCTGAAATTGCAAATATACGAAGGCAACATATAGACTTTGAATCAAATACACTTTATATTCCTCATACCAAAAACGGGCACTCACGCACTGTACCTTTATCTCCAATAGCAAAATATTCATTAATTATGTATTTTGCTAAGAATAATCAACCAGGTTTAATTTTTAAAATAAGTCCCGAGGCTATTACCAAAGCATTTATACGTGCGCTTCGTAAAGCTCGAGCTAGATATGAATCAATGTGCGAAAGAAAAGGACAAGTTATTGATGAAAGATATTTCAACAACCTACGTTTTCATGACCTCAGACATGAAGCAACTTCTCGTCTTGCATCAGTTTATGAAATCCATGAACTGGCAAAAGTTACGGGGCATTTAGATACAAGAATGTTATTAAGATACTACCACCCTGATGCTGAGTATTTAGGTCAAAAACTAATTAAAAGCCAACATGGGCAAGAACAGTTCAGTGTTATCAACCATATGCTCCTTCAAATGCTTTAACTAAAAATAGTAAGGCTCTTGTAGTGTAAGAGTCTTACTTGCCATGAAAATGCAAATGCTAGGGCGCTGGGTAGTTATCAGGCTGACGCGCTGCAGAATATTAATGGCCAGATAAGTTTTCGAAATATTGACGTGCATAATCTTATCCTTGAACAAACAGGAGCGTTCCGTAACGCTACAGTTCAAAATAGCGCCTCTTTTGGAGCATTATCCGGCAGCAGTCCAACTCCAAATACGAGTCTACTTAGCTTTGATGCGTCACGAGTTACTCGAACATCAACAGAGACACGAGCAGCTAACGTGGCCATGGCGCCGCGCATCGTTGCATATTAGTAGGCGATTATGCGTGGAGCAAACGCGACGTTACTCGGCCTATTATCGCCACCGGTTGGCACAACTAAAGATGCATTAAAATTTAATCTGGATGTCCGACTAGCTAAATACGAACTAGTAGTTGTTAAGCCGTTTTGCAGCACTCGGATATCTGCGGACTCCGGCCCGCCTGCAAAAGCACCATCTTGGTGTGATTCAAAGACCCTAGTGTAATCTTGGTCAATCGCAGTCCTAGCTAAGCCAGTGATATTGCGGATCGCATCAGCTTGATGACTGCCTAGCACCCGCGCATTTGCATTGCAACTACCAGTTAGTAACAATCAGTTCTCTGCTTAATTTTCTTTGACTGGTTTGACGACTTAATGTGTAGCTAATATTGGTCGTACGTATATTTAAACCAGCAAATACATCTCGCATCTCTTCAATGTCATTAACAGATATGATCATCTTTCCTTCTATACTCTTAGCATATTCAGAAATCAACAAATACTGTTCAAACCCAAAGTCGACACCATAGCCCTCTGTCCCCCAATAAGGAGGATCACAATAGAAAAATGTGTGCTCTCGGTCGTATTTTTCAATGCATTTTTCCCAAGATAAATTTTCAATAAAAACCCTAGACAATCTTAAGTGGGCGACAGATAACTCCTCTTCCAACCTCAAAAGATTTAGACGAGGGGGCGAAGTCGTTGCTGTACCAAAAGTCTGACCCGTTACCTTAGCACCAAACCCCAGCTTTTGTAGGTAATAAAACCGAGATGCTCTTTGAATGTCTGTCAGTGTATTGATTGGAGTGTCTTGTAGCCACTTATAAAGTTCGCGCGAACACAGAGCCCATCTATACTGTCGAATAAACTCTTCAAGATGGTGTTGCACTACACGATAAAGATTAATGACCTCACTATTGATGTCATTAATAACTTCAATTTTTGAAGGTTGTTTAAGAAAAAATATTGCTGCTGCACCACAAAATGGTTCTACATAGCATTTATGCTCAGGAATTAATGGAATGATTTCTTTTGCCAATCGGCGCTTGCCACCGATGTAGGGGAAAATAGGTTTTGTTGCAGTGTTAAAGTCAGTCAAAGCTGTATCCTTCAATTAATAATATACTGGCCACACCTGATCAGGTTGTTTGGCCTTGCTGAGTTGCAGGATACAGCTGCTGACTTGGGGTATTTAGTTATGTTGACGCATAGCCAAATACCGCCAAACTTTCATTTTTTAATTTTGTGGTTGTTCTGGCCAATCAAGATTCTCAGGGAATCCTGGTTGAAGAGTGATATCTCGCAGTGCCTGCCTATAGCTTAACCAAGCCGCGTCATCTTTCAATGGACTATCTTCTAATTGCGTCCAGTCTGACTGTGCGATTAATGCATCACGTCGCTGACGGACAGCAGCTGCCAAGTCTTCTAAACGTCTAGTTTCATCATCAGCGTTAACTGACCATTGTCCATCGCTCCAAGAATGATAATTAGATGGCCGTTCATTTTTCGTTAACCATTCAGGAATGGGCCCTAAGCCATCATATTTACCATAATCACTTTCTTTACCGATTTCATATCTTGCTCCATCATCAATAAAGAACAGTTCTGCTGAGCGATTGTCATCTTTCAATATCCAGTTTCCGGTACCTAACTTACCAAAGTCCAGGTCAGCTACCGAATCAAGCTCTGTTTGCCAGACAGCCACCTTACCTTCTTCAGCAGCAGGCGGTTCAACTTCTACGCAAAAAAAGGGCATAGAGTCCTCTGAAACAACATCAAATGAATAGAGATAAATTGGTAATTTTTTCGTAGTATCTAGTTGATAAATTTTTCGCATAATTTATTTAATTCCTTAAAAAATGGGTGGGCTCTAACAATGCAAATGCTAGATTGCTTGGTTCGCATCAGCAAGACGCGTTGCAAAATCTCATTGGAGCATTAGGCTTTAGGCCTATCGAAAGCTATTCGTCAGCCTTCTGGACAGGTGTTATAGATGGTGTTTTTCATGTTCATGAAGTGCCTGGCACTAATACAATGGGTTTTCAACACGTGAGTAGAACCTTTAACAAAGCTCGTGATGAATTGACTTTTGACGCTAGTCGAGTGGCTCGAACATCATCAGAGACACGTAGCAGTAACACGGCATTAGCACCCCGAATCGTTGCGTTTTAGTAAGCGATGATCCGCGGTGCAAGAGCAACGTTCTCGCCGCGCGTCTCCGTTTTTGGAGAGCTACTATATGACTGTGTTGCAACTGAACTGCTTGATTCGTTCGCACCGCCAGAACCTCCGCCGTATGTTTTGATGATACCGCCATCACCAGAAATTGCTGCGGGCGCGTATCGGATCGCTATTGAATTGCCTTTTGTCTCGGGGGAAGAGCCAGTATAAAGGTACAACCCGTGTCCATGATCTTTAATCGCGTCTTGTTGATAGCTTCCAAGCGCTCTAGCATTTGCATTGTCAGCGTCAGTACCCGTCGCTCTAATGAAAACATCTCGCATGTCGGGTACACGAAATGAAGTTCCTAAATCGACAAAGCTGTAAATCTTACTTTTCCAGTTGGCCGCGGATACCACTTTTCCTTTGGCTTGCGCCCACGCCCAAAGCCCAGGGAGCTCTGCTTTAAGATAGGTATCACCGACCGCATCAATTGTCATTGTTCTAACGTCAGGGTCGGTGTCAGGTATGTATTGACCGATATTAAGAGTCGCGTAGCCGCTCCAAGAGCCAAATTGTCGCCATTCTAAATATCCAATGCCTTTTACATAAATAACATCGACGACATAACTAGTCGGTATGTTATTAAAGACGAGCATTGATTTTTTTTCAATAAGTTTTTCAATAGACTCACTTAGTTGACTTTCATTTTCTCCATCCAATTCTAGACCGGCATTAATAATAACGTTAGAAATTTCTTCTTGAATATCATTTAAAAATTTAGCAGTGACAATGGTACCTGGGGTGCCTAAAGTTGGATTTCCCGATATAAATCTGTTATTTTCTGTTTGAATTCGCTGCATAATTTCGTCCTATAAATAAGCAAAATACACAAATGTATGAGCTGGCTTTAAATCTTCGAAAAGAGTTTCAATAATTGGATCTCCAAATTTAAGTAACCGTTCTCCGGCACTTGAACCTGAGGCTCTGAATAAAAAACTACTACTACTACTACTACTACTACTACTACTACTACTACTACTGACAACTACTTGCCAGACCCAGATCACGTCATCATCGTAAACAGCGTCACCAACACGACTGTAATCAGCATAAAATGGCTCTAACTCTACTATTTCAATCGCATAACCGATTTTTTTTGCAAGACTAATAAAATAATTAATACTAAGTCCACCGGTTTCACTCAGTTTCAACAAAACCCGTTCTACTCTCTGTGTATAACTTTCATTAACTGTTGACTGTATTTCTAAAACCCGCTCCCAATCCACAATTAAATCAGCAGCAAGCCAGGGGGTAATTGCATTACTAACTGATGTACTTGAACGTTCTAAATCATCTAACTGCTTACTTTCTGCAGTTAACTCAATGGTTAGATTTGGACCAGCTCTGTTATAACTGGGCGGTAGCAACAAAAAAAGTAAGTTTTTATAATTCATCGCATCTCGCTTATAGTTAACTCTCCTAATCTAAGCCATTCGACAACATTTTTATTAACAGACGCCTCAACATTCGATATAGGCTCATGCAATTGTCTATCAACGACTCCTATAATGTTGCTAGCGAGTGCCTCTAATTGTGATCGCACAATACTTTTGCCTGGCTCTATTGTTGCAAAAAATGTTGTTAATGCATCACGATAATTGATTTCGAATTGATTTAATGTGATGCCGTTCAGGTGTACGTCAATCGTGATATCTACTTCTTTGACTTCTGGAGCCAGAACCAGAGTTGATTTTGCTGTAACTGGTCTGACATTATCAATATGATTTTTAGTTTTTATAATTGTGTCTTCAGAGGGCAAACCGCCTCCAGCAATGATAACTGTATCAACGGTGCCGAGTCCTCGGCGCAATGGGTAAACGTAGGCACCTGTTACACCCTCAACCTCCATTGCCCAGCGTTTATAGTCGTATTTATTACCTCCGGCGGGAGGTCTACGAATCAACTCTAAAAGTCGATCTAAAAGTTCTTCATCAGACTCAGAGTCAGTTCCCCCGACCGTAGTTATATCTGTTACATTGCTATCAATTCCATTAGGTGTTTGAACAAAAACACCTGACAAGCCTTGATGATTTCCTGCTATTCCTGATTGTAGAGAGCGAATGATTATGTTGCTTGTGCCGGCATCTCCTATGGTAGCTACACCGATTGATTCAAATGCTTCTCCGCTTTTTGTGCGTATAATCGAACCGGATTGAACAGTTGCTCCAGTTTCGCCTGTAATAACTGCTGTACCTGTCGCATAAATGGCTAATTTTCTATATATATTTCTTAATGCACAATGCAGTTCCAGATACTCAGTATCTGCTGTGTCTGGAAAGATCTGTTTGCAGATCCACGATTGATATTGATACAAGCCTTCTACACAAGACGCAACTGATGAGGCTCTAATATAAAAATCAGAATCTTCAGCAATATGTGCTTCAGGATTCAGATTTTTTATATCTCGTAAGAGATCATCACGTATCTTCGTAAAGCTAGGAACAACAAATGGCATTATGCAACTCCCACTTTATGAGTAAATAATGATTTTTTACCAGTAATATCAGTCACAATAATATTTAATAAGCACCAACCATTTTGATCTATAGCTTCTGCAGTTACTTCTATTTCAGACGCTCTATTTGATTCAATTAAAGGCTGAAGTGCAACTTCTGCATATTGTTTTGCTAATAGATAGATACGTGAAAGATTTTTTTCTCTAGTTAACTCATGCAAACGAGAACCCAACTTTGGGTCTGCCCACCAGCTGCCCAACGGTGTCATAAGACGAAGGTATATCGCATTGGCTAAATGATTTATTCGTTGACCGTCATAATCACCCGTGACTGGGTTAATAAAAGAATCCATAAGCTAGCACTCACATAACATCCTTCGAGACGAGATTTATTAAAGAATAATTCGTAATACTTAGTAGTTTATGGAATTCAGAGAGTTTAGTATTTTGACGCCTGTCAAAATCTATCAGGAGATAGGGGGACTGGTTTGTCCTCCAGAGTCTCCATTATGTAGATGGTCTTTTAGACTGATATCATCAGCTAAAATATCGCTATCAGATTTAATTAAGCCTGTTGCTTGTATTCCACCGTCTACCTGTGCGCCATTTCCGCCTGAGACATTAATCCCAGCATTGCCTTGAATAGAACCCTCAGCAAGCAGCCGTTGAGAAGTGGTCAGCAGTGGCGTATTAAATTGACTGCTTGCACTAGCATTAACTTCGTAAGATTTACAGTTAATTTTAAAAATGTCACATTCAACTTCAATAATACGGCCGCGCTTTAAAACGATTTTTGAACCCTCATCAGTGTATATGGCCACTTCACCCGCTGCTAACTCTTTCAAACGATAAGAGCTATGTTCAGTCGCAACGATAATACCATGGCTAGTTTTACCACCCATAGGGACAACCACTGCCTCAGTGCCAGGCAGTGGATTTGACGTAAAGCCATAATGTTGGAAAAGTTCATTATCGCGTAACTGCTCACCAGCTAACGCTTCACCCGTAGATAATTGGACACCTGTTGTACTTTTAGTACTGGATAATACAGCACGAAACGCTTGCCGAACTCTTCCTATTGCTCTATTAATACGTTTATCTAAATCTTTAATCATTGCCTACACCTATACAACATCAATAATAGTAGGCACTAATTTGCCTTTCTTAGAGCGAGATTTACCTTTGTTTTTTCCTGTTTTTGACTTCCTTTGTTTATTTTTATAAGCTTCAATTGACCAAATTTCATCTTCTTTAAGAATAAGCTCAGTGTTTGTGGGTTGACCTCGACCACCAGTAAATTTACGTGACATTAAAAACCAAACTTCATCAAGTCCGTGAATATCTGATTTCACATGCACTCGCTGGCCTGGTGTCCAAAGGTCACCTGATGACGTTCGGTGACCATAAACTTTAGCAGTTAAAGTTACTGCATTTAGTCGACTGTCAGACATAATCTTCATCGCACGTTTTTTTGCTTCATTAGTATTTACAACATCACTCTCAATCACTATATGAGGACGATGAACCTTCATGTCTTGGTCTTTTGCTACACCTTTGATGTTATTTGCACCAATTTCTCCAATGCCATGAGATTGTGCTAATACTGTCACTTCTGAATAGCGGTCAACAATACTGCGCGTATAGTCTAAGGACTCAATATTATTGTTTTTCCCGTCCTTATTTAGAAACAGTGTTGCAACTGGAGTAACAGTATAATCAGGACCACCGACCACTAAAGTGCCATCGGGTTCCATCCATGGCCATAAACCATTTGCAGCAGCAGCTGCCGATAAAACATCCCACGCTGTCATAGCTGGTTCAATATGTATCTTCTCAGTTTTTAATGTTTCAGTATCACTTCTAATTTCTATTTTCGTAATACCTAAAGGCCTTACGACTTTAGCGATTACTTCATCCAGTGTAATTTCTTTTGCGACAAAAATAGGTGCTGCACTATCTAACAAAACAGCAATTAAGTCTCGACCAGAAATTGTTAAACTAGATTGACGAGCAACATGGTGACTGATTTCGTCAATTTGGCCTATCATCACCACATCACTACCTACCGTCACTTTTACTTCCACTCCTGCCTCAACGGATGGTGGGAAAACCCCGTCCGGCAAACCCAAACTTACACTCCAAGCGTCTGCAGGCACCTGAAGATTTGAATCAATACTATAGCTAGACCATTCTCTATGCGCCTTGCCAGCAATCAATAACTTAACTTCATTAGGATCATTTTGCGTAGACATTAATAATAGTTCCTGCTAATACTTTATTTGGGTGTCGGATGTGCTTGTTTAGTTTTAGAATTTCATTGGCTCGTTGATAATTGGCATATAGCTTATGTGCTAAAAGATGTAAACTTGTATCAGACTCAATCGTTATCTGAGTTAGTGATGGTCGATGTTCCAGCAAAGCGGCTGCTGAGTTTTGAACATGAAAAGCAATTGATTTTAATGACTCGCAAACAACTCTTGATTTTTCAACTCCGAAAATTTCACGCATACTGTCAATTGCTCGCTGTAACGCTCTTCTATAATCCGCTGTTATTGTTAGTATTTCTTCTTGAGACAGAAAATATGACTGCTCTAACTGAGTTGTTTCATTATGAACACCAAATTGGATTTGCGAGTCATTAAAGTTCTTCTGATTATTTAAAAGTTGATCGGAAAAAATATCATTCACGACACCGGCCAAGCTAGTTACGGCGCTTAAAACCAAGACAGATTCTATTAGTTTGACATCCGTTTCAGTAATTATGTTTTGAAACATTGGAAATTCACTGTCAAGAGAAAACTGCTCTGACTCAAGAGTGCCTAATTGATATTGAGAGGGAATCTTGACCATTTCATCAAAACTAGTCAAAAGATTTCGCCATGACACCATTAATGCTGGGCCAGCCAAATCTGAATTATCAATCATCTTATCGAACGATGCATTAATATCAGCAATATAAGCCCTTGGATCTGAAGCCACATTACTGTTACTCAGAATTAAATTAGATGTACGAGAACGAAACAAACTCATAACAGTAGCGCCAATCACTTGGATTGCACTAAAGTTTGTTAATGTAGAAATGTTCGAACCCTGCGCTCTAAGATTATCAATACTGTCTAAAAATAAATTGATATATTTGTTTAAAGCATCTTGAGCAAAAAAATCAATTAGTTCCATCATCCATGACGGAAGATCTAATGAAAAGAATGGATTGCTATCTTGATGTTCTACCCAAGTCACTGCCACTGAAGCATAATCAAAATTATCAGCATCGTGTTCAACACGATAATTCAATAATTGCATCTGAGGCATTAAGCCAAATACGGGGTGGACTAATTCACCAGATCCTTTTTCATCCAGTGCATTTAAAAATACGTTGAGTTGATGCTCATATAACATTCCAGTAAATACAGCTGTCATTGAAATATGTCGAGCTTTACGTCCCAAATCTTCTTGATCTGCACCGTCAACATATGGATAAAGGTGTTCTTGAACATCACGGCTTACTTCATCACTCGTATTAATTACATCAAATTTAACGCCTCTGAATGAAGCTTCCTGCAGTGTAAATTCCCACGACATTAGTTTCTCCGTGCCTCACGGCTATTGATTTCGTTAATCGTAGCAACGATATTTCCATTTTGCACATCAACAGTTGTTTTAATATCCAATGCTAAAGGAGTTTTACGTGCCATTTCAACACCTGATTTCACTCCTTTTTCAACAGCAAGTCTGACCATCGTTTGAAGCTCCTCAATAGAGGCTAAAGGAGTTTGACTAGCAGCATATGCTGACGTAGCCATAGCACGAATATAGGCACTATCTTCCTCGCTGTAACCATCCACTCGTTTATGTACTGATTCATCGAGATTTTTGTCTTTAGCCCCCCAAGCGACAACTGCATCGACAATATCGCTACCCACAGAAATAAGACCATCTGCAATGAAAGGGCCTGCTATTGCACCGATTACACCACCAATTGCAACCCCAATAGGGCCGCCGGCCGCTCCAACTGCTGCACCGGCTTTGGCTCCAGCCCATGACGAACCCGCTGATACCGCAGTATCAACAGCGATGTTTTTGTAGGCGTGATTTTTTTCTTCAGTAGACATATCCGACATAGCGACATTGGCAGCACCAAGCGCTCCATCAATACCATGAAATAAAGCAGCAGTTCCGGCTACTGAAGCACTAGGAATAACTCCTTTACCTCTGGTCGCACTGCCTGTTCTATTTCCACTTGCACTAGGCTTGCCTCTGCCTGTTATGCCTTTACCTCTCGCAGCTCCACGGCCAAAAACAAATCCCCCCAAGCCTCTTGCAACAGCCAAACCACCAGCTGCCAATGCGAGTGCCGCTAACGCATCTTTAGCCATAATCATAAAGCGAGTCAACTCTGGATATTGAGCTGCATATTCAGAAACGGCTAAGGCTAAATCACCATATTTACTCGCCATCTCTTTATACGCCGTGTACTCAGCGTCTTGCATGATATTGTCACGCTTTTCCGTTTTGTTTTTAGCGGTAGATGCCAAGACACTGTAGTTTTCTTCATTAATTCCCGCGGCAGAGTCAACTTGTGAACGTACATCAGCAACATATTCTCTGTTATTCATGTATCCAACAAGCGCCAATAGTGCTTGTTGATCCTGAATAATTTGACCGACTGAGGAACCTTGAAGTAATGCAGCCTGAGCTTCCATGGCGGCCATTTGTTCAGAACTTTTATTTTCACTGGACTGAATTTTTGTCGCTAATTTCTGATATTCATTATCGCTACCAACTATAGAATCAACAATTCCAACAAAAGCATCTAATGAGTTCTTGCCTTCGCCACGAGCCTTCGCTAAAGTACCGCTTAAATCAATACTTTTGCCAGGTGCAATTTCAATTTTTTCAGCAGCTCTAGCGGTATCGCGACTGTTGATTTTCATTAAAAGGTTCTTAAGATTGTTACCCCCAGCATCTGTACTACCTGCGGTAATTAATGACGCTTGAGCTGCAGTGACCAACGTTTTAAAGTCTTCTAACCCAGACATACCTGATGTACCACCTGCAGCCATCAGTTCAGGCAACCAACGTGCCATATCTCTAATTTCGAAACCACCAGCAGAGCCAGCCTTAGCAGCAATATCAAGCATAAGAGGAATCTCTTCTTCGGTGATTTTGAAGTTCTGCATTGCGCGTACTGCGATTGCACCCATTTCACTGGTCGTGGCTTGTGTTGCAATGGCTGCTTTTTGGAGCTCAGGCAATAAGTTAATCGCCGTTTCCTGAGGCAAAGCGCCTGAAGCGATCATCAAATCTAGCGCATCAGCAGCGTCGTCACGTGAACCTCCGTATTTAGTGGCTTCCGAAATGGCTCCTCTTAATATCTCGATGCCAGCTAGTTTAGCTTCTTTTCCTTCACCTTCATATGCTGTCGCGGACATATAAGCCAAACGTTGTTCATAGTCAATCGTGCGATTGACTGGCTGAGCCATGACATAACCTGCACCCGCCACCGCACCAACGACTTGAGCTCCACCGCTAAATATATTTCCAGCTCGAGACAATGCAGATTGAGATTGGCCTGTTGCTTTCAACTCTTTATTAAGAGCAGCAACACGAGTTTGCATTTGCTGATAGGCTCTTGCCTGTTCTTGACCTGATAAACGGCCTGTTTGAGCCAAGCGGCGATAAGCTGCTTCTGTGAGCGCTATCTCTCGTCGAATCCTATCTTCAGAGCGTATACCCAAGCGCTCTCTGTCCTTGTACATACGAGTTGCTTGGTTTTGTGTACGTTGGGTAACACGCTCTTGTAGTTGCGCTGTTTTTTCGTAAGAACGAGTCGCTTGATCATTTCCGCGCAGTACTTCACTCGACGTTCTACGAGCTTGGTCGGCGATATCTTTTGAGCCTCGAACAGCAGATTGGTTAAGCTTTTCAAGTTTGGCTGATGCCTGATCATCAGCCGTAAATCGTAATGAATATTTTAGATCTCGGCTCATTTTGCACCATTATTGAGAGGACGTTGACGTAAACTTTTAACTCGCCTTGTCGCTGACTGATTTAATGACGGGTCACGTGACCGTTGACCTTTGCTAGTTGTGAGTGCTTTTCCTATTTTTAGGATGAAGCGGTTGGCAAATTGTTCATAGCAAACCGCTTCATGCTCTCTAATAATCTCTAGATAGTGAGCAACCTCAACTTCTGTCAGCTGCTTATACTCTTGATTACTTATTCCGTAGCGGCCAAGGATGAGTTTTCCTGCTTGGTATTCTTTAAGTCTGGATTCATAAGCTCGCGCTTTTTTTTAACTCGGAGCAAAGCTTCGTTGAGAGCATCAAAATCATTATCAACTAAATTTTTACTTAATAAATCAAAGGTGATTTTGTCTTTTGGTATATCTCCAAGTTCTGTGATTGCTGATACCATCATGGCAAAAGATACTCGCATGCCGCTACCTGTACCATGAACCTCAATCGCATTGATATTATCTTCGACGGTTGGAACACGAACTTCAAAATCATAGTGCCACTTGCCACCAAATTGGATCCCATATTGAAGGCGTCCTTTTTCAGTAATTTTTGACATCATTACTCCTCAATTTTTCGAGCAGCGAACATAGAAATATCTCTACGCGCTTCGTTATCTACGTTATAGGTATCACCCACTTCAGTGGTGTAACAATCGAGGTAAGAAATTCTCTTACCATTTTCGTTAACAGGGTATTCCGTGACTTTTGCTCCTTCAACAGCACCCCAACTGATATCACCCGTTAACGGAATCACGACGGTCATTCTAAGTTCAAACTCCTGAATTCCACGAGCGAACTTTGTCACCCGTCTATTGCGATTCATGGTTTTTACTGGTTTGGTACCCGTACGTTCAGTCACGGCCAAATCAATAACATCAAACTCCCTACCATTAATTTCTGCGATGATTGCGCCCTTAACTTCTTCTAATGCCATGATAAAACTCCTAATTACAACAATAAGTCAATCCGACCAGCGAAAACATGCAAGCCGTTCACGACATCCGCAGGAATAGCCGCGTTTAGACGATTAGTATCTTGTGAATCACGTTCAAGAATTAACGCTGGTAAATTAGCTTCAACTTCTTCGATAATTTCGAGCTCTTCAATTTTTAAAAGTACGTCTACTAATTCAGAACGCACCTTTGGTGGTGTTCTAGACGATAATTTTTCTCGTGGAAAGCGTAACGAAATACGTTCTCGACATGCTTTACGAACATAGTGAAGGGTACGCATTGTGGTGATATCTAATAAGGCGACATCATCTGTACCTTCGGCATTTTTTAGGTAAGTGCTAATTGCACGTACAATCTGTACTTTATCACCTGGACCTATTTCCAACGGTGTCACACCACTGTATAACGCATTGGTTGTTTCTGAACCTTCAATTCGTAGTTCTACCGGTGTAACATCCAAACCGTTTAATGCTAGTGTGTTTAGTGGTCGTGCAGGGTCTTCCTCTGAAGCAATCACCGCAGCATAAGCAGCCGCAATTTCCGCTGCTGAACGAACTGAACCATGGTGCCACGCAAATGTAATCAGTCCACTATTGAGTGCTTTAGCTGTCGTAGATGCTGATGATAGCGTGCCTGCCGTTCCAGCTACACCGATCGCATCTCGTTGCTCCATTGAATGACCAACTGCATCAACGTGTTGACGTAATGTTGTGAGCGTTTCAACAGTATCAAAAGGTGCTACAACAATTTGATGATTAGCACTAAAAGCGGCCGCAAGTGCTGGGCCGATATCCGGGTCATTCGCACCATCTGACATGGGAGTAGTTGTAATATCTATTTCCGATGCTGTCGCGAGGCCACTAAACTTAATACTGTTACCTGCAAGACCTTTATGTTTTGCCGTTAATGTTATGGTTGACATTGTTGTGCTAGCAGCAACGGGTAGATCCGGTGAGCTATTAATCAATGTTGTTAAACGCGTAGCAATAGATGCCGACTCTTCACCATTCGTCACAGACACAGCAATGCGTTCACCAGCAACTGTCAGTGACACATCTCCAACAGACGTTGCAGTACCTGTCAATGTGATAGTGCCTGATGCTGCTACACCGGCCTCATCGTCATCTACAGCAACTACACTAAATTGTGCATAAGGATTGGCTTTAATTGCTGCACGAACCATCTTGTGAGCAATGGAACCGTGACCAAATTGTTCTGCAGCCAGAGCATCTGAACGTACGTCAACAACGGTTAAAGCAGGTACAGTACCAGTCGACAAACGTTGCCCAACCAATAAAACGCGTTGTAAATTACCGGGTAAACTACGCACAGCCAGCTTTGTGTTGAACTCAAAATATTTCCCGGGAATACGAATACTGCTAGGGATTGAATCAAAACTAATGTTAGGACTTGCCATTTGTCACTCCTCGTTTTTTTGCATCAGTTTCCTGAAGGGGTACATCTTCAGCTTTATAAACTACGAGTTCACCGGTTTGAATACGGCGGTAATAATAAGCTGTTGCAGGAACTATTAAATACTCATTATCTGTAATCACTCGTCGCGGACTGAACTCTTGAGGCACGACTAGGCCAGTTGCCGCTTTTACTTTTAAGGTTTTCATAAATCATCCTCATTTGTTTTAATAATGTCATTCGCTATCGGAGTCAAAATTGGCGGCTCTGTTATTAAGTGAGCATCAACTTCTTTGAGAATTGGATACTTACCGTCGATACGGCCGTTATACAATGCAAATAACTCATCTCCGTCATGTTCGTCAGGTCGTGGCCATTCCATATTTGGTAATACTGTTTCAATCCATTCGCATTCAAATTCACATGCAAAAACAGAAAAGGCATCATTACGCAATGAGGTATTGAATAAAGTCCGCACACGGCCCGGTCGAAGTGCTTTGATTTTCAAACCAAAATCTTGCCCCATCAATAATCGACGAACGGCATAAATCAAGGTATTGGTACCTATCTCATCGACTCGACCTGTAATTCTGCTGGCTCGTTCTTTGCGAACGTTTTGTTGTCCGACCATGACAACAAAAACCCCTGTATTAAGCCACTTCCTATCTGAACGCTCAAATGATGTTGAGTTAGTGATACCACCAAACGTTACCCATGCTGCGGGCAATGCTGAAACAATACGGCCAATTTCTTCATCCATTTCGCCGCCATACGAGACAACATCCCTGACCATTTTTCCTAGTCCAGTTTTCAATCGTTCTATGATGGCAAGTTCAATTTGATCATAAATCACGGTCATTAATAGTCCTCCAAGTCTTTAGCAATCCGACTACCTACTGTTAAACGTTGGACCCGATTACGGTCAGCAGGGGCAGAAGTATCTTCAGGAGTTAACTTCACTTCACCGCGAGCGATCATTTGGAGCATACGAATGGCATCACGATGACGGTCTCTCATTTCATCTGTGACAAGAACTCCTCCTGAACCTGCTAGACGATATCTTGCTAAATCACAACACAGACCTTTAAGAATTGTTCTAGCTCCTTGGCCGGCGTCAACGGACTTCTCATGCATCCAGCCGATGTAACCGTCAATATCTGCGCTGGCCCGATCCAGAGCAGCTTGTACGGTTACTTCATCGACCACACCATTATTTTCACGATCAGACAGTTGACGAACCTCTCGTTCGCCAAATTGTTCAATCATGTCAATAACTGTTGCATAACTCATTTCGTTACCTTAACTACAGATTTTTTAACCGCTGTTTTAGGGGTGGATGTAGGCTTGTCAGAAACGGGGCTAACTTGTTCAGTGACAACACCTGATTTCACCAAGTCCTTAGCGATATCGTCAGGTATCTCAACAACACCTGATTTCAAGGTTTTCCCTTTATAACGAATAGGGCTGTTGATTGAGTAAACTTTCATGATTAACCTCTTAGTCCAGCATTTTGGAATAAGAAACCCGCACCAGACCCCGCAATAACCGGTGCGTTGTCATCTGAAACACCATAGATCCAAGATTTCGCATTGGCATCCCAATATGGCTTTTCTACGAGCGGATGACCCTCGATAAAATAGGTATAACCGAAGGATGGTACTTCATGACTAGGGCTTGGAGACTTATCTCGATAGCAGAGATGAGCATCCTTGCGCCAGACATCACCAAAGGCATCATCAACACCGGCAACAATCGCATCACCTTCCACAATCTGTTCAATTTCTAGAATTTCTTGCAATTGTTGAAGAGTTAATCGACCACCGACAGCATATTTAAATCGCTCAATCAGTTTGGGGTGACTTTTGAGTGCTGATAATGCAAGTGGGCTTACAGTCAACAAGTTAGGTTTACGTCCCGTTGACGCTCGAATTGCTTCACTTGCTTCGTCAATATCTTTTTTGGGGTCAGAAGAATCTACTGCCCATGAGTCACTCCTAGCATATGACAGCTTGTTATTATTACCGTAGTTGTTAGGGTCTAACGCAAGAGAAGCACATTCGTACTCATGAGACAGATCCATCACATCTTTAACAACAGCAATAGAACGTGACGCTAAATCAATACCAGGCACCTGTGATGCATCACGCATCAGTTCGCGTGGTACTTTAGCTTCTAAAGCGGACGGAACAATTGCATACGGCTTACCTTCGTAACCGAACTCAATACGCTTAGTCGCACCACCTGGTGCACGACGTGTGTTCACTAATTTAAAGCTTTCTTTACCAAACTCAATAACTCGACCACCGTATGCAACAACTGGCACACGAGGAAAAATTAGAGAACCGACAAAGTTACTTTGTACGTATCCACGTGCAAATTTACTTAAAATTGGATCGATAACTCGTGTTTGTGATGGGTTCATTTTTTATCCTTAAACTGTAGTGCCAGCAATACCCGCTGAACAAATTAATACTTCAACAAACTCTCCTGTAGCTGCTGATTCCACGGCAATGGCTACTGGCACACCTGCCACATGAGGGGCTACCTCACCTTCAGTGGCAACTTGCAGTCTTTGACCTGCAGTGATGTCTGCGGCTGCAGTTGCAGCAGCAGTCCCTAAGACAATTACCGGGAAAACATCACCTACAGCGGCGTCATAAACAGCAACGCCGTGTGCATCTTTTTCCGTAATAGCAACGTTACCGTCTAGTGTCACTAATTGACCTTTAGCGATAGTGGTCGCTGCAATGACCGACAGTGTTAATACATCAATGTTTTGCTTCATTTCATTTCTCCAATTAACCGCCAACAGCCTGTACTGCTGCAACCCAATCAATCCCTGGGTGTGAGTTTTGATATTCAGTCGCTTTACGATATAAATCTGACTGAGCTTGATCTACTTGGATACCTTGAGGTGCTGAAAACTGTAACGGTGTTGCCATCTCGGTAAAGGCTGACTTTTCTGTATAGTCAATACGGTTTGGCAGCGCCGATAATAAATCACGCAACACCGCATCAGGGCTTTTAGTGATTTGCGTGCCAGACTCACTGAAATGTAATGGCTCCATTTCTGGAAGTACAAACAACAATTCAGCCACAGCAGGAATTTCGTTTGGCAGCAACTTGCCATCAGTCGCTAAACGTTCAGCAAATTGCATCGCTGCCTCTCGTTTCAATTTAGCTTCATGCGCTGCTATTTTTGCTTCAGCCTGAAAAACTGCTTCTTCTCGCGCGGCCAACTCTTTTGTTCGCGTCATATCGTCGTGATCATCAAGGGTCATTGATGGCTCCTGTGTATCGGTTATTAGAGGGTTGTTAAAATAAACAGCGTTGCCTTCAGCAAACTTGACAGGCTTTAAACCTTTAATACTGGGCGCAGCTGCGCCAAGAAAGCCAATGTGTTGAAGGTATTTCTTACCCGGCATCGGATTGCCTAGTGTATTGGCAAAGTACAAACCTGCTGAACGATTAGGAAAGCGTTTGTCATTTACCATTTCAGCAAATTGAGGTTCAACATTTTCAACCTCAGCAATTAATGTGTCTGCGTCAACGCTAAGTGACTTAACCCAACCGTACGCTGGCGCATCAATTTCAGGATGGCCAATCACTAAAGGAGCTCCTGCGAAGTCTGGATCATATGTTTGTGCAATTTCGTGTAAATCATCTAAGGTGATATTCACTTTTCGTCCATCGGATGATACGTGCTGGCCGACTTTAAATATTTCGAGTCTATGCATGTCTGACTGAGTGCCGTTATTAATTTTCATAGAGGCATCATGACTGAAATAATAGAAGTTGTATTTTGACGCGCGTCAAAATCCACACCGTTATTAGGTATAGATTGAAAAGTCGGATAGAAAATGAGTAATTAAATGACTGACAAGCGCTTTAAAAGAGTTTATAAAGCCTAGAAAAGGATTTTTTGGTGTATAGATAGCGATAAAGGGTTAAACGCTCTAGAATCGCCTATTTTATCATCTTGAAATTTAGCCAATCAAGGACTGTAAATAGCGTTCGCCAACTTTTTCAATTTCTTCAAAATCACCCTCATCAAGTTGAAGGAATGGACGAGCTGGCATCTCTACTTTTTTTACAAAACGACCATTAAAGCGTAACGCCTTTGCACGTTTTGGCTTTATCGTTCCACCAAACTGATGTATACCTGCATAGATTACATTAGTACCAACAACAGCGGAAGTGTCATCATACAGTCTCGTAATACTATTTTTAAGGCGCCCAGTGTCTTGTAGTTTACTTGGTGTGCCATCTCGTTTTCCTAACCACTTTGGACGTCCTCCGCGCTCAAAGTTTTCAGATACGGCTGTATCCATCACATGCGACACTTCTTGCATTAAAGGGGTCGTATTCCGTAACCCATCAATTAATGCTTGGAAAGTATCTTCCATACCCTGTATATCGACTTGGATTTCAATCATTGTTATAATACTCCTAAGGTGTTGTCGTGATGGCAGAAAGACGCTAGGCTGACCGCGCGGACGGTAATTTCAAACCCGTCGGTACATGGAGGATACCCCTTAACCAGTAGGGAGACGGCGCCCTCCCACGACAACATCTATTTCTTCTCCCAAAGCAATCTATATCGTTTATCTTTAAGATCAGTGTTATCAACCCTACCTGCACTACGAATAAAATTTGATCTAACATCCTGACGAATATTATCTTCTCTGATTGTTTCAGAGTAATTGATTCTCACAATTACTTTTTCAGAACTAACCTCTACGCTCGAAATAACATACACCAGTGCTGGATCTAGCTCGTCGTAATAAATAGCCAAAGGCTCATTTATTAATTTAGGTAGTTGCTGAATAGAATTGTAAGATAACGTGGCGTCACGGCGTTTCTTGGAATCTCTGAATAAATGAAGTAGTTGCTTATCTCGCAAAAGAATGGCTGAATTATGAGGTATTAAACTGGGATTGTTTAACGATTCTAGCTGCTTAATAAGTTCATATGAGAGTACACCAACCAAACGATATTCACCTCTAGCTTGTTTTCCTGCATTTATTTGATCTACCCATGACTTAAACTCTTCAGCTGTTGTTCGTTTAAATTGAAGATTTTTATCATATGTTTTAGCAGCAATCATAGGATCTGATTTTTGAATCTTGTCAGTCAAGACTTGACCTATGCTGCTTTCGTTATCTTTAATCCTTGGTCTCTGCCCGAAGCCAGGTCTAGCAGAAAAACTAACGTCACGGTTAGGGTGTTTAAAAATAGTAACTGGGCGGAATGCACCACCAACACGCGCTTTACCTTCACTTAATAAACCATCACTATTAAGTGGTTTTAATCCAAAGCGGTCTAAATCAGCAGAGCGCAATGACCTGACAGAGCATCTACAATTAAAATCGCAGGGTGGATAGTGGCTATCCCAAAAAGGATCGTCGTGACGAAATACAAGACCGTGTAACGCCGCATGGCTTGGCCGAGTGCGTTCATCCATCACTGCAACATACTGCCAATAAGGTGCAATCTCAATGTCTCGTTGTAATTGTTTATATTTGCCAGCCATATAAGCAGACTGCAAATTGGTTCTAAATATCGTTTCCAAACGATAAGGTGCTAAGTTGTTTGCAGTCACCACACCGTCGCCATCGGCTACGACACCACCATCCGTTTGCTGCCAACCCCTACGTGATATATGACTTTGTATATTTTTTTGAAACTCAGTTAGTGTCGTTCCGTTTTGTAATGACTTTTCTAATTCTTTTTTTATATCACCTAAGAAATCCATTTCAGCAACGCCAGCCACAGTGAACGCTCGATGTCGTGCTGCGTTATATGAGTCCAATGCATTGCGACTAACGCGATAGCCAAGGCTTTCAAAATACTCAATCGCATCATGTGGAGCCAAGGTTAATGCAAAACCTAAATTAGGGGCTTTACTCATTGTTTACCTGCTGTGATGAGAGTTGACCCCACAAATCAGCCACAAAAATTGCATTAGCCAGTGTTTCAGCAAACTTCTGTGTATTCATGTCCGGTATAGACTCCAATAACAACTCTGCGGCTTCTTCATCCGTTGCACCATTTTTGATCGCTGCTATTACTGGTACGACTAAAGGATCAGTGATTTCCGCATACAATGCCATCGGTATTGATTCAATCGCATTATCTAATCGTGCTTGTGCAGCAATGACCGAACCTAATGAAGGATCTTTTTGTAATGTGGCTATAGGTGCTGCAAAACCAACCGGCGTGTTCCTGTCAAGACCTGCAACAGGGATTTTAGGATCTTCCCATTCGCCACCATACGTTTCTTGAACGTAATTGAGGGTTGGTCTATAGCCTGTAGTTCTAGCAACTGACTCATCCCGGTTTGCTCGTGATAGCAGGTCTTCAGAAACCTCTGTTACTCGCATCACAGTTGGCGGCTGAGCGCTAGAAAAATTCCAAGCAGTCAGCCATCTTGCAGGACCAAGATTAAATGATTCGCAAATAATATCAGCATCTGCTTTAATCAAGTCTTGTCGCACATCCCCTTGGAGATCCTCATTACCTAATTTTCCGGGTGTTCCTTGGGTACTCGCAGTTTGTCCAAGCACCACCTTTGCCATTGTGCCGTCCATTGCGTCATGTAAGGAACGATAGTCAGACACGCCGGAGCGAGCAGCCTCGATTAATTCAAGTTGCATATCATGGGGAATAATGACGGCAGCATCATTACCAAGAGCCGCGCCAGCAGACAAAAGATTACGTCTTTCTTCAGCATTAGCAGATCTTGGATCGTACTTACCCACAGCCGTCGGTACGGCAAACTTATCAAGAAAGGTTAGCCAGGACTTTAGTCCGTGTCGTTTAAAAAAAACAGGCCAATAGAGCCAATGCGCTAAACCTCGGCCATAGGGTTCATCATCATGGTCTGCACCAGTTGCGAAATGCCAAAAATATGGAGCTTCAACTAATTCGCCCTGAAACATGTTGTCTGGCGTTAATAGACGTAATCTACTTTCATCGTCGAAACGAAAACGTTTACGGTCTCTGACTTTTATTTTTGAGAGGCCAACAGTATTGTTTTGTCGCTCATAAATTAATTCAGCAACACTATAGCCATAAAAAATTCCAAATAGCATCAGGTTGGTAACGCGGTCCCACCCTATGTTATCAAGCTGCTGTTTTAAAAACTCAGCCGCTTTAACATCGATGGCATCATCACTGGCGGGATCAACTTTCCATTCGCACTGCACAACAGCTTTTTGCCGTTGTTCAAAAACGCTTTTGACCTGAGCATCTGAATAAACCTCTTCATAAAGCTGCAAATCACCACCACCCCGCAGATTAAGGATTGAGTCAAAAGACTGTAATAGTGGCCCTATATATGGTCGTGTAATATCACGACCGGCTCCTATACTTGCAATTTCGTTACCCATTTTGGGCGTCTTTACTGTATTAGCCATTGAAACCTCTCAAATCCAATCGGCCAGATACGGTACCAAAACCATCATCCGTGATTGATTGACGAGTGGCGCTATCAAAACCACTCTGCATATCTGTTAATGTAGCGTTGGACATACTCTCGTACTCATAAAAATAGCCACCATCTTTAGCTGCATAAAGTGCGAGAAATAACGCCCATGTTCTGTCTGCATGACCTGCTGAATCTGATTCAGCCACAAAGCGGGGGGAACCGGTTGCGCTTTGTACTTTTTTAAGTTTATGTAAGTCTTCTCTTAATGCCTGATCGCCCAAAGGAATTCTCACTGTTTTATCCTCAAAAGCAGTCTTTCCTATTGTTGCCAACATCAGTTTGCTCTTTACAGTGAAAATAACACCTTCAACTCGCAAAGCACCATAGCGGTTCTTTGCATCTTCAACAGGTTTTTCACCCATACCTGTTTGGTCAATACAGCTACGAATGACGTTATAACGGCGGAAAACATCATCTAACAAAGCGTCTTGTTCTTTAAACGAAATTCGCTTATGAGCAATGATTTCTCTGGTCCAGAAGACATCACCAATTTGTTCGATGACATAAATAACAAATAGGTCTGAGCGCAAACCAATGTCTACACCCACATAACAGAGTCCACCTGTGTAATGCTCAGGCAAGCCCGCGTGCTCATGCTCCACACTATTAATCAAATCATGTGATAACCACGCTGAGGCTTCATCTAACCACTTGAGCTCAAACTCCTGAGACCAGGCATCTTCATCATTTAAGCCCTGACGGAGTTGTTTTACATCTCGAGGTAAGCCATCTGCTACTGCTTGATAAATATCGACAACGTGCTTGGACCATTCAGGGTTGTTGTCAGTCATTAACTCATAAAACTTGTTGCCTTTCCCATTGGGTGTGCTTACTACTCTTAGTTTCCAGCCCGCACTGATCACGGGAAACAAAGCCTTCCAAATTTCTCTGCTGTCTTTGTGAAAAGCAAACTCATCTAAAAACACATTAGCTGAGAAACCTCGTGCCGTATCTGGATTAGCTGGTAAAGCTGTAATTTTTGAACCATTTGGTAAAATCACTTCTAAGGCGTTAATGGTGGGGTCAAATGGCACTTCTTTATATTCAGCAAAAACACCAATCGCTTCCAGATGCAACTTAACGCCTTCATTGACCGCTTCTTTTGCTTGTCGTTCTCCGCGTGACAAAATAACCCATCTAGCACGCTCACCACGAGCTTCTGCAGCCAAACAATCTAATACAATTTCCAACGTCGTGGTAAAGGTCTTGCCAGTCTGTCGTGCAAACATCGCCACTTTGAAGCGACTATCGTCTTCAATCCAGCGCTTTTGATAATCGTAAAGGATGCCCTTAGCCGATTCCATAAATAGCCCTCGCTAGATCATTAACAGCAGCTAATCCTAAACCTGCTTTTTTGCCAGCGTCCTCGACTACTTTTGCTGCTTCTTCAATGACCAATCGACGAATCTCTTGCTCTCGTTTTATATTGGCCATTTGAGCTTGTTCAATGCGTTGAGCAACTAAAGCCAATTCAGACAGTGCTTTAGCCGGAATAGGCTCACCTGTCTCATTCAAGCTCATCGTGGTATCAAATGCCAATTGCTTAACAAACTCCATTAGGAGCTTTCCGATATCGCCTTCAGGTTCTTGACCTAGCTTCTCGGTCCAGATACGAGCCATCTCACGTGATTCACGAATACGTTTACCAATCGTTTCCATACGAGTCGCGTAGCGATTGAGACCAGAGCGGGAAATTTTACTATCTTCATCTAATCCAACTTCATCAATACGCTCATTAATCGCTTCTCGAATTTCCTCTTGAGTATGCTTCTTAGAACGCAAAAGAGCATTTAGCTCATCTTGCAAAGCTTGGGGTAATAGCTGAATTTTTGATGCACGACCTCGTGTTTGCTTATGTTTCATAGCTAAACCTAAAAGATTGGTCGAGGACGTTTAACTCCAGGGACTGAGACACGGCCTTGCGACACATCCAGTCCTTTATCGGTGATTTGCGCTACCATGTAGTCATTAGACAACTTACTGATGACTACTAAGCCTTGCTCTTCTAACCAGACTAGATGAGCACGCAGCAAATCACCTCCGATACGGTGACCGTACTGTTCCAAACACGTTCTTAAAATTCCTTCATTTGCGGAAAAGTCAGCGTCATCAAGACTTTTCAAAATCAACAACCGTTGATCAGCTGAAAAAATATCAAATTTACTCATTTTTTAATTTCCTTTTCAACTAGGAGACTCACTTGATGCGAGAGGCCTTTTACTGACTGGACGATGGCTTTATTATCACCACGTAACTCTGACATTAAAATCTTGAGCTCAGACATTTCTTCAGATGAGGGTAAATTATCAACCTTATTTTCTATATGCGACAGCCTAGACTTTGTTTCCCTCAGCCCATTACGTAATGGCAACATGTCTTCATGTCGAACATAGTTAGTATTGATCGTCAATTTAATAGCTCCCCACACTAAACCAGCAAGAAACACCAACACAGCCCAGTTCAGACGAACAAACTCAAGCGATGAAGTAATCATGTCCATTTCTCTGCAATCTCCTGACATTCAATGCAACGAGTGCATAGAGGCACCGCCTTTACACGAGCGGACGGAATAAGATCATCGCAATCGTTACAGTAGCGCGGACTATTAACATCGACAGCACTGGTATCAATTCGGCTGTGATTGGACAGTGCGACAGTAAGCTGCCGGTCGATTTCTTCTTGTGCAATATCTGCAATATCAGCCATCATTCACCTTGCATATTGTTTCGTATGTTTTGTTATGTACGTATATCTGGCGTTGCGTTTCAATTGTGTCTTTCTCATGAGCAGAGATAAGAGAGAAACCTGCGCAACTATTAACGACGGTAGTAACCTTCGTAGCGCATGCGCTCAACAAGCTCATCATCAGCAACATTGGCAGCATCAGCATTGATTTCTTTGCGTATCTGTGCATTTTGCAACTCCTTTTCAAGTCGAAGCATTTCAATAGACCGAGTCTCAAGCAGTCGTTGAGCGTCTTTTAATTCACTAGAGAGAGTAATTCGTCTGTAAGTTAGATAAGCAACGACAAATAACAAAACTCCAACAACTGAGCCCATTACGTAGATAGTCATCATTTTTCTACTCCTCGATCTTTCATCACAGTGACAGCCCCCTTAGTCGCTGCACCACCGCCACAGAAGAAAGCAAAAATAGCAAATAGCTCAGATACATAAGAGCGGTCCATAAATACGCTGTACAGCATCACTACGGACAGTAATACTGCACCGAAGAATTGAATACTGGTCGTCGTTGAAAGACGGCCATCCGTGTTAGTAACTAGTTCAGCTAAGCGATTAATCATCCGTATCCTCCGAACCGTATCGAAGATTAGAGGCCACGCGACGAGACCAGCCTTTACCAAAGGTTGGCCAAGTTGAAAGCTTGGTGTAGAACTCAAGTCTTTCGGCATTAAAATTTTTAATTACATCAGGAACCGACATGGTCTCAATGGCGGCCAATGTCAACGGTCCTACAATGCCGTCATCAGCCACGCCAACAGAACGCTGTAAGAATCTAATCGACTGACCCGCACCGTGATTAACGGCAGCATCAAAGAACTGAAAAGCAATTGCGGGATGATACTGGTCTGCTCGAGCTCGCTGCCAGTATTCGCTTTTGTAGATTTGTTTAGCTTCATGGCGCGTTAAGTCGCGCATACTACCTGTATAGCCATGCGACCTGGCAGTGCGGCGCGTTACACCAAACTTTGTTTCGCCACCGGGGTCATGAGGGTGATATACGTAACCACCTTCATGACCGATGAGACGATCAAATGCGATATCAAAATTAGACATGTTGTACCTATATTTCTTAAAGATACAAACATAGTAGAGGGGCGTAAAATAATTGTATTTTGACAGGCGTCAAAATAAAAAGGAGAGCCAAAACTCTCCTTTGTTTATCTATTCATTTTTAGTTATCTGTACTATAAATATTAATTTAAAGCTGTTTCAGCTTTATTCCTCTGCAAGTAGTTTTTCAATAAAAATCACATAAGGTTTCATTTGGTTAGAGCGACGATCATATCTATATTCAACTTCAACATTTGCTAATAGATAAGTTTTACCGAAAAGTGTAGAAGTATTAATATCATCAGCAAATTGTAATTTTATTCTATTAGGAACGACACCATCGATGGAGCCGTCCCATCCTGTTTTAGATTTATCTCTATCAGTAGAATGTAGTGTTATTCTTTGCCTTTCAAATGATTTGAAGTCTATCTGTTGCTGTACTTCATATTTAGTTGGTAGTTTTTCTAGGAATTCACTGGAAATATGGGCTGAATCTAAATATTCAGTATTATTATGTTCGGGATCGGAGCTATCAAAGAAAGAAATTTCAGCGTCAACATCACCGCGAACAGGCTCCGCAAATTTAATGGTGTTTTTTATATAAGATGCTGGTGACTGCTGTATTGCTTTCATGTAAACCTTCTCTACTTCTTCTGCAGGTTTGTCTAATAATTCAGAAGTGGCAATAACGACAGGGCTATTAACAAAAACAGGAGCATTATTATTACTAATATTAATTGTGTCTCCATTAGGTGAAGATAATGAATGTACATAAAATCCTGATGCCACTACTCCACCGACTAAGACTAATCCCATCAATGCCTTTCTCATTTTTGGATGCTCCTTAAGCCATTTTTCATATTCTTCATCAGAGTCGAAGAATAGCTTGAATATCAGTCGTTCAGCAATACTACCGGCTTCGATCTGTTCTATGAAAACCTCAATTCTATCAATTCTGATGTCAGTTAAGTTTTCAATGGTTTTAGGAGCTTTTTTTACAAGCTCTTTTAGTCCCTCTAGTGAGCTAATTAAAGTATCTATCGAAACGGGATTTGTTGTATTAAAAAATACAAACTGTTCTTCATCAATGAACAAATCAACAGCCATTTTTAACTTTACCTTTATTTTTACTCAATCAATTCAAATCAATAATCGTCGGTGTCAAACATTTACCATTCTCATCACAAACGGGCTCTTTGCTTGCGATTTCACTGCCACTCTCAATTGCATACAAACAGTTTTTTTCTATCTCAGCATGCATTTCTAACGAACTTTTAATCTGGGGACTACTATCGGCAGTGCTGCTTCTTGCCATTGCCAAAGACTGCCAGAAATCACGAGCAGAGTTCCCCATCATTGCACACCAACCAAAAGGCTGATCAAGTGAACTTGTGCCAAACTCCTGGCCACGCTTAGCTAGATCAATCATAAGCTTAGTAAATTCACTTATGACCACATCATCATCCGAAAGTATCAGAGGGATAAATAATTGAACACTTTCTTGTACTTCTTCGGTATATGCTACTACTGCCTCTAATTGAGGATTTTGCTTGGCTGAAATAGTAAAAGAACACAACAACATACTTACAAATAAAATTAGTTTTTTCATTATCTACTCCATTATTCTGCGACGCTTTTCGATCGCAATAATATTCTTATAAATCATATTTTCTACAATCTTACGATTCTTCAAAATCACAAACATTAGCGTTAACGCACCTCCAGCTATTGCCCAAGAGCTGCTTAGCACTAGAGGATAAATGTTGCTGTCTGACCACCAATAAGGACATACGAAGGCAAAGAGACAAAACGTTACTAACATCATAAAAGCTGATGAGTCAGTTCTTAGCTTAAGCTCCCTTTTCGTGACTATGTTTTCATCATTTTTAATCAACATGTCGCTCGCATTGTCTTGTTCAGACTTTTTTAAAACATACTGTTCGCATAACAAATTGACGACAACTTTAAAATCACCAGCTACATTAACCCCATGATCACCTTGATTGATTTGCGTAATTACTGAATCTTTATTCTTTGTCTTTGTTTCCACCGACGAAATCTCCTCCAATATTTATACCACCGTGACCTAAATTAGTTTGAGTAAGCTTCTTAGGCGCCGAACGCCCCTTACGATCTTTACTCGTATCAACACCCTCGGGCGCTTGACCACCTGAGAGTAATACAGCCAAAGCACCATTACGCACTGCTACTGGAGCAGCGCGATACGCATTCAATAAAACCTCTTCGTCAGCGGCAAGAGATTTTTCAATATCAACAGAACGCTCACCTGTGACGATATACAACACATCAACACCAATCTTAGACCAAGCCGCCAAGACAGCTGCATTTGGAAAAGCTGTTCCTTTCTCCCAATTCAATTGACTATTACGAGTAGCTTCAGCAACCCCTGCAAATGCCATTTGAGAAAAACCCAAGCGGTCACGCTCTTCTTTAATTCGATTACCTATACCAGCAGTATGCACAATTTAATCAACACCTATTGACTATGCACAAAATAATGTGCATAATACACCTAACAACCAATTAATTTACTAACAACATAACGCCAATTACTTGTTAGTACTTCGTGCAATATCGCACGCCTAAATTTATTAATGAGGACTATCTAATTATGAAAACTCCTGAGCAAGTTAAACAAGAATTTCGAGCAGAAGGTAAAACCTTCTCCCAATTTGCACGTGAAAAAAATGTGCATGTCAATGAGGTTTATAAAGTCCTCAACGGTCAGTATAAAGCCCATTACGGTCAAGCTCATGAAATAGCCGTTGCCCTAGGATTAAAAAAAGACCCTGAGCGCCGAGTTGCTTAACGTTAACAAAATATAACCTATTTTACATTTCAAATCTAAATTTTATTTAGACACGAAAAAACATTAACAAAAACTTGGTCTTCAAATATGAGACGAAATTGGAAAAATATACAACCTACCAGCCTAACTCATGCGCTAAGGCTCTGTAAAGATCACGCAATAACACGTAAACAGCTGTCTGTTGAGCGTATTGCTGATCTGATGGGGTGCACCCACGATAGCCTTTATAAATGGCTCTCAACTGGTCGCATGCCAGTTGTGTTAATTCCAGTTTATGAGCATGTTTGTGGTATTTCGTATGTCAGTAGATGGCTTGCATCTAGCGGAGGCAAGTTAATCATTGATATCCCAAAAGGCCATTTGGCAACTCCAGAAGATATTCAAGATCTACAGCTAAATCTAAATACAGCTGTTAGTAAATTAATTAATTTTTATCAAGGCTCGGCTAGTACTGATGAAACATTGGCCGATATCCAAATCGCTTTAGAAAATTTGGCGAGCCATAGAGCAAATGTTCAACAAGCCGAAGCGCCTGAACTAGAAGGAATTTAAATGAAGATTAATGCAGCTCGACGTGTGCTGAGAGTTTGGCAAGCACTTAAAGGCAATACATTCACAGGCTTAAGCAATTCAGAAATAGCACAAATGTTGGGTGATTCGCCAGCCAACGTATCGCGCGCCCTAACTACTTTGATTGCTGAAGACCTAGTTACTAAACTGCCCAGTGGCCGCTTTGCACATAGCGTAAAGACATTACAAATTGCTGCTGCACACTACGATCACACACAGCGAATGAAGCAACGAATTGATCAAATGCAGGGTCAAATCAGCGCCGGTACACGATAAGGAAATAAATCATGGCTAGACCTAAAAACGACAACATTATTGATCAGACTTTTGAGATTGCTCCAGAAGTTGCAGAACAAATTACAGCTGAAACACATGCTTTTTCCGTTGAAGCAGAAGAGACTATTCAAAGATTTGGTAACGGTGTGCCATTTACTGAAGAAGGTTATCAGCAGAAGGTTTCATATCATTTATCACGGAGCGCGGAAGAAATTCTAGAAGCTGCAAAAGCCCTCTTAGTCGCTAGAGTCTTTCTTGACGATGGCCGATGGGGTGAGTTTTTACGGCGCGTAGGACTTGAAGCTAGTCTAGCTCGCCGCATGATTCAAGTGGCCCGCAAATTTAATGCCCCAGATACAAGACCTGTACTGCAGGCTGCTGCTAATAAGAGCAAGCTCTTTGAACTGTTAGTTCTAGATGACGAAGAGATCGTCAAAATCGCCGGTGGCGATCCGAGCGCTCCTGTGCAATTGGATGACATAGATCGCATGACGACTAGTGAATTGCGTAAAGCACTACGCGATGCCCGTGCTGATGGTGATGCGACTAAAAAAGTGCTAGATGATAAAAACAGCAAGCTTGATAAGCAAGCTGCCGAATTAGAAAAGCTAAAGACAACAAAAGTCGACGTTCCTAAAACAAACTATGACACTCGCCAACTACGCGCTGAACTCCAAGGCGATATGTATGAGTTAGAGATCGTACTAAAGCGCATTTCAAAGCGCATGGAAACGCTACAAGTAACGGATGACGGTTTTGATGACGTCGCTGTTGAAACGATGCAAAAGATGCAAGCACTCATGAAAAGCTCAGTAGCTGAGGTCGGTCTAAATTTAGATCAACCTGATCGGACTCAGTTAGCTTGGGTACCGGATTTAGATGCAATAGATGACGTTGAGCTTGAGGTGAATGGCAATGACAGTACGCACTGAAATCATCGTTAAAAAAGCTCAGGAGTGGCAAATGGCAGACCAGGGTGAAAAAGGTCGCATCGTCGATGAAACGGCTGAATTACTCAAACGTTCACCGCAAACTGTGTATCGATTATTTAATAAACATACGACAACGTCACCGCGCAAACGCCGTGCTGATGCAGGTACAAGTGCTGTATCTGATGAGGAGCTGTTGATTATTGCAGCAGCAGCCAAAGAACACGTGCGTCTCAATGGTAAAAGTATTTTGCCGTTGGAGCAAAACATTGAGCGATTGAGAGCCAATGGGTTAATTAACGCAACACGCGTTGATGAAGAAACTGGTGAGGTCGTTGAATTATCGACATCTACTATTATTCGCGCCTTGCGTGCTAAAGGTCTTCATCCTGAGCAACTATCTCAGCCTGCGCCTGCGGTCAGGTTGGCGTCCGAGCATCCTAATCACATTTGGCAAATTGACCCGAGTCGGTGCGTGATGGCGTATCTACCGCAAACGGGGAAAGACAACGGTTTACGCATCATGAACGCTGATGAGTTTTATAAAAACAAACCCGCAAATGAGATGAAAGCAATTAAACATGCGCTTTGGCGTTATGTCTTAATAGATCACACATCAGGCTGGATTTTTGTCTACTACGTAGTTGGCGGTGAGACTGCTGAAAACATTGTCAGAGTACTGATTGAAGCCATGTCTTTCCGGCAAAACGAAGCGATGCATGGTGTACCCAGGGCCATCATGCTGGATGCCGGAAGTGCAAACACTAGCGCGCAATTTAAAAATCTGTGCCGCCAGATGCGCATTGAATTAATGGTTAACAAACCTGGCAACCCTCGCGCCAAAGGTGCTGTAGAGAAAGCTAACGATATTGTTGAGCGCCATTTTGAAAGTATGCTTCGCACCTTGCCTGCAAGCAAGGTTCAATCGCTGGAACAAATTAATCAGTTAGCAACGCAATGGCGCATCTATTTCAATGATAAGCAAGTCCATACACGTCATGGCATGACGCGTAACGATGCATGGTTACGGATCCGTGAACATCAACTCATCATGGCGCCACCAGTTGAAGTCATGGAAGAGCTAGCTGTTACGTCACCTGAAGAGCGCCGCGTTAGTACGTTCTTGACTGTCAGTTATAAAGGCAAAGAGTACGACGTATCAGATGTGCCAGGGATTATGGTGGGTGAACGGTTATCTATTTGTCGGAATCCAAGTCGTGAGCTAAGCGCCCAAGCAATCGTTATTAACGAGGATGGTAGAGAGCAGTATTACGTACTGCCTGAAGTACTTAAAAATGAATTTGGCTTTGATGTTAACGCACCGGTCATTGGTGAGAGTTTTGAAGCAAAAGGCGACACGATTGCTTCAGCTAATCTGAAAGCGATGGAATTGTTAGCAACTGATTCTGAAACACTGGAAGAAGCACAGTCAGTGCGTAAAGCTCAGAAGCAAGGCAAGCAAAGTGGTTTATTTGGCGGTCGTTACGACCCACTAGCCGCCATGGAACAAACAGCCATCGTGCCGCACCTACCACGCAAAGGTGTTGCTCATAATTTAGTCGCTAAAGAAATCGTTATGCCGATGCTCACCATCGTCCAGGTAGCTAAGCATCTACGCGATGAACTTGGTGAATGGTCACCGCGACACTATCGATGGCTACAGGACAATTACCCAGATGGCTTACGTGAAAACGAGTTAACCGCTCTTGCAGATGAAATCACTAACGCAATGAGTGATAGCAACATCATCACATTGAATAAGCGAGTTGGCTAATGACTATTAAAACACTCTTAAAAGACCACGGCATTATGCAAGTCGATATCTCAAAAGCGCTGAGCATCAGTACAGCTGCCGTCTCTCAAATCGTCAACAAGCACCAGTGGCCAGTACGTGAGCGAGAGCTTTTAAAACAAAAATTAACTGCGTTTTTAATCAATAAAGACGTACCTGAGAAAACTGTTAATACAGCAATAAAAAGTGCATCAACGGCGGCCACCGATGATGCACAAACAACCGACGAATTGGAGGTAGAGCCTATGCTACTACGCAAACAAACCTTAACTCCGGCTGCTAGAAGCCATTTTAAACTAATCGCCAACCCATTTGGTGACATCAATGATAAGGCTGATGTTTTTTTAAACGATGACATGCGCTATGCACGTGCGCTAATGGATGATGCCGCTAATCGAGGTGGTTTTGTTGCCGTCGTCGGTGAGTCCGGCAGCGGTAAAACGACGCTAAAGAATGATCTCATTGACCGCATCATTCGCGAGCAGCAGCAAATTGTCGTCATTCAGCCATACGTACTTGCGATGGAGGATAACGATATCAAGGGCAAAACGCTCAAGGCGGTACATATTGCTGAAGCTATTTTACGCGAAGTCGCACATCATGAGAGACCCTTGCGCAGTGCTGAAGCACGCTTTAGGCAAGTTGACAAGGCATTGCGAGAGAGCTCTCGCATGGGCAATAAACATGTTTTGATTATTGAAGAAGCACACAGTTTACCGGTCCCGACACTCAAACACCTGAAGCGTTTTCTTGAGTTACAAGACGGTTTTACACGACTGTTAAGCATTATTTTAATTGGTCAAACAGAGTTGGCCACCGTATTAAGCGAACAAAATGCAGCAGTTCGAGAAGTGGTTCAACGATGCGAGATTATCAATATCCCGTCGTTGGGTTCTACGCTGGAAGACTATATCCAGTTTCGATTTAACCGGAGTGGCAGCGACTACGCAAAGGTATTCACAGCGGATGGTATTCAAGCTATTTACGACTTGCTACAGCCACCGGTGCCCAAAGGGCATCGAGTACGCTCGTTACTTTATCCACTCGCGGTGAATAACTTGTCCATTGCTGCGCTTAATTTAGCGGCCGACATGGGCGCGCCAAACATTACAGCCGACATTGTAAATGAGGTGCGTCATGTTTATTAAAACAAAAACCAATCCAAAAAGCTTTGAAGAATGGAGTGAGCACTATGGATATAAGACTACAAGTGAAGAAGCCAAAGCAGACTACAAACGCTATCAAGAGCAATTAGCACGATTGCAAACCTTGTTTTACTCTGAGTCTAAGGAGAAAAGCCATGGATATTAATACTCAACAGATCAATCGTCAGCAGTTAAATGACTTGATTGAAGCGGCTATTTTTGCAGGGTCCGTTCTCTATATCAGAGGCATGGATTATTCAGACAGCCTAGCAAGTTACAAGCTACACAAATCCCTCGCTAGCTTCGGTATTGACTTAGAGACTGAAGCCATGAAAGTGCATAAAGACTGGCTGGAGAGAAGAAAAAATGCGTAATGTATCTCAAATAGCAGTTCACTTGTTATCACTACTCATTCTTGCATTTTTAATTGGAGCAATTATTAGCTTTATCGTTTCACAGTTCAAAGAGGAAAAACCTGTGTCAATCACGTTAGATATTTCATCACTTTTAGTGGACTACGACACAGAAAATGCAGAGAAAAAATGGCAAGCAGAGTTTGGTCGCATGAGTGATGAAGAGCGTTTATTTGGGGCTGTAGGTGAGCCAGAAATTATTTACTAATTAAGGAATACATGATGGATTACAAAGTAGAAAAAACAGTATCAGATAACAACTATCCGGCGATTGTCGTGACGTTAACAAAATACGGTCACGAACTCAACTTGACATTAGCAACTAGGGATGAAGTCGCAAGGGACAAACTCTACAACACATTAAATACTGACGCGGGACGCGCAGCATTTTTAGATGAAAAAAGTGAGCTGGTTCGATTTTTTGCAGAAGGTATCGAAGCGTTTGGGGGTGACGAGGTGAGCGCATGAGAACTCGTTGTCCAAACTGCGGATCAACATTGAGCTTGGATGCGCTGATAAGCCATGATGCTGCGCGTGATGCGCTAACCGCAGCCTTTAGACTCTCCGGCGCATTAGGCAAAGCATTAGTTAAGTATCTCGGCTTATTTCGCTCTGATAGTCGTGATTTATCAATGGACAGAGTTGCTAAGTTGCTCTTGGAGCTTCAGCCGGACATCGAAAGTCAGCGCATCATGCGTAACCGTCAAATCTATGATGCACCGATTGATGCATGGATATGGGCAATCGAACAGACAGTCATTGCGCGCGACCAAGGACGTCTCCAAACACCGCTCAAAACCCATGGCTTTTTGTATGAAGTAATTACTAGCTATAAACCAGATAGCACCGCAGCAATCGTCGACAGAGCCACACCAGCACTACCGTCAGCGATGCCACAAAGCAAAGTGATGAAAAGCATCCAAGCATTAGAGAGGTTCAAGTAATGAAATGGTTTCAACGAGAAATGGCAACGGGCTTTCAAAAGCTACTGACGTTACGACTTAAAAACACGCCTGCGGATGAAGTTATCGAAGGTACATTAGCCACTTGGATAGAGGCATTATCGGTAAACCGAGTCTGGCTTGAAGAGAGAGATGTGACTCGTATACAAGCAGCTTTTAGAGTTCTATGCCAGCACTGTGACTATTGGCCTGCCATTAGTGACTTTGTGAATGCATTACCTGCGGCCGAACAATTACCTGCGTTGCCTGAACCAAGAGTATCACCGGAAGTTGCCCGTGAAAACCTCGCAAAAATTAAAGCAATGCTAACTAAAAAACATATTTTTAAGGACTTATGACATGACAGATCTAATTAATTCAAATGAAAACAATATGCAGGAAGTGACTTTACAGCTCAGGTTTCCAATTGAGGTGCTTAACAAAATCAAATGGAGTAAACAAAAGAATATATTAGGTGGAGAGTTAGTGGCTATAGATTTTGGGGGAGCAGCATTCCGAGAGTGGCAAGAGCGTGGGGAAAATCCTAATGAATAATGAAAAGATTATTGAGAAAATCAAAAAATGCCTGGCCTTAAGCAAATCAAATAATGAGCACGAAGCTGCGCTAGCACTTGAGCATGCCCAAAGACTTATGAGAATCAACGGCATAGATGATGTTGATATTGAACTCAGAAAAATCACATCTTTTGATGTGCCAAGTATCCAAAAGTTCTCTAAATGGCAGTTGCTTTTATTGACTCTTATCAGTGAAACATTTGGCTGCGGTTGTTATCAACAAATAGATGTTTTAGGACATTCAAAAATTCGTTGGTATGGCTTTAATGGTAAAGCAGAAGTTGCTGGCTATGCTTATGAAGTTCTTTTGCGACAAATTAAACACGCTCGTCTTGAATTTATGCGTATGCATTTATCTCGTGTTCGTATTACAAAAAACAAAACCTTTCGTGCTGATAAGTTTTGTGAGGGATGGGTCACTGGAGCTTATCATGCAGTTTCAAAAATGAAAATATCAGAACAAGAAAAAAATGCTTTGGATAAATACTTACATAAAAGCGTTAATAAACCTAAAACAATTAGACCTAGAAGCTCATCAAATTCTGTTGCCACAAGAGCAACTGACGATGACCTTAGGCATGGTTTCAATGCTGGAAAAAACGCAAAAATCCACAATGCAGTCAATAACACGAATAAAACAACACCAATTTTAGGAAGATAATCATGGAAAACCAGCAATACAAACAGGATAGTCAGGGTCGTTTAGTACCGATCGAATCAATTAAAGATATTGACTTGGCGCGAGATGAACTTGTGTTAGAGATTGTCGAGAAAGCCAAAGTCTTAAATAAAGCTTTAAGCGAGTTCAAAGCTTCTGCATTTCAAGATATCCAAGCCTTTATTGACTTATCAGCTGAAAAATATAATGCACAAATTGGCGGTCGAAAAGGCAACGTGACACTCAATAGTTACGATGGTCGATACAGAATTCTAAGAGCTAATCAAGACCACATAGTTTTTGATGAGCGTATCCAAGCTGCTAAAGCATTAATCGATGAATGCTTAAAAGACTGGACTGACGGAGCGCGTTCGGAAATTAGAGCAATAATTGATAGAGCGTTCGAGGTCGATAAACAAGGTAATCTCAACACGGGTCGCATACTAACTCTTCGTCGAGTTGATATTAAAGATCCCCGTTGGCTTGAGGCCATGCAAGCAATTAGTGATTCAATCCAGGTGCTGGGCAGCAAATCATACATCCGCGTTTATATGCGCAAAGGTGATGATAACTACATTCAAATTCCCTTAGATATATCGAGTGTCAATTATGAATAATCAATCAAAAAAAAGTCGTCTCATCAGACTGATACAGATTGCCAAAAGAGAATTGAACATGGATGATGAGACATATCGTTCCATTCTTATGGAAATTGGAAATAAGAGCTCGTCTACCAAAATGAGCATTTCCAACTTAGAGAAGGTTTTGGAACATATGAAAATATGCGGTTTTAAAGTAGTTCCAAAAAGCAAAAAAACTGGAAATCTACGAATGGCCAATGATGATCAATCAAAAATGATTCGTGGATTATGGCTAGAACTGCACCAACTAGGAGCCGTCAAAAACCCTTCAGAGTACTCCCTGACCCGTTATGTTAAACGCATCACAGGGAACGATTTGCTACAGTGGACTACAGTCGATCAGAAGTCAAAGGTTATAGAAACATTAAAAAAGTGGCTTGATAGAGTGACCGAGGGTGAAGAAGATGCACATTAAATCAAGCCAAATGGAATTAAAAAGGCACGAGTTCTTTGAAGATATCATTGCGCATTCAAAAGAATTATTTACTGGATTAGGTATGAGCGAGGAGGTTGCAGAGCAAGCCGGCATAAGTTTTGTTGACTTCATTTGTAATAACTGGGCCGGACAACACCTTACTATTCCGATGGACTATCATTACAAAGTTGCATCTCGTGAATTAGAGATGTATAAATTCCATCGTGGTAGTTTTTCCGAAACAGCAAAAAAGTTTAATGTTTCAGAACGACATTGCCGACGAGTCTTAAATAAGGTTTATAAAATGATGCACTCAAAACTTCAGGGTGATCTTTTCAACAACGATGAGAACAAATAAAGGGGCAAACTACGCCCCTTTATTTAATTACGCCTACTGTAACTCTCTTACAATTGCATCCCAGATAATCCCGCCTAATTTCATCTAATCCCGTCAAATATCTCACTTTATCTGTTCTAATATCTCACTCTCTATCACCTATCGCGAAGAAGTGTTGAATA
>LSQX01009048.1_pt1 | contig 37556 bp, 32 predicted proteins | sample 654561 | NCBI WGS metagenome assembly LSQX01 (sample SAMN04489861, study PRJNA283612) | anaerobic digester metagenome | isolation source: 4 biogas reactors fed with cattle manure at either 37C or 55C with and... | place: Denmark: Kongens Lyngby | collected 2014 | reverse complement strand
CCGTACCTGCCCTGGGTAAATCCGGATTTAAGCACGGCCAACCTGGCCCTGATTTCCGTGGTGGCGGTCCTGGTGATCGCCTGTCCCTGCGCTTTGGGCCTCGCCACGCCGACAGCGCTGATGGTCGGCAGCGGCCTCGGCGCCGCCAACGGGGTCCTAATCCGCCACGGTGCCGCCATCCAACTTTTGCTGGAGGCGAAGACGATCGTCTTTGACAAAACCGGGACCCTCACCAAGGGCGAGCCGGCGGTCACCGGCCTCTACCCGGCCGTCGGGATGCCGGTGGGCGAACTGTTGCGCCTGGCCGCCGCCCTGGAGCAAGGCTCCGAACACCCCCTGGCAAGGGCGGTACTTGAGCGGGCAAGACAGGAGGCGGACCTGGAGCTCCCCCCGGCCGAATCCTTTGCCGCGCTCCCCGGCAAGGGTGCCCGGGCACAGGTCGAAGGGCGGGCGGTGCTCCTGGGCAACCGGCGTCTGATGCTCGAAAACGGGATCAGTTTTGATAGCCTGCAGGATACGAGCGATTCCCTGGAGCGGGAGGGGAAGACGGTGGTCTATGTGGCCGTGGATGGCAAGGCCGCCGGGGTTATCGCCGTTGCCGATGTGCTGAAAGCAGACGCGGCTGCGACCCTGGAGGAGCTGCGGCGGCGCGGCTACCGGACGGTGATGCTCACCGGAGACAACCCTGCCACCGCGGCAGCCATCGCCGAGGCGGCAGGGATTGACCGGGTGCTCGCCGAGGTGCTGCCCGGGGACAAGGCTGCGGAAATAAAGCGCCTGCAGGAGGGAGGAGAGCGGGTGATCATGGTCGGTGACGGCATCAACGACGCCCCCGCTTTGACCCAGGCAGACGTGGGCATCGCCCTGGGGAGCGGGACCGATATTGCCATCGAATCATCGGATATCACCCTGGTTAAGGGTGATCTCAGCGCCGTGATCACCGCCCTGAACGTTTCCCGGGCCACTTTCCGCAAAATCCGCCAGAATCTTTTCTGGGCCTTCTTTTACAACCTGGTAGCCGTGCCCGTGGCCGTGCTGGGGCTGCTGCACCCGGTGATGGCCGAAATCGCCATGGCCTCCAGTTCCATTACCGTAGTTTCCAATGCCATCCGGCTGCGGCGCGCGAAGGTCAGGGAAGTGCCGGGCCTTGACTATGTGGCATAGTTTTACTAAAGTTACATTGCCAAGGCCCGGCCCCTCGCGGACAAGGCCTGGCACCTTGCCACTTAGGAGGGATTCTTTTGAAACCAAATGAACGCATCATCTGCGCCCTTGACCTGCCAGAGGCGGCGGAGGCGCGGCGCATGGTGGAGCTGCTGGACGGTGTGGTCGATTTTTTTAAGGTCGGGATGCTCCTTTATTTGATTGACGGTCAAAACATGGTGCGGTGGCTGCTGGAGCAGGGGAAGAAAGTCTTTCTCGATCTGAAATTTTACGATGTGCCCGATACGGTTGGCCCGGCGGTAGCCCAGGCGGCAGCTAGCGGTGTACATATGCTGACCGTGCACGGCAACCGGGAAATATTGCAAAGGGCGGGGGCTGCAGCAGCGGGAACAGATCTGCGCGTGCTGGCGGTCACGGTACTGACCAGCCTCGATGCTACCGATATAGAAGAGATGGGTTTTCCCTGTTCTCTCTCCGACCTGGTGGAGCGGCGGGCCGGATGGGCCATTGAAAGCGGCTGCGCCGGGCTAGTGGCTTCGCCCCGCGAAGCGGCGCTACTGCGCAAGCGCTACGGCCAGGCACCGCTCATCGTCACCCCGGGAATCCGCCCGGCAGGCAGCAGCATGGGGACGCACAAGCGGGCCGCCACGCCTGCAGAGGCGGTACAGGCCGGATCCGATTACCTGGTGATCGGGCAGCCCATCATCAGGGCGGCCGATCCGCGCGCAGCGGCGCAGCGCATCGCGGAAGAAATAGCTGGCCTAGGGTAGGGTTTTCCCGATAATATGGCGGCAGCATATACTTTTACCCGCTGGCCTGAACTTGCAGGAGCCACTTGCCCCCCTCACCCTGACCCTCTCCCCCCGGAGGGGGGGAGGGGATTTTGAAGGCTACCGTTTTCATCATTCTGACAGCGACCCGGTTTGGTGCGGAAGGACCCAAGACCTGGAGCCGTCTCTTGGAGGTTAGAAGTTGGATGTGAGAGTTGGAGAGTATATCTGCTGTTCGTTTTTTTATAACTTCTGGCCTGTGACCTCCGACATCCGATAGGGGGAGGGGATTTTGAAGGGTGCCGTTTTTATCATTTCTGAGGGCGTCCCCGCTGGCGGCAGCATGGCTGTCAATCCTGAAAATGCGATATCTGCTTTGTAACTCCTTCGCTGCGCTCAGGATGACAATCGCGAGGGAGGGCTTCCACCCCTCTACACTTCCATCCAAGTCGCACTCCTTAACCTGGCTCAACCACTTGGGGACAGCCCCGGGATTATAATTGCACCACCAGAGTGAACTCTTAGGCGGTGGCTGTGATTTTTGATCTTCAGATTTCCGGCCTCTGACCTCCGACCTCCGACCTCCGATATGCAGTGCCCTTTTGGCGGCAGGCGTCTATACTTGTACCTGTTTCCAGTAATTCTCTTTTCAGGGTATTGCCTTAGACTCGGATGTGAAGGGTGGGCTTATGGTGAAGGAGTGGGTGGAAAACCTGGCGGCGTTAATCCCCTGTTATGAACGGCAGGGCGGCAACGGGACCCTGGTTTATCGCACTGGGGGCGAGATCATCACCGACCGGCGGACAGTGAAATGGAATCTGTACAGGCTGGCGCGCTATTTTTGTGTCGACCTCGATGCGCTCCGTAAAAGCTGCGGCGAATATCTCGGCATGCATCACGGGGTACCCTTGCCGTTAACTGCCTCTCTGGTTCTGGTCCCGCTGAAAGTGAGAGAAGTGCTTGCTAAAAATGACGGCTGCAGCGGTTATTTCAACTCCGCCGCCGTTACCGGCTACTTTGCCGGGAAGAATCGCAACACTACGGAGATCATCCTTCAAGGCGGGCGGCAGATCAATGTACTATTTTCCGAGCATACCGTGCGCAAGCGCCTGAAAGCAGCCGGGTTGGCCAGGGAGTGTTTCCAGCGGCAGCGGCGGCAAGACGGAAACGGCCACTGCGGTGACAGATGCTCGCTCCAGCGCGCAGCCCTAGAGCCGCTCTTGCTGGTGCTGCTGCAGCAAATTAGCAAAGGGGATGAGCCGTCAGCGTGAGATAGCCCTCTTTCATTAAACTTTGTCGGGAATTATGCCCGCTATAATCCCTATCATCTTAAAAGTGCTTAAGACACTTTTGGATTGGATTGCCGGGGAATTGTAACCATTATAATAGGGTCTGACGAAACCACTTTTTTGATTGTCCTGGCCAGGGTGAGGGGGACTGTGCTGAAAACTGCACTTCGCCGGCGGTGAGGTAGCCGGGCTGGGGGCGGGAGCCCGCACGAAGCAGCAAGAGTTTGGATTTTTTCAGGCAGGTTATGGCTGCCGATATTCAAAAATGGTATGATAGAACAAATAAGGGAGCGGCTTTTTGACGCTTGCCGGTAAGATAAATAGTTGCTTGAAAGGTTGGTAGTAGCAATGAAAACAGTAATCCTGGTTCGGCACGGCGAAACCCAATGGAATAAGGAAGAGATCTTTCGCGGCAGGGTCGATATTCCCTTAAATGACCATGGCATTGCCCAGGCCAGGCAGACGGCGGAGGCGCTGCGCGGCCTACCTGTGGAGGCCATCTATTGCAGCCCCCTTTCCCGGGCATTGATGACTGCCCAGGAATTCGGCAAAGTCTTTAACCTCCAGCCGGTCAAAATAGAAGCTTTTACCGATATTTCCTTCGGCGCGTGGGAAGGAATGTCCGTGGCCGAGGTAAAGCAGCGCTACCCGCGCGAATTTGCCAGTTGGGAGAAGACGCCCCACCTGGGGATAGCACCCGACGGGGAGTCCTTGGCCGCTGTGCGGGAGCGAGCCTGGCGTAAATTGCAGGAGCTGGCCGCTGCCGGCCAGGAACAAGGAATGTTTATGGTGGTGACGCACCGCGTTGTTTTAAAATTGCTCCTGCTGGCCGCCCTGGGGTTGCCCGACGGAAAGTTTTGGGATTTGCAGCAAGATCCCTGTGCCGTCAATGTTCTAAAGCTGCACGGGGAACGCTGGATATTAAACCGGTTTAACGAGACCTGTGCCCATATGGATCTGTCCCGGGGAATCGCGAAGAGCGAATTTTAAAGTAATCGTTTCTTGGCGCGGCAGTTCTCGAGCCGGGGGTGGCGATACTTATAGTGACCGATTGGTTTTAACTGGATTAGAATAAATTGTGATTGTATCAAAGACGCCAGTAGTATCCCGGAGGGTTGGTTATGATTACCGAGATCAAGATAGATTTCCCGGTAACGAGAATCGGGCTAGTATCCGACACGCACATCCCCACCCGCGCCCGCTCTTTGCCGAAAGCTTTATTTACCGTTTTCCAGGACGTTCAGTTAATCCTGCATGCCGGTGACCTGGTGGAAGCGAGAGTCCTCGCCGAGCTGGGAACACTGGCCCCGGTATATGCCGTTGGCGGCAATATGGATCCGCCCGAGATAAAAGCGCGCCTCGGCCGGAAAAAGCTGATCCGCATCGGCACGCATGCCATCGGCTTAATCCACGGCGATGGGTTGGCGGGAACAACGCGCCGCCGTGCTGAAGAGGCCTTTGCCGCGCTGCATCCGGATGCCATCGTTTTCGGGCACAACCATGCTCCACTCTGCGAGTACAACAGCATGGGGATTTTGCTTTTCAATCCCGGCTCCGCCGTGGACCGGAGGCGTGCACCGCGCTGTTCATGCGGGATCTTAGACCTTGAAAAAAAGGCGATTCACGGCAGGATTGTCTATTTTTAATTACAATAGTGAAGCAGAGGGGCCCATAGTAAAATCAGGTATAATCCGGTTTTCCAAGGATCATAATAATTTTGACGGTCAATTGAGCTAAAGTATGAGAAAAACAAAGATACGTGGAGAAAAATGCATAAAAAAACAGGAAATCTTTATTAAAGACTGGACGATGATTCAAAATAGCAGTAATTAAAATTTGCTAAGGGAATGTTAATTCGTTAATATTTTTATTGTAACTGTTAGCACTCACCCTGGGTGAGTGCTGCTAATGGCAATTATTAAAAACTCAAAATTTAAAGGAGGCATACTCAATGAACCTCAAACCGTTAGGTGACCGGATCGTAGTCAAAGTTCTGGAGGCCGAAGAAAAGACAGCAAGCGGGATTGTTCTGCCAGACAAGGCCAAGGAAAAACCCCAGGAAGGTGAAGTCCTGGCTGTGGGCCCGGGAAAAATGCTGGAAAACGGTACCCGGTCAGAGATGGAAGTCAAGGTTGGGGACAAGGTGATTTTCTCCCGTTATGCCGGCACTGAGGTGAAAATAAAGGGCGAAGAATACTTACTGCTTAGGCAAGATGATGTCCTGGCTCTAGTCCAGTAACATAGCAAATTTTATTAGGAGGTTTATCTACTATGGCTAAGCAAATCGAATATCGCGAAGATGCCCGCCGGGCTCTGGAAAGAGGAGTTGACGCACTGGCGAATACGGTTACGGTTACTTTGGGACCCAAGGGCCGTAACGTTGTGTTGGATAAAAAATTCGGTTCGCCCCAGATTACCAATGACGGCGTCACGATTGCCCGTGAAATCGAACTCGAGGATCCGTATGAAAATATGGGTGCCCAGTTGGTTAAAGAAGTGGCCACCAAGACCCAGGATGTGGCTGGGGACGGCACCACCACCGCGACCCTGCTGGCCCAGGCGATTATCCGCGAAGGCTTGAAGAATGTCACCGCCGGGGCCAACCCGATGATTCTCAAGCGGGGTATCGAAAGAGCAGTTGAAGTGGCCGTTGAAGAACTGAAAACGCTGAGCAAGCCCATCGATACCAAGGAAGAGATCACCCAGGTAGCCGCCATTTCGGCTGATGACGAGAATATCGGCAAACTAATTGCCGAAGCGATGGAAAAAGTCGGAAAAGACGGCGTCATCACGGTCGAGGAATCAAAAGGCTTTACCACCGATTTAAAAGTGGTGGAAGGGATGCAGTTCGACCGCGGTTATGTTTCCTCCTACATGGTGACCGACACCGAGAAAATGGAAGCGGTCCTCGAAGATCCCTATATTCTGCTGACAGACCGCAAGGTCAGCAATATCCACGACCTGCTGCCGCTGCTGGAGAAAGTCGTCCAGAGAGGGAAGCAGATGCTTCTCGTGGCTGAGGACGTGGAAGGTGAAGCGCTGGCTACCCTGGTGTTGAACAAGCTGCGCGGCACCTTTACCTGCGTGGCGGTTAAAGCCCCCGGTTTTGGCGACCGGCGGAAGGCCATGCTTGAAGACATTGCCATTCTGACCGGCGGCCAGGTCATCTCCGAAGACCTCGGCATTGACATGAAAAATGTGGATGTCAACATGCTCGGACGGGCCCGCCAGGTACGCGTTTCCAAGGAAGAAACAGTGATCGTTGAAGGCGCCGGCAAGAGCGAAGATATCAAGAAGCGGATCGCCCAAATCCGCATGCAGATTGAAGAAACGACCTCCGATTTCGATCGTGAAAAATTGCAGGAGCGCCTGGCCAAGCTTTCCGGCGGCGTAGCGGTCATTGAAGTCGGGGCAGCCACCGAAACAGAAATGAAGGAGAAGAAACTGCGCATCGAGGACGCACTCTCCGCAACCCGTGCTGCTGTGGAAGAGGGGATTGTCCCCGGCGGCGGGGTGGCCTATCTGAATGTGTCTTATGCCCTGGATAAGCTTGAAAACGAGCTGAAAGGCGATGCCTATACCGGTATGATGATCGTAAAGCGGGCTCTGGAAGAGCCGGTGCGGGTCATTGCCAACAACGCCGGCGCCGAAGGTTCGGTGATCGTGGAGAAGCTCAAGGAGATGGAGAAAGGGATCGGCTATAACGCCCTGACCAATAAATTTGAAAGCATGATGAAAGCCGGGATCGTTGACCCCGCGAAAGTGGCGCGCTCCGCGATCCAGAACGCGGCCAGCATCGCCGCCCTCTTGCTGACCACGGAAGCGATCGTGACCGATAAGCCGGAAAAGAACGAGCAGCGGATGCCCGGCCCCGGAGATATGGGGATGATGTAATCTCTCCGTTGTAATCGCTATCTGATGGCGGAAAAGGGGCTGCCCTTTTGGGGACAGCCCCTTTAACTCACCAAGGCCGGCCAGGGATTTTTTTCTTGGCTGGCCTTCGTGTGAGTCGAAGCAAATTGGCAGCTACTGAAACTGGCCCTGGCTAAAGGGCGGAAATTGGGCTTCCGCACCCCCTTGCTGCCTGGCCTGTTGAAACGCTTGCTGCTGCATGGCAGGCGGGTAGGATTGCGGCTGGGTGCCCTGCTGGTACGGCGATTGCTGCTGTTGAATATTGGCCTGGGAATACCCCTGCGGGAACTGCTGCGGCATGGCCTGCTGCTGCAAACTTATGGTCTGCATATTCTGTAGCTGGGCTTGCATGCGGTCGATTTCCTGCCCAATCTGGCCGCAAAGTTGGTTAATCTGGCGTAGCTGTTGCTGGGCATTGCTTTCATGCTGGCTTAACTGTTGCAGCTTTTGTGCATTTTGCTGCTCGGCCTGCTCCAGTTGCCGGATTACTTGCTGGATCTGCTGGATCTGCTGCCTGGCGTTACTCTGAAACATGCANNTTCACTCCTCAATTATTTATTTATCTTAAGGTTTCCCCGCATAGAGCGATCCTATTAATGGTGAAATATCCCACCGCAAAAGGTAAAAGGGGGCTGTCCTAATAATGGTTTAGTCAGATTAAAGGTGACAACAAGAAACTCAGAATAACATTAAGGTACTGATCCAACAGTGGTTTAATTAAGGTTAAAGATTGCGACTTGGGCGGAGATGTGGAGGGGGTGGAGAAGGGGCTGCCTTTTTGGGACAGCCCCTTTAAAATTCGAGTTAATTATTTATAACCGTGCACGGATTTATTCAATCACGGGCAGGGAGGCAGCCAGCTTTTCAATGAGCTCCTCGGGGTAGGTGCTGTCTTCCATCTTCCCGGAGAGATAGGCGTCGTACGCAGTCAGATCGAAGTGGCCATGCCCGCTCAAATTGAAGAGAATGGTTCTGGCTTCGCCCGATTCCTTGCACTCGAGAGCCAGATCGATGGCCGCCCGGATGGCGTGGGCCGATTCGGGGGCGGGTAGAATGCCTTCGCTGCGGGCGAAGGTTATGGCCGCCTCAAAGACCGGTATCTGGCCATAAGCGCGCGCCTCGATTAAGCCGTCGTGGTAGAGGCTGCTGAGTAAAGGCGATGCTCCGTGGTAGCGCAGCCCCCCGGCATGGATGCCGGGCGGTTCATACTTGTGCCCCAGGGTGTACATCATCAGCAGCGGGGTAAAAGAGGCCACGTCGCCGAAATCATAGCTGTAACTGCCTTTGGTCAGGGTCGGGCAGGCCGTCGGTTCGACGGCGATCACGCGCACATCTTTATCTTTCCTGATTTTTTCATGCAGAAAGGGGAAGGCGATGCCGCCAAAGTTGCTGCCGCCGCCGCAGCAGCCGATCACCACGTCGGGGTAATCATCGATCAGCTTGAACTGTTCAAGGCATTCCAGCCCGATAATGCTCTGATGCAGGAGCACGTGGTTGAGCACACTGCCCAGGGAGTAGTTGGTATCGTCCCGCCCGGCGGCATCTTCAACGGCCTCGCTGATCGCCAGGCCCAGGCTGCCCAGTGAAGAGGGGTTTTCCCGCAGCGCTTTGCGCCCCGTTTCGGTCATCTCGCTGGGGCTGGCGTAGACTTTAGCCCCCATGACCTCCATCAGCGAACGGCGGTACGGTTTCTGTTCGTAGCTTACCTTGACCATGTAGACCGTGCATTCCAGGCCGAAATAGTTGCAGGCCAGGGAGAGGGCGCTGCCCCACTGCCCGGCGCCGGTTTCCGTGGCCAGGCGTTTGATCCCGGCTGCGCGGTTATAGAAGGCCTGCGGAACGGCGGTATTCGTTTTATGGCTGCCGGAGGGGCTCACCCCTTCGTTTTTATAATAAATCCGCGCCGGTGTCTGCAACGCCTGTTCCAGGCGAAAAGCCCGGACCAGGGGAGTGGGGCGCCAGAGCGCATAGATTTTCAAGACCTCTTCCGGGATCGGGATCCAGCGCTCCTGCGACATCTCCTGCTCAATCAAAGCCGGCGGGAAAATAGCGGCGAGGTCTTCCGCTTTCACCGGCTGCCTGGTCGCCGGGTTTAAGGGCGGGCGCAAGGGAGTCGGCAGGTCCGCCTGAATGTTATACCAGCGCTTTGGCATCTCCTTTTCGGAAAGAAAAATGCGGTGCGCTTCTTTCATTTTCCTTCAACCTCCTTAATTTTATAAATAAAAAAACCCCCGTCCTGGGACGAGAGTTTCTCGCGGTGCCACCCTGATTGCCTGTATTGCTCAGGCCACTTTGCCAGGTGCTAAGATTGCTCTTAAGACCTGCTTTCTTTTAACGGTGAAAGTTCCGGCCAGGCCTACTCATCAGAGTTTCTTGAATTTCAGCCGGCAACTCCGGGAGCCATTCGCCCGGCTAAAGCGGACCGGTCTTGCAGCTTTGGAAGGTCGCCTTCCGCTGACCGGCTCTCTGGGCCGCCCCAGGCCCGGGTTACTATTTCCCTTCATCGTCAATGGTGTTGCTATTAATAATTGGTAACATCCTAACATATTTAAAGGGCCCTGTCAACAAATAAAATTGTCGTCAATTGGACTTCATTTGATATTTGAAGCAGCCTCCCTTTTCCGGTAGGCGGCCAGCAGGTGGTTTTTACCGCAGATTCATCCTGGCGGTTTTAGAGCTTCCAATTTTTTTTGACCTTGAAGGAATTGCTGTTAATCTGTCGAATATATTCTGAGTGCGGAAGCGGTTTGAGGCCAGATTTAAGCCATAATTGAACAATTTATTTTGGCCGTTAAAAATATGAATATTTTTAACGAGCGAAAGTGTACCTAGGGTTCCGCCGGAGATGAAAAGCTCCGGGCTGGTCCAAGTGGTACAGGCATCCGGAGGAAGAAGGTTGGCGGTTTTCCCGGATCGCTACACCGGAGGGATAAAAGCCCAGGCGGGTAGGTTTCACTCACAAAACCTACCCGCCTGGGCTTAAACTTGGAGAGGTGATGGTTAAGGAATAGGCATTAAATGAGCTTGGAGGGAAATCTTAAGAAAGAGTGGCAAATCAAGCTAGAGGAGGTTTTAAAACACGGGGGCCTTCCCGCCAATGTGTTTAAACCTTTTCCGCACGAGTTTAACTCCTTCCCACCGGCTGGGAGGAAAGGTTGAAAGGGAGCTAAAATGATCAAAGCAGGCATTGTCATGGGGAGCGATTCCGATCTGAAAATCATGGCTGAGGCCGCCAGGGTTCTGGAGCATTTTCAGGTTGGTTATGAGATGGTGGTGGCCAGCGCGCACCGCACTCCCGAGAAGGTATGCCGCTATGCCCGCGAGGCGGTAGAGGCGGGGCTTAAAGTCATCATCGCCGGGGCCGGGGGGGCTGCTCACCTGCCGGGGGTGATTGCAGCGCTGACAACCTTGCCGGTGATCGGCGTGCCCATCGCCATACCGCCATTGGGCGGGGTTGATTCCCTTTATGCCATCGTCCAGATGCCGCAGGGGGTGCCCGTGGCTACTGTCTCCATTAACGGCGCCCATAATGCCGGCTTGCTCGCCGTGCAGATCCTCGCCCTCGGCGACCAGCAGCTTGCGGAAAGGCTAGCCGCCTACCGGCAGGAACTGGCGGCTAAAGTGGAGAGCAAGGACCGGCGTTTGCAGGAAACGGGGTGGGCCGCTTACCTGGCGGAACAGGAGCGAAAATAATCATGCCGCTTAAGAACAGAGATGTTCGCTCTGCTACCGGAGGAGAGCTTTACGTGGGGAGATTTCGGCGTGGATAATGAACTGATATTACCTAAATTATTTAGAGAAGCAACGGAATCCTGCGGTGTCTGCGGCGGCGTTGCGGCAGGGCTGCCCATGGCTTATTTGGCCGGGTTTGCGCTCTATGCCCTGCAGCATCGCGGCCAGGAAAGTGCAGGCCTGGTCGTCGGTGACGGCAGTGGCGGCAAGCTGTGGCTAAAGCGTGGGATGGGCCTGGTTTCCGAGGTGTTTCCGGTGATGGCCGAATTGAGAGACAGGCCCGGCAATCTGGCGGTGGGCCATGTGCGCTATTCATACGGTGAAAAAAAAGCCCATCCGGAAAATGCCGAACCGTTATTGTTCCGCTATCGCCATGGAGAGCTGGCTGTCGTCCACAACGGCCGCCTTTTAAACGGCGGCGCGCTGCGGGAAGAGCTGCAAGCAGAGGGAGCTATTTTCCAGACCGATACGGATAGTGAGCTGCTCGCTCATCTGATCGCCCGCCAGGGGAACCCGGATCTGGCCGGGGCGCTGCAGGCGGTGGTGCCGCGTCTCGAGGGTGCTTTCTCTTTTATCCTGACCGACGGGAAAAAAGTTTACGGGCTGCGCGACCGCCACGGTTTCCGGCCTCTGTCCCTGGCCGGCTTAAGCGGCAAAGGCTTTTTCCTGGCGTCGGAAACGTGTGCTTTCGATACGATCGGGGCGGAATATATCCGCGACCTGGCGCCCGGGGAGCTGGTGATTTTGACCGGTGAAGGAATGGAAAGCCGGCAACTGCTGAAACCGGGTCGGCCGTCCCTCTGTGTTTTTGAATACATCTATTTTGCCCGTCCTGACAGCAACCTGCAGGGCATCAATGTACACCTGGTGCGCCGGGAACTGGGGCGCCGGCTGGCGCGCGAACACCCTGCTCCGGCTGACCTGGTGACCGGGGTCCCCGATTCCAGCATCGCCGCGGCCTCGTCCTATGCCGAGGAGTCGGGACTCCCTTATGAAATGGCTCTGGTGAAAAACCGTTATATCGGCCGCACCTTCATCCGGCCGACCCAGCAAATGCGTGAAGAAGGGGTAGACTTAAAGCTTAATGTGGTGCGGAAAATAGTCGAGGGGAAGCGGGTGGTGATCGTGGATGATTCGGTCGTACGCGGCACCACGAGCATGAAGCTGGTGCGCATGATGCGCCGCGCCGGGGCGCGGGAAGTGCATATGCGGATCAGTTCGCCCCCGGTTATCGCCACTTGCCACTACGGCATCGATATACCAACGGCCAAAGAGCTGATCTCGCACGGCCGCACTCCAGCCGCCGTAGCCGGGCTGCTTGGCGTGGATTCGATCGGCTTTTTGAGCGAAAAGGGGATGATCGACGCGATCGGCTTGTCCCCGGAGCAACTCTGCCGGGCCTGCTTTTCCGGAGTAGACCAGTACGCCCCCGCCTAACGGGGACCCTTCAAGAAGATGAAGATCCTCTCATAATCTTCTCTCCACTCATGGATGGGAGGGGAAGGGTGAGGGGGGGCCTAAACCCGGCTAGCGCTTTTTCAGTGAGGCCAATTAAGTGACGGGTGAAGTTATACGGTAACTTGTCTGATCATGATTTTTCATTATTAAAGAAGGGTTTTTTGATCGCGGTAGGGTATTTAATAGCTGTAACTAAAATTTGTACTCATTGTTTCCAAGGATCGATCTAGGAGGGAAAGATAATGGAGAATTACTTGTATGCGGTAGTGCTTGCCGCTTTGATTGGGGTGGTATTTGCGATCATCCTGTGGGCCCGGGTGAGCCGGGCGGAGGCCGGCACAGACAAAATGAAGGAGATTGCCGGCGCGATCCACGAAGGCGCCATGGCCTTTTTACAGCGGGAGTATACTTACCTGGCTGTTTTCGTGGTCGTTTTGGCTATCGTGCTTGCCGCGACTATCTCTCCTTTAACCGCGCTTTGTTTTGTGATCGGTGCCATTTTTTCGGCCACAGCCGGCTACGCCGGGATGAAGGTGGCTACCCTGGCCAATGTGCGTACCGCCAACGCCGCACGGAAGGGTGTCAACCCAGCTTTGACGCTGGCCTTTTCCAGCGGCACGGTCATGGGCATGATGGTGGCCGGCCTGGGGCTGCTGGGCCTGGGAATTCTTTACTTAATCATTCGTGATCCGGCCGTGATCAACGGCTATGCCCTGGGAGCCAGTTCCATCGCCCTGTTCGCCAGGGTTGGCGGCGGCATCTACACCAAGGCCGCCGATGTGGGGGCCGATTTGGTCGGCAAGGTGGAGGCGGGCATTCCCGAAGATGACCCGCGCAATGCCGGGGTGATCGCCGACAACGTGGGCGATAATGTCGGTGACGTGGCCGGCATGGGCGCCGACCTCTTTGAATCGTATGTGGGCTCCATGATCGCGGCCATGGCCGTGGGCGTGGTTGCCTTCGGCTTTGCGGGCGCCCTACTGCCCCTGCTAGTGGCGGCCGTCGGGATCCTGGCCTCTGTTTTCGCCTTTTTCTTTGTGCGCGCCAAAGAGGGAGCGCGCCTCGGCGCCGTGCTGGAACGGGGCATCTGGATCAGCGCCCTGATAGTCCTGGTTGTCGCTTTCTTTATCACCCGCTCTGTGCTCGGCGACCTGGGGCCGTTCTGGGCTGTGGTGGCGGGGCTTCTGGCCGGCGTGCTGATCGGGCGGATCACCGAGTACTATACTTCGGCGGATTATAAGCCGGTACGCGGTATCGCCAAGGCTTCTTTGACCGGCCCGGCTACCAATATCATTAGCGGGATTGCCGTGGGGATGAAAAGCACGATGCTGCCCATCCTGGTGATCATCGCCGCCATCCTGGTTTCCTATCAGCTCGCCGGGGTTTACGGCATCGCCATCGCCGCCGTGGGCATGCTCTCCACGGTGGGGATGACCGTGGCGGTGGACGCCTACGGGCCCGTGGCCGACAATGCCGGGGGCATCGCCGAGATGGCGGGGCTGGAAGAAGAGGTGCGCCAGATTACCGACCAGCTCGATTCCATCGGCAACACCACCGCCGCCATCGGCAAAGGGTTTGCCATCGGCTCGGCGGCGCTGACCGCCCTGGCACTTTTTACCGCCTACATGCAGGCGGCCGGGCTGGAGGTAATCGATATCGCCAGCGCGAAAGTGATTGCCGGCCTCTTTATCGGCGGGGTCCTCACCTTCTTCTTTACCTCCCGGGCCATGGAGGCAGTGGGCAATGCCGCCTTCCATCTGATCGAGGAGATCAGGCGCCAGTTTAGAGAAATCCCCGGGCTGATGGAAGGGAAAGCCCGTCCCGAGTATGCCCGCTGCGTGGATATCAGCACCCGGGCTGCCCTGAAGGAGATGGTCTTGCCGGGGCTGATTGCCATTGCTGTTCCCCTGGCCGTGGGCTTGATTCCATTTCTCGGCAAAGAGGCCCTGGGCGGCCTGCTGGCCGGCGCCCTCCTGACCGGGGTGCTGCAGGCCATCAACATGGCCAATGCCGGCGGCGCCTGGGATAATGCCAAGAAGCTGATCGAATCAGGCGCTTTAAATGGGCACGAAAAAGGCGGCCCGACCCATGCGGCTGCTGTAGTAGGCGACACGGTAGGTGATCCTCTGAAGGATACCGTGGGCCCATCGCTGGACATCCTAATTAAGATCATGTCGGTTATTTCCTTAATCGCAGTTGCCCTGTTCTCCAAGTATAATCTCTATGATTGGCTGGTCAGCCTCTTTTAACCAGGAAGCGCCGAGCAGNNGCCTGGGATAATGCCAAGAAGTTCATCGAAACGGGAGAACACGGCGGCAAGGGCAGCGATGCGCACAAGGCGGCCGTGGTCGGCGATACCGTCGGCGATCCGTTCAAGGATACCGCCGGCCCGAGCCTGAACATTTTAATCAAGCTGATGAGCATTGTGGCCCTGGTTTTTGCCCCGCTGTTTTTCTAAGAATGACAGCAGTCAATTGCAAGTCAACACGGAGGGCGCCGGAGCGGCACCCTCCGTTTCTCTAAAAGGAGGGGTCATACTTGACCGGAGAGATTAGCTACCGCCAGGCGGGAGTGGATATCGCCGCCGGCGAAGCGGCGGTGGAGCGCATCAAGAAGCTGGCCCGCTCGACTTTTAGGCCGGAGGTGCTGCAGGATCTGGGCGGTTTCGGAGGCTTTTTTTCCCTCAACGCCGGGGCATACCGCGAGCCGGTCCTCGTGGCGGGCTGCGACGGCGTGGGGAGCAAGCTGAAACTGGCCTTTGCCGCCGGCCGGCACGATACCGTCGGCATAGACTGCGTGGCCATGTGCGTCAACGATATCCTGGTGCAGGGGGCGGAACCCCTCTTTTTTTTGGACTACCTGGCGGTAGGAAAGCTGGAGCCCGCCCAGGTGGAAGAGGTGGTGGCCGGTGTGGCCCGGGGATGCCGCCTTGCCGGCTGCGCACTCATCGGCGGCGAAATGGCCGAAATGCCCGGTTTTTACCCTGCCGGTGAATATGACCTAGCCGGCTTTGCGGTGGGGATCGTGGAAAAGAGCCGCATCATCGACGGCTCGAGCATTAAACCGGGAGATGCCATTTTGGGCCTCGCCTCGTCGGGCTTGCACAGCAACGGTTATTCGCTGGCCCGCCGTGTGCTGCTCGAAAAGGCGGCGCTTCCCTTGCCGGAGGCGCCCCCCGGGCTGGAGCGGCCGCTGATCGACGAGCTGCTGGAGCCGACCCGGATTTATGTGCAGCCGGTTTTGCCCCTTTTGAAGCGCTTCAGCATCAAGGGAGCGGCGCATATCACCGGCGGCGGCCTGCCGGGCAATCTTTCCCGGATCCTGCCGGAGGGAGTGGGGGCGCAGATCAGGGCCGGCTCCTGGAAAGTGCCGCCCATTTTTAGCCTGATCGAGAAACTGGGGCCGGTCAGCCGGGCGGAAATGTACCGCACCTTTAACATGGGCATCGGCCTGGTGCTGGTGGTGGACCCCGCAGAGGCGGAACCGGTGATCGGTGCCCTTAACCAGGACGGCTGCGAAACCAGCCTGATCGGCACTGCCGTGGCCGGGGAAAGGGAGGTCAAGTTCGTCTAGCCAATCAATTTGATGACGGGAGGTGCTATTTTTAAGGATGAAAAGAATCGCGGTGCTGGCCTCGGGTCAGGGGACCAACCTGGAAGCGATCTTGAAAGCCGCTAAATCAGGGGAAATAGCAGGCCGGGTGGAGCTGGTGATCAGCGATCGCCGGAAGGCGCGCGCCCTGGAGATCGCACGGCGCTGGGGGGTAAAGGCCCTTTTTATCAACCCGGCCGATTACCGGGATCGCAATACATACGATGCGGCCGTGGTGGAAGAGCTTCAAAGGGCAGCCATCGACCTGGTGGTCCTGGCCGGTTTTATGCGCCTCCTTTCTGCCCCTTTTGTCCGGCAGTATCCGTTGCGGATCATGAATATCCACCCCTCCCTGCTGCCTGCCTTTCCCGGCACCAACGGGGTGGAACAGGCCCTGGCTTACGGGGTAAAGGTAACGGGTTGCACGGTTCACTTTGTCGACGAGGGGCTGGACAGCGGGCCGGTGATCTTGCAGGAGGCGGTGCCGGTCCTCCCGGACGATACGGTTGAAACGCTCCACCAGCGGATTCATGCCGTTGAATACCGCCTCTACCCGCGGGCCATCGACCTGTTTTGCCGGGATAAATTAATTGTGGAGGGAAGAAGGTGTTTAATTGTTGACTGAACGGGAAGCCAAGAGGGCTTTAATCAGTGTTTCCGATAAGACGGGAGTTGTTGAACTGGGTTGCGCCCTGGCGAAGCTCGGCTGGGAGATCATTTCCACCGGGGGGACGGCGCGCGTGCTCAAGGAGGCGGGGCTGGAGGTAATCCCGGTGAGCGCGGTCACCGGTTTCCCGGAAATCCTGGACGGCCGGGTAAAAACGCTGCACCCGAAGATTCACGGCGGCATCCTGGCGCGCCTTGACCGGGAGGAGCACCGGCGGCAGATGGCGGAGCAGGGGATCGCCCCCATTGACCTGGTGGTGGTTAACCTCTATCCATTTGCGCAAACCGTATCCCGCCCCGGGGTGACCCTGGAGGAAGCGGTGGAAAATATTGATATCGGCGGGCCGGCCATGGTGCGGGCGGCAGCCAAAAATTTTGCCCACACGGCGGTGGTGGTGAACCCCGAACGCTACGCAGCGGTGATCAAGGAACTGAAAGAAAAAGGGGATTTGACCCTGGAGACGCGCTGCCGCCTGGCTGCGGAGGCTTTTGCCCATACGGCCCATTACGACGCCCTGATTGCCGCCTATTTCTCCGGCCTGCCGCAAGTGGAGGAGGAACAGTTTCCACCCGTGCTGACCCTGCCCTTTGGCAGGGTACAGGCGCTGCGCTACGGTGAAAACCCCCAGCAGGCGGCGGCTTTTTATGCCTCTCCTGGGAGCGGCGGTTTGCCCGGGGCGCGGCAGTTACAGGGTAAAGAGCTTTCCTTTAATAATCTGCACGACCTCAACGCCGCCTGGGAGCTGGTCCTGGAATTTGACGAGCCCACGGTGGTGGCGGTAAAACATGCCAATCCCTGCGGGGTCGGCAGCGCCGCATCGGTGCTGGAAGCGTACCATCTTGCTTACGAGGCCGACCCCGTTTCGATCTTCGGGGGCATCATCGCCGTAAACAGGACGGTGGATGAGGAGACAGCCCGGGAGATGCTCAAAATCTTCCTGGAGGTGGTGGCTGCTCCCGCCTTCTCGGAAGGAGCGCTGCAAGTTTTTGCGGCGAAGAAAAACATCCGCCTGCTGGAGCTGGCGCCGGAGAAATCCGCTGCCGGCGGCCTGGACTTTAAAAAGGTGGCGGGCGGCCTGCTGCTGCAAACCGTGGACCGGGAACCGGTCGGGAGAGCCGGCTGCAAGGTGGTCACGGAGCGGGCGCCCTCGGAAGAAGAATGGCGGCAGCTCATCTTCGCCCAAAAGGTTGTCAAACACGTCAAGTCCAATGCCATTGTGATCGCCCGGGAGGGACAGACCGTGGGGATCGGGGCCGGGCAGATGAGCCGGATCGGCGCGGCCAAGATCGCCCTGGCGCAGGCCGGGGAAAAGGCCAGGGGCGCGGTGCTCGGTTCGGACGCCTTCTTTCCCTTCCCTGATACGGTTGAAGCGGCGGCCGCAGCCGGGGTCACGGCGATCATCCAGCCGGGCGGGTCGCTGCAGGACGAGGCCTCCATTGCCGCCTGCAACCGCTACGGGCTGGCCATGGTCTTTACCGGCCGGCGCTATTTTAAACACTAGGCGGCATTTGCGTAAGGAGGGATCCGTTCCAGTGCGGGTTTTGATTATCGGGGGAGGCGGGCGCGAACATGCCCTGGCCTGGAAAATCGCCCAGAGCCCCCTCTTAAAAGAACTTTACTGTGCACCAGGCAATGCCGGGATCGCGGCGCTGGCCGAGTGTATTGAGCTGCCCGGCGATCTGGAGGAGGCGGCGCGGTGGGCCCGGGAGCACCGCATCGACCTGACCGTGGTCGGCCCGGAGGCGCCCCTCGCCGCTGGCCTGGCTGATGTTTTTCGCGCGGCGGGTTTGCGCGTACTCGGGCCGGGGCGTGACGGCGCGCGGCTCGAAAGCAGCAAAGTGTGGGCCAAGGAACAGATGGTCCGTTGGGGCATTCCCACCGCCAAGCATGCGGTTTTTGATCATTTTGCTGCGGCTAGCCGCTACCTGGACAGCCTGCCGGACAGCCCGGTGGTGGTCAAGGCCGACGGCCTGGCGGCGGGCAAGGGGGTGACCGTGGCTCCCAACCGGGAGGCGGCCAAAGCGGCGCTGCGGGAGATCATGGTCGACCAAATTTTTGGCGCCGCCGGCAACAGGGTGGTCATTGAGGAGTGCCTGCGCGGCGAGGAGGTGTCCGTGCTGGCGCTGACCGACGGGCAGGAGCTGCTGCTATTGCCTGCGGCCCAGGACCACAAGGCCATCGGCGAAGGGGACCGGGGGCCAAACACCGGGGGGATGGGTGCCTACGCCCCGGCGCCCCTTTTGACTCCGGCCTTGCGGGAGCGGGTCGAAAGGGAAATCTTCAAACCCCTTTTAAAGGGATTGGCCGGGCAGGGCATACCCTACCGGGGAGTCATCTATGCCGGGTTAATGGTGGAGGGCGAGGCCATCAATGTGCTCGAATTCAACGTCCGCTTCGGCGACCCGGAAACCCAGGCGATCCTGCCCCTGCTTAAATCGGACCTGCTGCCGCTGCTGGCGGCCGCCGCGGACGGCGATCTGCGCGTCTGGCCGGCGGAGTGGCACGAGGGCGCTGCAGTTTGCGTGGTTATGGCCTCTGCCGGTTACCCGGGCCCGTATGAACAGGGTTTCCCCATCAGCGGCCTCGAAAGCATAGCGGGCGAAGAGGGAGGGGTGGCCGTTTTCCATGCGGGCACGGCTTTTAAACACGGCAACATTGTCACTGCCGGGGGACGCGTGCTCGGCGTAACCGCCTGGGATGTGGATTTGCAGGCCGCGGTGGACAAAGTCTACGCCGCGCTGCCGCGGATCAGTTTCCAGGGCTGCTACTACCGGCGCGATATTGCCCATCGCGCCCTGAAAAAATGAATAGCCTCTTTTTCGCAGGCGCCGACGCTTTTGTAAATCCGGATGGAGTTGTGTGCGCCAATTAAAAAGCATACTTGCCCTTGCTTTCGGAATATTTATTAGAAAACGAAAGCTTAAGGAGGTAAGATGCTTTGTCTGCACTAGACTACTCACTCCGTGAAGTCAAGCAGGTAGTTTATAGACCTGCAGGAAGCGGGCGCCTGTTTACCGATCCCGATGTAGATCACGCCAGGATCTATTTTAAAAGCAAATCGCGCAAAAAAGTGGATAAAACCACCTCCGTGGGGGCGGCGGTAAAGGAATTGATCTCCGACGGGGACTACATAGCCATCGGCGGGTTCGGGGCTAACCGGATCCCGACGGCGGTGCTGCACGAACTGGTGCGCCAGCGCAAGAAAAACCTGGGCCTCTCCGGGCATACGGCGACGCATGATTTTCAGATCCTGGCCGCCGGTGAATGTATCAATCGCTGTGATGTGGCTTACGTCGTGGGCCTGGAAGCACGGGGACTTTCCAGGCGGGCGCGCCAGGCCATTGAAACAGGAGAAATCGAGATTACCGAGTGGACCAATGCCGCCCTGGCCTGGCGCTACAAAGCGGCGGCCATGGGCGTTTCTTTCATTCCGGCGCGCAATATGCTCGGTACCGATACGGTCAAATACAGTGCCGCGGTAGAGATGGAGTGTCCCTTTACCGGGAAAAAATACCTGGCCCTGCCAGCCCTTTATCCCGACGTGGCAATCATCCACGTGCACCGCGCCGATGTCTACGGCAATTGCCAGATCGAGGGGATCATGGTCTCCGATTTTGACCTGGCCCGCGCCGCGAAACGTCTGATCATCACCACGGAACAGCTCGTACCAGAAGCGGTCATCCGCCGCGACCCGGATCGCACCGTTATACCCTATTTCCTGGTCGACGCGGTTGTGGAAGTACCTTACGGTTCCTATCCGGGCAATATGCCGTATCTTTACTTTAGCGATGAAGAACATTTACAGGAGTGGCTGCAGGCGGAAAAAGACCCCGCCACGCTGGCCGACTTCCTGAAGCGCAATATTTACGGCGTGCCCGATTTTTGGAGTTACCTGAACCTGCACGGCGGCCTGGCCAAAATGGCAGCCTTGCGCAGGCAGGAAACGCTGGTTGAAAAATAGATTTTAAGTGAGGAGGTACTGTCCCCATGCGCTATAACCGGATGGAGCTGATGATTGCCCTGGCATCGCGCTTCCTGGAAGATGAAAGTATCGTGGTGGTAGGCACCGGCGCGCCGTGTGCCGCAGCCATGCTGGCGCAAAGCCTTTACGCTCCCAATTTAATGATCATGTTTGAAGCGGGTGGCATCGGTCCCATGCTGCCGTCAATGCCCATTTCGGTCGGTGACTCCCGGACCTTCTACCGGGCCATTGCCGCCGGCAGCATGCCCGAGGTGATGGAAACCTGCCAGAGGGGAATGGTTGACTATACTTTTTTAGGCGGCGCCCAGATCGACATGTACGGCAACATAAATTCCACCATGATCGGCCGCGACTACCACAGGCCGAAAGTGCGTTTTCCCGGAAGCGGCGGCGCCAATGACCTGGCTTCGTTCTGCTGGCGCACGATGATGATCACCGTCCAGGACGCCCGCCGTTTTACCAATGACATTGATTTTATCACTTCGCCTGGCTACCTGACCGGTAAAGGGGCCCGCGAAGCGGCCGGCTTGCCTCCGGGCAGCGGGCCGTACAAGGTAATTACCGACCTTTGTGTGCTCGGATTTGATGATGAGACCAAGCGGATGCAGGTGGAAAGCATTCATCCCGGTGTAACACGGGAACAGATCATTGCCAACACCGGTTTTGAGCTGCTCTGGTCGCCGGAACTGACAACCAGCACCGAGCCGACCGCAGAGGAGCTCTCCATCTTGCGTGAGAAAGTGGATCCGTTCCGTTATATCATCGGACGGGAGTAGCCGGTTTCGATGGCCAGCTGGTAAAGCTGTATCCAGGGCCCTGATTTCTCCTCCGTGGTGCGAAAGGGATCTGCCCTTGCGATGTGGAAAAGATAGGCTGGGCTTGTCAACCAGGCCGGTGCAACTTAAAATGGAGTTAGCGGAACCTTTAGCACATGAAACGGAGGTTAGAATGATGAATTTTGTCCTTACCGAAGAGCAGGAAATGATGCGGCAAATGGTCCGAGACTTTGCCGAAAAAGAGGTAAAGCCCGGCGCTGCGGAGAGGGATGAGCAGGCGCAATTTTCGCGGGAAATTTTCGATAAAATGGGCGAGCTGGGCTTTACCGGCATACCCTGGCCGGAAGAATATGGCGGGGCGGAATGCGATTTTCTCAGCTATGCCATCGCCGTGGAGGAGCTTTCCCGGGCCGATGCGGCGGTAGGCGCTACCCTATTGGCACATATTTCACTGGCCGGCTGGCCCCTATATAAATACGGCAGCGAAGAACAGAAGAAGAGCTTCCTTGAACCGATGGCTCTCGGTGAGAAACTGGGGGCTTTTGCCTTAACCGATGTCTCCGGCAGCGATGCGGCTGCCATGGAGACCACAGCCGTTTTGGACGGCGACAGCTACGTGATCAACGGCGTGAAAAGCTTTGTAACCAATGCCGGAGAAGCGGAAATATACATTGTGTTTGCGGTTACCGATCCGGAAAAAAAGGCGATCAGCGCCTTTATCGTGGAGAAAGACAGCCCCGGCTTTGCGGTCGGAAAAAAGGAATACAAGATGGGCCTGCGCGCTGCGCCAATGGCGGAACTGATCTTTGAAAATTGCCGCGTGCCGCGGGAGAACCTGCTTGGCCGGGAAGGCGAAGGCCTTAAAATAGCCACGGGCGCCCTCGACGGCGTGCACTACGCCATTGCCGCCCAGGCGGTGGGGATCGCCCAGGGAGCCCTGGAAGAGGCGGCGGCCTATGCGCAAACCCGCGTCCAGTTTAACCGGCCCATCGCCCGCTTCCAGGCCATTGCTTTTATGCTGGCCGACATGGCTACCAAGATCGAAGCGGCACGGCTGCTCGCCTACCAGGCCGCCTTTTTGGAGAGCCAGGGCTTGCCGTACGGCAAAGCTTCCGCCATGGCCAGATTGTTCGCCTCTGAGGCAGCCATGGCCGTGACTATCGATGCAGTCCAGATTTTTGGCGGCTACGGCTATACCAAGGATTATCCGGTGGAGCGCTTCATGCGTGATGCCAAATTAACGCAGATTTATGAAGGCAGCAATGAAGTGCAGCGCCTGGTCATCTCCCGTTATCTCTTAAACGACTGAAAGACAGGGGAGACTTGCCGGCGCGAATTGCCTAAGGAAGCGTTTTACTATTTGCGGCCATGAAAGGAGATCCGCTCCATGGGCACTAATAAACGAGGCCTCATCATGGTCTATACCGGAAACGGAAAGGGGAAGACGACCGCCGCCATCGGGCAGGCGCTCCGCGCCCACGGGCAGGGTTACCGCATCTATATCATCCATTTCATGAAGGGGCGCGACTACGGCGAATTTCTGGCTTCCCACTACCTGCCTCGCTGGACGGTAGTGCGGGCGGGGCGGGATGTATTCGTCGACCGGGAAAAGCCGGCGGAGATCGATATCGAACTGGCGCGCGAAGGCTTTGCCCAGGCTCAGAAGGCCATTTTTAGCGGGGAATACGACCTGGTGGTGCTCGATGAAATCATAGTGGCCGTAGATTACGGGTTAATCCCCGAGCAGGAGCTGTTACAGCTGCTCCAGGAGAAACCGGCGGCGGTACACCTGGTTTTGACCGGGCGCGGGGCTTCGCCGGAGCTGATCAAGCGGGCCGATATGGTCAGCGAAGTGGTGGCGATCAAGCATCATTACGAGAGCGGCGTTCCAAGCTGCAAAGGCATCGAATACTAGGAGAGCGCGGCTTTTAAGGCTAGGTGCCGGTGGGGCCGTGCTGCAAAGGCATTGAAAGCAAAGCATGCCCTGGTGCTGACCGTCAAGTGCAAGGAATTTGATGTGGCTGCAGAGGCATTGAATACAAAGTGAGCTGGTGCGCAGATTGCTGCTGCTGGCGGCTATTTAAACGCACCAGCTTATTTTTTGTACTCAGCAAGGCCTGCTTGCTTTTGAGCGAGTCTGTCGCTAATGAGCAGCACCCGAAGTCATCCTGAGGGCAAAGCTCAAAGGCTCTCTTTTTGTTGATGAACGCTTCGCGATGATTGTAACCTATACCCTCCATATGCCATATAATATATCACCGATGGAGGGGAAAATTTTGGATGAACAAATCCTGGATCTGGAATCCTTAAGCACGCTTTTGCAAAATGTATTCAACCGGATGGACCAGGCTGCCCTGGATGAACTCGCCGCGGCAGTGACAAAGGAACGGATCCAGGAACTAGTCCTCGAGGCGATCGGGGTGGCAAAACAGCGGCTCAGCGCGGAAGAACAGGCGCGCCTTGACGCAGTCATCGAATATGTCCTTGATTCCACACGCAACCGGAGATAAACCTCCTTCTATTAGCTGCTTATAAAATCGGAAAAAATTTTCACTAATCACCCGGCCGGCAGGAAACAGGTGCATAGCGGCGAATTTGTAATAATTATGTAAATAACTGACGGTTGCTTTATCTTCCGGGGAGAAACGGGAGATACTATTTCAAGCAGAGCCGGGACACTGCAAACGGCAGTGAAATCTATAGCGGCAAGAGCGGCAAGCGGTTAAGCCGATTTTGAAAAATAGGTCTGAAAAAGGACACCTTAGAGCTCTGCAGGTAACGGGGTGTTTCAAGATGAGAAATATGAAACTGGAGCAGGCGGAGCAGCGCGCCGCCCAGTTGCGGCGCGAAATCGAAGAGCATAATTATCGTTACCATGTCCTGGACAAGCCGATCATCAGTGACGAGCAGTTTGATCAGTTGATGCGGGAGCTGCAGGAGCTGGAGCGGCAGTTCCCGTCATTGCAAACGCCCGATTCACCGACCCAGCGCGTCGGCGGGGCGCCGCTGGCCGCCTTCGCAACGCTCGTCCATAAGCAGCCCATGTACAGCCTGGATAATGCTTTCAGCGAAGCAGAGCTCAGGGACTTTGACAGCCGGATCCGCAAAGCGAGCGGCGGGGCTATCGACTATCTTTGTGAACTGAAAATGGACGGCCTGGCGGTCTCGCTGCAATATGAAAACGGACTCTTCGTGCGCGGGGCCACCCGCGGCGACGGGGTGAGGGGTGAAGATATCACCCAGAACCTGCGCACCATTAAGCAGTTGCCGCTGCGCCTCCCCGAGGCCATCACCGTGGAACTGCGCGGTGAAGTCTATATGACCAGGCGCGACTTTGAGATGATGAATGCCGCCCGCCGCGCCAAGGGCGAGAGCGAATTTGTCAACCCCCGCAATGCAGCAGCCGGCTCCCTGCGCCAGCTCGATCCGCAGGTAACGGCGAGCCGGCCATTAAAACTTTTTCTCTACGCCCTCGGCGAACACAACCTCCCGCTCCAAACCCAGGAGGAAGCGCTGGCTTACCTGGAGCGGCTGCATCTTCCGGTTAACCCCAACCGGGAACTGTGCCGGGGCATCAATGCTGTCTGGCGCTACTGCCTCGCCTGGCAGGAGCGTCGCGCCAAGCTGCCCTATGAAATCGACGGCATTGTGGTGAAGGTAAACAGTTTCGAGTTGCAGCGGACCATGGGCGCCACCTCGCGCAGTCCCCGCTGGGCCATTGCTTACAAATTCCCGGCCGAAGAAAAAACGACCCGGGTTCTTGATATCCAGGTCAACGTGGGGCGAACGGGGGCCATCACCCCGGTAGCCATTCTGGAACCGGTTTTCTTAAGCGGTTCGACGGTGCAGCGGGCCAGCCTGCACAACGAGGATATCCTGGCGGAAAAGGATGTTCTCATTGGCGATACGGTGGTCGTGCGCAAGGCCGGAGAGGTGATCCCCGAAGTTGTCCGGGTGGTGCGCGAAGCGCGCACCGGCACGGAAAGACAGTTTGTGATGCCGGTGCGCTGCCCCTCCTGCGGGGCGGCGGTGCACCGCCTGCCGGGGGAGGCCGCCAGGCGCTGCCTCAATCCCTCCTGCCCGGCCCAGCTGGTGGAGCGCCTGGTGCACTTTGCTTCCCGGGAAGCCATGGATATAGAAGGGCTCGGCCCGAGAGTGGCTGAGCTGCTCTACAGGGAGGGGCTGGTCGTCGACGTGGCTGACCTCTACTACCTGCAGGCCTCCCGCCTGGAACCCCTGGAACGGATGGCGGAAAAGTCAGCGGCAAACCTGGTGGCGGCGGTGGAAAAGAGCAAAGCAAACCCGCTGCATCGCCTGCTCTACGGGCTGGGCATCCGCTTTGTGGGCGCCCGCGCCTCGCGCCTGCTGGCGGAACATTTCCGCACCCTGGATAAACTCATGGCCGCGGATCAGGAGGCGCTGACCGCCATTCCGGAGATCGGACCGAAAATCGCGGAAGCGGTGACAGCCTTCTTTCACGCTCCGGAAACCGCGCCGCTGCTGGAGAAGCTGCGCGCAGCGGGGGTTAATATGGCCGAACCGGAAGCAGAGGGGGCCGGCGGGATTTTACAAGGAAAAACATTTGTCTTTAGCGGCACTCTTGCCAATTACACCAGGGATCAGGCCGCCGCCCTGGTGCAGAGCCTGGGCGCCAAGGTCAGCAGTGCAGTCAGCGGCAAGACCAGCTATTTGGTGGTCGGCGAGAACCCGGGTAGCAAGCTCCAGCGGGCGCGCGAGCTGGGCGTAACGGTGCTTTCCGAAAGCGATTTTCGCGAACTGGTCGGCGAGGCGGAGCAGCATGCCGCGGGCGATCGGTAATGGGCTATGGTGACAGAGAATCGCGACCTAACTGAAGTAGAGCGGACAGCGGAGATCTTCCGGTTGCTGAGGGAACATTACCCCCGGGCGCGGACCGCGCTCAAGTTTGACACTCCATTTCAGCTCCTGGTGGCGGTGATCCTGTCGGCCCAGACTACCGACGAACAGGTTAACCGGATTACACCCGCCCTTTTTGCCAGGGCTTCCTCGCCCGCAGAAATGGCGCAGCTAAAACCGGCGGAGCTGGAAAGGCTGATTAAAGGATGCGGGCTTTACCGCAACAAAAGCCGCTTTCTTGTGGAGGCCAGCCGGCGCATTGTGCAGCAGTTTAACGGCCGGGTGCCGGATAACTTCGTCGACCTGGTTTCCCTGCCCGGAGTGGGCCGGAAAACGGCCAACGTGATCTTATACAATGCTTTCGGGCGCCCCGCCCTGGCCGTGGATACCCATGTCTACCGGGTGTCGCGCCGTCTCGGCCTGGCCCGGGGCAAAAGGGTGGAAGAGGTGGAGCGTGAACTTACGGCCAGGCTTCCGGAGCGGGAATGGGGGCCGGTGCACCACCGGCTGATCGCTCACGGCCGCTCCCTCTGCCACGCCCGCCGGCCGGAGTGCAGCGCCTGTTTTTTAAACCGCTACTGTCCATCCAAAATAGAAGGAGAATAAAAAAAGGAGGAGTACCGTGACCTGGGAAGAGCTTAAAGCAGAAGAGTTAAAGGCCAGCTGCGATCCCTTGCAGCTGCCCTACGAAACTACTGAGACGGTGCCGCCCCTGCAAGAGATGATCGGGCAGGCCCGGGCAGTCCGGGCCATGGAATTCGGGCTGCGGGTAAAACGACACGGTTATAATATTTTCATGTCCGGGGCCACCGGCACCGGAAAATCGAGCTATGCCCTCTCGGTGGTCCAACAAGTGGCGGCTGCCGAGCCGGTCCCGGACGACTGGTGCTATGTCTATAACTTTGAGAATCCCGGTGAACCGATCGCCCTGAACCTTCCGTCTGGGAGGGGGGCGGAATTCTGCCGTGATGTGGAGGAACTGCTGGAAGATTTAAAGCAGAACATTCCCAAGGCTTTTGACGGCGAAGATTACGAGCGGCAAAAAGCCGTGCTGGTGAAAGAATTCCAGGAGGCCCGCTCTGCCTACCTTGAAGAGCTGAACAGGGCTGCGCAGGAACAGGGTTTTACCTTGAAACGGACCAGTGCCGGCTTTGTGACCGTGCCCTTGATTAAGGGTGAGCAGCTCAGTGAAGAGGATTATGCCAGGCTTGACCAGGCGGCTAAGGAGGAGCTGGAAAAGAAGTCCACGGAGCTGCAGTTAAAAGCGATGGAGATCATGCGCCGGGTCCAGGGAGCGGAAAGAGAGCTCAAGGAAAAGTTGAAGCAGCTTGATCAGCGCATCGCGCGCATGGCTACAGATTACCTATTTAGTGAAATCCTGGAGAAGTATGCGGATTTTCCGGCGGTGCAAAAATACCTGCGGGCCTTCAATGCAGACGTTCTTTCCAACCTGCAGGAATTCAAGGGAGAAGAAGAGGAGCCGCAAACGCCCCTGTTTTTATTACGCCGCCAGAGCCAGGAACAGGCGGAAATACGCTACAAGGTCAACCTGCTCATCGATAACCGCGATACTAAAGGGGCGCCGGTAGTTTACGAAACCAATCCTTCTTACTACAACCTGATCGGCCAACTGGAATATGAGAACCGCTTTGGCACCGCGGTGACCGATTTTACCCTGATCAAGGCGGGCGCCCTGCACCGGGCCAACGGCGGTTACCTGATCCTGCAGGCCGGCGATGTTTTAAGCGGCCTCCAGTCCTGGGAAGCGCTAAAGCGGGTGCTGAAGACCAGGGAAATCCGGATCGAAAATTTGGGAGAACGCGTCGGGCTGATTACCATGTCCACCCTGCGGCCGCAGCCGATTCCCCTGACGGTCAAGGTGGTGATGATCGGCAGCCCCTACCTCTATCAACTGCTCTATTATTACGATGAGGATTTTCGTAAGCTGTTCAAAATCAAGGCTGATTTTGACGTGGAAATGGAGCGCAGTGATGTCAACTGCGAGAAGATGGCCGGCTTTATCTCCGAGCACTGCCGGCGGGAAGGACTGCGCCCCTTTGACCGCTTTGCCGTGGCCAAGGTCGTTGAATTCAGCTCCCGGCAGGCCGAGCACCAGGAGAAGCTGAGCACCCGCTTCAACGAAATCGTGGAGCTGCTTTACGAAGCCGATAGCTGGGCAGAAATCGATGGCGTCGAGCTGATCGGGGCGGCGCAGGTGGAGAAGGCGCTGCAGGAAAAAATCTATCGCTCCGATCAATACCGCCAGAAGATCATCGAGGCCATCGCAAAAGGGCAGATCTTGCTTGACCTGGAGGGAAAAAAGGTGGGCCAGGTCAATGCCTTGTCCGTGATCGATCTAGGCGATTTCCGCTTCGGCCGCCCTTCGCGCCTCACCGCAGCCGTATACTTAGGAAGGCGGGGGATCGTCAATATCGAGCGCGAAAGCCGCCTCAGCGGCAGCATTCACGACAAGGGTGTGCTGATCATCAGCGGCTGGCTCGGTGCCCAGTACGGCCGCCTGGTCCCGCTGAACCTCTCCGCCAGCATCTGCTTCGAGCAGTCCTACTCCGGCGTGGAGGGCGACAGCGCCTCAGCGGCTGAGCTGTTCTGCCTCCTTTCGAGCCTGGCCGGCATCCCGCTTAAACAGTCCATTGCGGTTACCGGTTCTGTCAACCAGAAGGGGGAAATCCAGCCCGTGGGCGGGATCAATTATAAAATTGAGGGCTTTTTTGAGGCCTGCAAGCTCAAGGGCTTAACCGGGGAACAGGGCGTCATCATCCCGGCCCAAAACCGCAAGCACCTGATGCTAAGGGATGAAATCATCGACGCGGTGCGGCAGGGTCAGTTTCATATCTACAGCATCTCCACCATTGATGAGGGCCTGGAGCTGCTCTCCGGGCTGCCGGCCGGTGTGCTGCGGGACGACGGAACCTTTACCCCGGGCAGCTTCCATGACAAGGTGCTGAAGCAGTTGCAGGCTTTCAACGAAATCCTGCGCGGCGAAAATGAAGAGCGGGAAAACCGGGAGGAACAGGAGAAGAATTAGTGACGCCGGTTAGCAGCAAACTAACGAGTAGCCCAAGCTTTGAGCGACTGCGAACGTGTGGGAGCAAGGCCAGGGGACAGACCTGCAAGCGCAGGTCTGTCCCCAACTGATGCAGGCGAATCAAGGTAGAATTGAGATTTTTATAGGCGTAAATCATGAACCTGGTTTTAATTGAACCCGAGATCCCGCAAAATACAGGCAATATCGCGCGCACCTGCGTAATGACGCAGACCATGCTGCACCTGGTCGAACCGCTCGGTTTTTCCCTTTCGCAAAAGGAGCTCCGCCGGGCGGGCCTCGATTACTGGCGATATCTCAAGCTGCGCGTTTATCCCGACTACAGCGCCCTGCGCGCCGCCTACCCGGAGCACCGCTTCCTCTTTTTCTCCACGCGCGGCACGCGCCTTTATACGGATGTACTTTACGGCCCCGATGATTTCCTGGTCTTCGGCTGCGAGACCAGAGGCTTGCCCCCCGCGATCCTGGAAGGAGAAAAGGATGTCCTGCGCATTCCGATGGTGGAGCAGATCCCCCGTTCCCTAAACCTTTCCAACGCGGCGGCCATCGTCCTTTACGAGGCGCTCCGGCAGCAGGGTTTTCCCGGCATGCGCTAAGGCGCGCCCGCCGCCTTGCGGGGAATGGTGATCAGTAGGCCAGTTTCTCCTTCAGGAAAGCTAACAGCCGGTCCATGCTGACCCGGACCTGCTCCATGGTGTCCCTCTCCCTCACTGTAACGGAGCGGTCTTCCAGGCTCTCGAAGTCGAAGGTGATGCAGTAAGGAGTGCCGATTTCATCGTGCCTGCGGTAGCGCTTGCCGATGCTGCCGGCTTCGTCGTAGTCCACCATGAAATCTTTCAGGAGCGCCGTATATAATTTCCGGGACTCCTCGTTCAGTTTCTTGGAGAGGGGAAATACCGCCGCTTTGACCGGGGCCAGGGCGGGATGCAGCTTGAGGACGGTGCGCGAGTCGCCGCCCTCCAGCTCCTCCTCGTGATAGGCGTCGGCCAGGAAGGCGAGGGCCAGCCGGTCTACCCCCACGGAAGGCTCGATGCAGTAGGGAACGAACTTATCGCTGGTAGAGGGATCGTTATAGGAGAGATCTTCACCCGAACATTCCATGTGCTGTTTCAGGTCATAATCGGTCCGGTCGGCAATGCCCCAGAGCTCTCCCCAGCCGAAGGGAAACCGGTATTCAATATCGGTAGTGGCCTTGCTGTAGTGGGAGAGTTCTTCGGGCTGATGGTCGCGCATGCGCAAATTGGCTTCCTTCATCCCCAGGCCGAGCAGCCAGTTCCAGCAGTAGTCCTTCCAGTAGGCAAACCACTGCAGGTCTTCACCGGGGGTGCAGAAAAATTCGAGCTCCATCTGCTCAAATTCCCTGGTACGGAAGATAAAGTTGCCCGGGGTGATCTCGTTGCGGAAGGATTTGCCGATCTGGGCGATTCCGAAGGGAATTTTTTTGCGCGTCGTCCGGAGCACGTTTTTAAAGTTCACAAAAATGCCCTGGGCTGTTTCCGGCCGGAGGTAGATTTCCGCCTTGGAGTCCTCCGTCACTCCCTGGTAAGTCTTAAACATCAGGTTGAACTGCCGGATCCCGGTAAAGTCGCGGGCGCCGCAATCGGGGCAGGGGATCGCCTTTTCGGCGATAAACTGTTCCATCCGGCGGTGATCCCAGCCGTCCGCGGTGACCTCGCTCCCTTTTTCGCGGCAATAGTCCTCGATCAGCTTATCCGCCCTAAATCTTGATTTGCATTTTTTACAATCCATGAGCGGATCGTTAAAGCTGCTTACGTGACCGGAAGCGACCCAGGTTTTAGGATTCATCAGGATCGCCGCGTCCAGGCCCACGTTGTATGGGCTTTCGTAGACAAATTTTTTCCACCAGGCCTTCTTGATGTTGTTCTTCAGCTCCACTCCCAGGGGGCCGTAATCCCAGCTATTGGCCAGGCCGCCGTAGATCTCGGAACCCGGGAAGATGATCCCCCGGCTCTTGCAGAGCGATACCAGTTTGTCCATCAGGTTAACGCTTGACATTTGTCTTTCCCCCCGCTTGCATGTAAATATTTCTTCGTCTAAAAATCGTGGATTAAATAAACCCCTTTGGCCCTGGCTAGGGACGAAAGGGGTTGTCTTCCGCGGTTCCACCCTAATTGGTAATTAATTACCCACTCTTTGCTATACGCTCGGCAGCGCCCTTCACCGGCTTATTGGACCGGGCTTGCACCCTCCCCGGTTCGCTTTAAGCCACATCACCGGCTACTCTTCTGCTTCATCGCGCGCCTATTCAATTGGAGCATTGAAGCCATTGAATAGTTTACAAAACTGGAAGGGTGTTGTCAATGCGCGGGAAGGGATCAAGCCCTTTTACATTGCTGTATTCAGATGCATGGTAATACCGCAGGCCGCATAATAAAGATAAGGAACAGGAGGGATCATTGATGAAGGAATTGCTCGGGTTACTGCTGGCGCTGGGTTTGATTAGTCTGGGGTTGCTCTTGCTGCCGGCACCGTCCCTTGATTCGTTTACAGGAGTGTTTACAGCGCTGTGGCTTGCGGTTACCCTGCTTGCGGCAGTCGCATTTGGCAGCGAGCTACGGCGGCGCGAGCGGTTAAGACGCTGGCGCGGCAAGCGGCGTCCGGCGGCCGGAGATGCCGCCCGCCGCGATGCATGGGGGCGCTACGCCCGCGCGGTGGAGGGGGGCCGGCAGTTCAACTGGCGGGAGAGGCGGTTAGATTAAACAAAATCTCCTCTGCTATCACAACCCAGTTTACGGTGATCAGGTAATCCTTGTTGTCAACTGTCAGTTTGCGCTGGTGCAGCAAGGGGATCAGGAGCCGGGGGTTAAGCTGGTCGATCCTTTGACCTACCAGGCTGCCGGTGATTTCATGGACCTTTTTGGTGAGCTCCAGCTCGGTAAAGGCGGTAATATCGCCGCTCCATTCCAAATTGACAGCCATAATCTCCCATTCCTCGTGGCTGAGCCAGCGCGACTCCAGCTTTAAGAGGCGATCGGTGGTCTCAAACAGCTCCACCTTTAGCTTTTCATTTTCCCAGTACAGTTTTTCGATCCGGGCAGCGTGGTAGAGGCTAATGATGATCCCCCCCGCCAGGGCACCGAGCAGCAAGCTGACCCAGATCTGCCGCATCATCTGTTGGCCGCCAGGGAGATGATGATCAGGTAGCCCAGGTGCGTCCCCAGGAAAGCGCCGCAGATGAGGAGCAGTTGTTTGATCAGATCAAAAAACTGCTTGTCAAACACACCGGCTTCGAAGACTTTGATCACCCCGAAGGTGCCTCCGAGGGCGGCAACCAGGGCCCATATTTTTAGCTCACCGGCCAGCTCCAGCATGGTATGCAGAGGTGGGCGGCGGGCAAGGACCGCGCCGAGGGCCCCCAGGAAACAGCCGCCCAAATTAACACCCAGGGCGACAAAAAAGGTCAGGATCAGTGTTTGCCAGAATTTATCCATGCCCAATCACCACTCAATATTTATGCGGCCCGCGGAAAGGAAATACTTGCCGACAGTCGAAATCTCTTAATGTATATAATCGTTATCTACACTCCCCTTTACAGGGGCTACACCAAGGGATTGAAAACCGTTAGATCTTTTTGTAGAGAAGTAGTAAATCAATTTTCTTCGATATAAATTAAGAAGCGAGGTAAAGCAGCAGTGACGACACCACCATTTGTCCACCTCCACGTCCATACGGAATACAGCCTGCTGGACGGTGCAGCGCGGATTAACCAGATTATCGAGCGCGCTGCCGCCTTAAATATGCCCGCGGTGGCCATCACCGATCATGGGGTCATGTTCGGGGTGGTTGATTTTTACCGCGCCGCCAAAGGGGCCGGGATCAACCCGGTAATCGGCTGTGAAGTCTATGTGGCGCCGCGCTCGCGGCTGCAGAAAGAGCCGCACCTGGATGATCACCAGTACCACCTGGTCCTGCTGGCGGAAAACCAGACCGGCTACCGGAACCTGATGGAACTGGTTTCCGCCGGTTACCTGGAAGGCTTTTATTACAAGCCGCGGGTTGACCGGGAGCTGCTGGAGAAGCATGCCGCAGGGCTGATCGCCTTAAGTTCCTGCCTGGCCGGTGAAATACCGGCGCTGCTCATGCGCGGCGAGCTGGAAAAGGCCCGCGCCGCCGCCCGCTACTACCGGGATCTTTTCGGTCCGGACAACTTCTACCTGGAGCTGCAGAATCACCGCCTGCCGGAACAGGCGGCGGTAAACAGCCGCCTTAAGCAGTTGGCCCGGGAAGAAGGGATTCCCCTGGTCGCGACCAATGACGTGCATTATCTAAAACGTGAAGATGCGGCGGTGCACGACGTGCTGCTCTGCGTGCAGACCGGGAAAACGGTCAATGATCCGGAGCGCATGAAATTCGAAACCGATGAATTTTATTTCAAATCTGCACGGGAGATGGCCGCCCTTTTTCCAGACTGCCCCGAAGCGCTGGAAAACAGCGTGCGCATCGCCGAACGCTGCCACGTTGATTTTTCTTTCGAGCAGATCTATTTGCCCCTCTATGAACTTCCGGAAGGTAAAAATGAAGACGAGTATTTACGAGAGCTCTGCCTGGAAGGATTGCAGAAACGTTATCCCGCGGTCACCGCGGAGCTGACCGAGCGTCTTGAATATGAGCTGGCCGTGATCCGCCAGATGGGCTACTCCAGCTACTTTTTAATCGTCTGGGATCTGATCCGCTTTGCCCGGCAGAATAACGTCCCGGTCGGCCCGGGCCGCGGTTCTGCGGCCGGAAGCCTGGTCGCCTATTGCCTCATGATTACCGACCTGGAGCCGATGCGTTACTCTCTGCTTTTCGAACGCTTCCTCAACCCGGAACGGATCTCCATGCCGGATATTGATATTGATATCTGCGACGACAAGCGGGACCTGATCCTGCAATATGTGCAGGAGAAATACGGCCGGGATAGGGTAGCCCAGATTATTACCTTCGGGACCATGGCCGCCCGGGCGGTGGTGCGGGATGTGGGCCGCGCCCTGGGCATTTCCTACGGTGAAGTGGACCGCATTGCCAAGATGATTCCCGCCGAACCGGGCATGAGCATCCCCAAGGCGCTCGAGCAGAGCAAAGAATTAAAGGAAGCCTGCCAGGATGAGCGCTATAAGAAGCTCCTGGATCTCTCCCAGGCTCTGGAGGGCCTGCCCCGGCATGCTTCCATTCATGCGGCCGGTGTGGTGATCGGCCGGGAACCGCTGGTGAACTTTGTCCCCCTTTTTAAAACCTCCGACGGCACGGTGGTAACCCAGTTTCCCATGGGCACGCTGGAAGCCCTGGGGCTGCTGAAAATGGATTTCCTGGGATTAAAGACCCTGAACGTGATCAGGGAAACGCTGGATAATATTAAGCGGACCCACGGCCGCACCATTATCCTGGAAGCGATCCCCCTTGATGACGGGGCTACCTTTGAGCTTCTGTCACGGGGGGAGACTACCGGCATATTCCAGCTTGAAAGTTCAGGCATGCGCAATGTGCTGCGCGAGCTGCAACCGAACAAATTGGAAGATATCATCGCCGTGAACGCTCTTTACCGTCCCGGCCCCATGGAGCAGATCCCGACCTTTATCGCCAGCAAGCACGGCAAGGTACCGGTGCACTACCAGCACCCGATACTCGAACCGATTTTAAAGGAAACTTACGGGGTGATCGTCTACCAGGAGCAGATCATGGAGATCGCGGCTAAAATGGCCGGCTTTTCCCTCGGCCAGGCAGACCTGCTGCGGCGGGCCATCGGGAAAAAGAAAGAAAAGATTCTCAAGGAGCAGCAGGAGCGTTTTGTTCAGGGCTGCCTGAAGAACGGGCATAGCAAAAAGGTGGCCGTTGGAATCTACGACCTCATCCTGAAGTTCGCATCCTACGGTTTTAACAAGTCCCATGCGGCGGCCTATGCCCTGGTCGCCTACCAGACGGCTTACTTAAAGGCCAACTATCCCGTTGAGTTCATGGCGGCGCAGATGACCGTCTATTATGCGAACAGCGACAAGGTGGCCCTTTACATTGCCGACTGCCGCCGCCAGGGCATCGAGGTGCTGCCGCCGGATATTAACGAAAGCGAGACCAATTTTACGGTGGTGGCCGGGAATCGGATCCGTTTTGGCCTCTCTGCGGTAAAAAATGTGGGCTTGGGGGCCATCGAGTCGATCCTGGCGGCCCGGCGCGAAAAACCATTCCGATCCCTGCGCGACTTTTGCTCCCGGGTGGACTCGCGGCAGTGCAATCGGAAAGTTCTGGAGAGTCTGATCAAATGCGGCGCCTTTGATTCGCTGGGCGGCCACCGGGCGCAATACCTGGCCTGTTTGGACGAAGTGCTGGCCCAGGGACATGCCGCGCAGCGGGAACGGGAAAACGGCCAGATTTCAATGTTTTCGCTCATGGATGAAAGCAGCCGCGAGGATCTGCTGCAGGATCAACTCCCCGATCTGGCTCCCTTTACCGAGAAGGAGAGACTGGCCATGGAAAAAGAGATGCTGGGCCTTTACATCTCGGGCCATCCCCTGGAAGAATACCGGCCGCTGATGAACCAGATGTCCAGCCTGACAGAATGTGCCACCCTGAAAGAGGTGGGCGACAATCGCAAGGTCACCGTCGGAGGCATTGTCACTGCCGCCCGTTCGCTCTACACCAAAAAGGGCAAACCGATGGCCTTTATCACGCTGGAGGATTTAACGGGGAGCGTGGAAGTAATTGTCTTCAGCGATCTCTACGAAAAGCAGACCGCCCTGTTTCAAGAGGACAGTCTCCTGATCATCAAAGGGCGGACCGATATCAAAGAAGAGGAAGAGCCGAAAATAATTGCCGAAAGTGCGACGCCCCTGCCCAGGGAACCAAAACAGCTTTTATTAAAGCTGGGTGACCGGCGGGATCTGGCCCTGTTGGCCCGCCTCAAGCAGATCTTGCTCGAAGAAGCAGGCCCTATGCCGGTTTGTCTCTATTTTGCCCGGGAGAAGAAACTAATTCTTTTGCCTGAAAAATACTGGGTCAGGGATGATCCGGAATGCCGGCGCCGCCTCGAACTGCTTCTGGGAGAAGATGCGGTAAAGCTGGAGGATTTAAAATCGAGCCTGTGGAGTATGCTAACGAAGAGGGAGGCTGCCCATGCGTAAAATTGCAGTGCTGACGAGCGGCGGCGATGCGCCCGGGATGAATGCGGCAGTGCGGGCCGTTGTCCGCGCCGGGATCGATCTGGGGATGGAGGTGTACGGGGTTGAACGGGGTTTTGCCGGGCTGCTGAGCGATGCCCCTTTCCGGAAGATGGAGCTCGGATCGGTGGCCGGGATCATCCATCGCGGCGGGACGATCCTGCGCACCGCCCGCGCACCGGAGTTTTTCCATAAACCGGTCCAGGAAAAGGCGGCGCAGAGGTTAAAAGAGGAGGGGATTGGCGGGCTGGTGGTAATCGGCGGCGACGGTTCCTTCCGGGGCGCCCAGGCCCTGGAAGAGCACGGGATTAAAACGATCGGGGTTCCGGCCACCATCGACAATGACATCCCCGGCACGGAAAATACCATCGGCTTTGATACAGCAGTGAATACCGTCCTGGACGCCATCAACAGGCTGCGCGATACCGCCACTTCGCACGAACGCATCTTCGTTGTTGAAGTCATGGGGCGCAACAACGGTTATATCGCCTTGATGGCGGGATTGGCCGGAGGGGCCGAATCGATCGTGGTGCCGGAAATTGAATACGACCTCGATGATATCTGCCAGCGGCTGCTCAAGGGAATAGCCCGTAAAAAAACCCACAGCATCATCCTCGTGGCCGAGGGTGCCGCCAGCGCCGTGGAGATCGGGCGCGCCATCGAGGAAAAGCTGGACCTGGAGACGCGGGTCACTGTTTTGGGACATATTCAGCGGGGCGGCACTCCGACGGCTGCGGATCGCCTGCTAGCCAGCCGGATGGGGGCTGCGGCGGCCAGATTGCTCTGGGAGGAGCGGAGCGGCCTGATTGTCGGTATCAAGGGCGGTGTGCTCAGCCCGGTGCCGATGATGGAGGCCTTTATGAGCGGCCGCCAGTTCCCGCGGCAACTCTACGATTTAGCCCTTATTTTGGCCAAGTAAGCCGCATCTCTCCGTAACCTGGGATACAACCATGGGAATGAAATGTTTATGCCTCTTGTCACTTAAGAAGCTGGAGCGACTGTGAACGAGTGGATCTAAGGTCAGGGGACAGACCTGCAAGCGTAGGTCTGTCCCCATTGGAGGCAGGCGAACCAAGGCCTGGCTGATGAGAAGTGGGAAGTGAGATGTTAGATGGTCATCCCCCC
>LSQX01249684.1_pt1 | contig 37562 bp, 32 predicted proteins | sample 654561 | NCBI WGS metagenome assembly LSQX01 (sample SAMN04489861, study PRJNA283612) | anaerobic digester metagenome | isolation source: 4 biogas reactors fed with cattle manure at either 37C or 55C with and... | place: Denmark: Kongens Lyngby | collected 2014 | reverse complement strand
ATATTGAAACTTAGCGTTGATGATACGGTTCATCTTGCTGATGTAATCATCGTCAATTTTCTCTCCGTAATTACGATCAAAGAGGTGTGTTTTCGCATTGTATTTGCCTTTATCTGAAATAAAGCTGCGGTTATTGAAAATCACAAGCGGGCTGCTATCAGAGAAAAGATCGCGGCCCATGAGTAAACGCGAATCGTAAGGCAAGCCCATTAAATTAGAAAGGGTGGGGATGATGTCCAAACTCGAAGCGGGTGCATCGATGGTTGTCGGCGGCATGTCTTTGGTATAGATGATAAGTGCGTTGCGATACAGTTCAAAATTTTCATCAACAGGGTGGCCTGCCAATTCTTCAATTTCTGAGTGTTTCAAGCCATAAGGGTAGTGATCGGCACTTAACACGATAAGTGTGTTGGAAGCGAGATCACGTTGTTCCAATTGATTCAGTAAATATGCCATCGCTTTATCAAGTTCAATTTGACCTGCCAGATAGGCTTTCACCGCGGTTGAATACGGTAAATCCGCAACCAAGTCACGGTTTTTATAAGCCATGGAATTCCCAAAAAAGTTGTAGTTTAAATGCCCACTGACTGTCATGTAGTAAGCATGGAAAGGTGGCGCATCGATAAAATCAGGAAGCGAGGCTTTCATCATCTCTAAATCGGAAGATGGCCATTGTTTGCGCATGTTTAAACCATTCCCCAAACCTTTGTAGATGTAACCCATGTTTGGATGCGATTGATCGCGCCCATAATAATTATAGGTGTGATTATGATAAGCGTAAGCTGAATAACCAAGCGGTTTAAGCTGGTGTGCCATCGTAAAAGGAAGCGCATTTTCACTGGATCGGCGAAAGCTCCATACGTTGCTTTTTGGAATTAATCCAATGTTGGCAACGTATTCGCCATCTGAGGTACTCACACCCCAAATCGGTGTGTAAAAATTCTTGAAATAGTAGCCCTGATGCACCATCTTATATAATGTTGGTGTAATATGCCTATGGACCGCAAGATGCGAAAAAGCTTCTGCGGTGATGACAATTAAGTTGTAGTCTTTGTAGATACCTGTATATTCATTCTTTGCGGTTGGTGTTACGTTTTTAAAATAGTTGTGCATGGCTAAGAGCGTCGTGTTTTGTTCTTCTTCAATAAGTTTATCAAAATCAATGTTAAGCACATTGTATTCGATGGGTGTTTCAGGATTATCATCAGGAAGTGGTTCCGGTGCGATATCGGGCAGTGGCTCAAGCGGTGGTTCCCAACGCGTTACCAAGCGTTGAAAATCAAGGCGAAAACTTGTTAGCATGCCTAAATTATCAATGGAGAAGACAGGGTAGTGAATCTTATAATAAAGTTGATAAGGTGAATTGGGTTGTTTTGATCCAAGATGAATCAGACCCAACGCGCCACCATGCAACATGAAAATGCTTATTATAATTAATAACGCATGCTTTAATGAAATGACATTGTGGTTTATTAAATACTTTTTAAAGATAAAGAAGCTGATTAAAGGAATTAAATAAATAGGGAGATAGATGATGTTTGTTTTTAATGCATGGATGATTTCGTTATAAAACTCAAGCACTTGACCGCCGTGCCCGAGCGAATACACTGTATAGAAGGTTTGAAAGATTTGATAATAGATAAACTGTGATAAAAATAAAATCGATACGAGCAAGATGAGGATGAAGTTAATGATACGTTGGGCTCGCTGTTTTAAAAAGTAAGTTATCAACAGGAAAAAGAGCCCATAAGCGCTTGCGAAAACAACGGTAAGTAAGGCGGTGTACCATTGAAAATGCTTGGTTGTCGTTAATGTAAGAGCAAACTCAAAATAAATAAGCGACCCTAGCCAAAACAGCAAAAGGTAGCGTTTTGTTTTAAGTGTGTCCATCTTTTTCGCTACAAACGTAGTATCCCTTCTTTCTTGAAATTTAACACTCTTATTATACCATTAAAACAGTTTAGGATATCATAATCGTTTGTGTTATTATAATTTTATAGTGTTTTTATTCAAAGCGCATTAAAGTAGGGGGTTTCGATGAAACGTCATCAATATTTAGCTTATTTGGCAGCTGTATCATACGCAGTCATAACGGGTCTTTCTTTTTTATTTGGGAAAATAGGCCTGGAAGTCAATCATCCCATCGATGTATTAGCCTTTCGATTTTCAGCGGCTTTTTTAGCAGTGCTTGTCTTAAGGGCATTGAAAGTCGTGAGATTACAATATGCGTTAGCAGATTTGAAACAAATCTTACCCCTCGCTGTATTTTATCCTTTGGCATTTTTTGGTTTGCAAGTGTATGGTTTACAGTACGCTTCTTCGCTTGAAGCTGGTATTTTGGCAGCCAGCGCACCCATCTTCACCTTAATCTTGGCGAATTTAGTTTTGAAAGAAGAAACAACTTTGTTGCAGAAAATTTCCTTGCTGTTAACGGTTGTTGGTGTCGTTTACATAACCTATCATAAAAGTGATGGTGGCTCTTTAGGTAACATCAAGGGCATCGTGCTGTTGTTGTTATCTTCCTTATCGGTTTCACTCTATCATGTGCTGGTAAAGCGGACCACCATTGCAGTGTCAACCATTGAAATGAGTGCTTTGATGATTATTCTAAGTTTCATTGTTTTCAATGTGTTTGCACTTGGCTATCATGCTTATAACCATACTTTGGCAACTTTTTTCCAACCATTAACTAATCAACGTTTTATTATTTCTATTTTATATTTGGGGGTGCTGTCATCATTATTAACATCGTTTCTTATCAATTATGCGATATCTAGAATGAGCGCTACTAAATTTTCTGTGTTCTCAAATTTAGGGGTTGTGGTATCAATTTTAGCGGGGGTGCTTCTTTTACAAGAGCATTTAACCTACTATCATTTGATTGGTTGTGTACTGATTGTTGGTGGTGTGTTTGGTACAAACACACTTGGGAAGCGGAATTAATTGAAAATGGTGAAAAAATCTAATTTTAGGGTTGGTTAAAAAAGCGTGGTTTGGTTGAAATATATGGTGAAATAGCCTAAAATGATACATGTAATCGTTTGCATTACGAAAAAGGAGGGAATATGAAGCGATTATTTACAAGCCTTATGGTGTTATTGCTCGTTGGCGCAGTTCTTGCTGCATGCGGACCTAAGACACCTCCATCCAACGGAGACGATGGAAAATTAGGCGGAGAATTGGTAGTTTATTCACCTAACTCTGATGGTGAAGTTGAAGGTTTATTATACTATTGGGCTGAAAAGAACGATGTTAAGGTTAACCTTCAATCCATGGGTACCGGGGAAGCATTAACAAAAATTGCTGCTGAAAAGGATAACCCACAAGCTGACTTAATGTTTGGTGGTATGAACTTAGGTGCATACTTGCAACATGAAGGTCTGTTTGAAGAATACGTAGCGACAGGCTACGACAAAATTCCTGCGGGATATCGGACACATTTAGAGAAGTATCCATTCTTTACCCATTATGGTTTAAGTGGAAGTAACTTACTCGTCAATGTTAACTTAGAAGCAGAATTGATTGAAAGTGGAGATCTTAAAGGCGAAATCAAAGGTTACGCTGATCTTTTACAACCTGGCCTTAAAGGCAAAATTGCTATGGGTGATGCAGGAGGATCTTCCAGTGCATTAGCTCAATTAACAAACATGTTATTGGTTATGAACCCTGATGCGAAAAAAGATGGCCTTGATGGTGAATTGGCATATGGACCTGACGCAAAAGGTTGGGACTATGTCGAAGAATTCATGGCTAACTTAGATGGTAAGATTTTAGGATCATCTTCAGCGCTTTACAAAGGTACTGAAGCTGGTGAATACGTTGTTGCTGCAACTTATGAAGATCCATCCATCGCTTTATTGACAGACGGATCCAAAAACGTTCGCGTTGTTTATCCAGAAGAAGGAGCTGTATGGCTACCAGCGGCATCTGCAATTGTTAAAGGTGCTAAAAACTTGGAAAATGCGAAGAGTTTCATTGACTTCTTAGTATCCGATGAAGGACAAAAACAAATTGCTAAATTAACCTATCGTCCAGTACGTGATGATATTATTCATGAAAATGAATACATGCAACCATTTAGCGATATCAACGTTGCTTTTGAAGATATTGAGTATGTTTCAAATCACCGCTCTGAAATTCAAGCACAGTTTAAAGATATTCTAACGAACTTAGGTATCGCAACAGATTAATTAAAAAATAGGGGTGACCAAATGAGTGTAGAGATTAAAATCCGTGACGCGATTAAGCGTTATGGTGATTTCACTGTTATCGATGGTCTTTCCTTGGACGTAAAGGAGGGTGAATTTTTCACCCTCCTTGGTCCATCTGGATGTGGAAAGACAACGTTATTAAGAATGATTGCTGGTTTTAACACGATTGAAGGTGGAGATTTTTATTTTGGGGATAAGCGCATTAATGATTTTGATCCAGCAAAACGAAACATTGGAATGGTTTTCCAAAACTATGCTATTTTCCCGCACCTGACGGTTGAGAAAAACGTAGCTTTCGGTCTCAAAAATCGTAAAATTGACAAACAAACGATTAAAATGGAGACCAATAAGTTTTTAGAGCTTATGCAAATTAGAGAGTTTGCAGAACGTTTACCGGAGCGATTAAGTGGTGGTCAACAACAACGTGTGGCGCTCGCCAGAGCACTTGTAATTCAACCGGATGTGTTGTTGATGGATGAACCGCTTTCAAACTTGGATGCGAAATTAAGGGTTGAAATGCGGCAAGTTATTAAAGACATTCAAACCAATGTCAACATTACAACGGTTTATGTTACGCATGATCAAGAAGAGGCGATGGCCGTTAGTGATCGCATTGCGATCATGAATTTTGGTGAAATCCAACATGTGGGTTCCCCCAAAGACATTTATCAACGTCCTGCTAACTTATTTGTCGCATCGTTTATTGGGCAGACAAACATTCTTGATGCTCAACTTAAAGTAGAAAATAATCAACCTAAATTAGTTTTCGAGAATGGTTATGAACTTGAAGTAAATAACATTCGTGATGATTACAAACACGATCAAAACGTTAAAGTTTCGATTCGACCCGAAGAGTTCATTATTGCATCAGATGCAACGGGCTTGACCGCAGTGACAGAAAACTATGCATTTTTAGGTTTAAATACAGTTTACAACGTCATTGGGCTTAACGATCAACGTTTACAGATTATTCAAGAATCCAGTATTCACGACATCATTGAGCCAAATGAGACGGTTAATTTAAAAATCAACGCAGAGAAGATTAATATCTTTGTTGAAGATGGAAGTGTGAATATAGTAGAAGGTGTCAACAACGACTATGATATATACAATCAACCTAAACAGGGTCAGGAAGGCTAACCATCATGGTTAAGACTAAAAAACCTTTAGATATATGGACCGTGTTGTCGTTGGCGGTTCTCGGAATCTATGGCCTTTTTCTACTGTTTCCATTGTATAAAATTTTAAACGGGGCACTCGTTGATGAGGCAGGTGCTTTTTCCTTTAAATGGTTTAAGATGTTCTTCGATGACCCTTATTACTTTAAAATTTTATCCAATAGTTTTAAGGTGTCCATCAGTGCTACAATTATGACATTGATTTTTGGGTACCCAATGGCTTATTTCTTTAACTTGTATGATGTTAAGGGGAAAAAGCTAATTCAGATCTTTGTCATTTTAAGTGCGATGTCAGCACCATTTATTGGTGCATACGCATGGATTCAATTGCTAGGTCGAAGTGGTTTTATTACAAAGTTTTTAAAAGCAACTTTCGGCTTTGAAATGCCAACCATTTATGGTTTTAACGGGATTGTCCTTGTTTTGACATTGCAATTAATCCCGCTTGTGTTCATGTACATTACCGGAGCCCTTAAGAAGATTGACCGTAGTTTAATTGAAGCTTCTGAAAACATGGGAGTTTCAGGCATTCAACGTTTCTTTAGAGTAATCGTACCGTTGACCATGCCAACCGTGCTTGCTGCAGCATTATTAGTGTTTATGCGGGCCTTCTCAGACTTTGGTACACCGCTGTTAATTGGTGAAGGGTATCGTGTCTTTACGGTTGAAATTTATCAACAGTTTATGGGAGAGGTAACACGTAACTACAATTTTGCTTCAACCATCAGTATTATCACGGTCATTATTACGGCAGGGATTTTCTTATTCCAGAAGTACTTGTCGAAACGTTTCTCGTATTCCATGCATTCAATTAACTCGATTGAGCGTAAAAAAGCGAAAGGACTCTCAAACATTTTGATTCATTTCTTCTTGTATTTTATGATTTTCCTTTCATTCTTACCGCAAATTTTAGTAACCTATCAGTCCTTCCAGAACACATCTGGGAAATTGTTTGTTCCAGGCTTTTCATTGAACAGTTATCGGACCGCCCTTTATCGTGTTGGTGATGCGATTCCTAACACCTTGTACATTGGTGGCATGGCAATTGTCTTGACTGTGTTGTTTGCGATTTTTATTGCCTACTTAGTTGTCCGCCGCAGCAATGTGATCAACAACTTTGTTGATACAGTCAGTATGATTCCTTACATTGTTCCCGGTAGTGTGGTTGCGATTGGATTGATTATGGCCTTTAGTAAGAAGCCGCTTGCCTTAACCGGAACGGTTGCCATTATGGTAATCTCACTTGTCATTCGGCGAAGTCCTTACACTATTCGTTCATCGGTTGCGATTTTGCAACAAATTCCGATGACCATCGAAGAAGCCGCAATCAGTTTAGGTGCGAGTAAATTAAAAACATTCTTTACAATTACTGTACCAATGATGGCTTCTGGTATTATATCCGGTGCCATCTTATCCTGGGTGACCATCATCACTGAATTATCAGGAGGTATCCTCTTGTATGGTCCAAAGACTTTAACGCTAACCTTAGCGATTTATGCGTTTGTCTCGCGCGGTAGTTACGGCTACGCAGCGGCTTTGGCGACCATCCTTTCAATCTTTACAACGATATCCTTACTAATTTACATGAAGGTTTCAGGATCGGACGAAATTACATTATAAACATATAACACCTCCGCAGAGGTGTTTTTTAAATCAATTATTCTTAAAAACTATCCTTTAGGTTAGGGTCTTTTACTTCAATAAAAGCTACAATGAGATTGACATTAAACGTGGGTGGTTAAGTGCAGTCGAAAGTCTGGTTTGGGTATTCAAGATTCAATCAATATGATGATTGAGTCGCAACTCTTTGATGGGGTATGTTATGCAAGCTAACTATGATGCTTGTCATAACGATGTTGACCATGTGGTTCAACAAGAAGACTAGCATAGGCTAGTTTTTTTAATTGACAAAGAAAAAGAGGCTCCTCGCTATAATAGTAGTGAATTTTGTTATAATGGAAAAGAAAGTTAAGGTGATACAATGCGGTACATGAGCGATGCAAATCAAAAATTAAAAGAGCCAAAGCCCAAATCCATCAAGGAAGTGATTCCTTATTTGAAGAATTTGGTTGGCAAATTCTTTTATCGTTTGTTTTATATATTTAAATTAGTGTGGGATACCCGACCATGGATTTTAGCGGCCATGGTTTTTATGGCTATTTTTAATGGGGTTTCACCTGTTATTTCCGCTTTTATTGGTGCTGAGCTTCTCAATGCCTTGCTTGCAGCCTACAATGCAAGCGTGGCTGGCTTAAGCAGCGGTTTTCAATGGGTGATGACGCTCTTGATTTTACAATTTGGTTTTATGTTTATTGATGATTTACTCAATAGCGTTAATCGGATTTTGATTCGGATTTCCAATGAGCTGGTAAGCAACCAAGTCAACTTAAAAATTATGCACAAAGCCAAAACAATCGATCTTGCGAGCTTTGATTCACCCCAATTTTATGAGAAGTTTGAAAACGCAAGTCGCGAAGCTTCGAACCGCCCAATTCAAGTAACCAATGCCACCTTTACGATCATGAGTTCACTCATTAGTGTGGTTTCTTTCGTCACAATTTTGGCCGCGATCAGTCCTTTTGCACCACTTATTATTATCGTGCTTTCCATTCCATCAGCGATCATTAACTTTGTTTATCGCCGCAAGAACTTCCAATACGTACGTAGGCGTTCAAAAGATCGGCGTGAAATGAATTACTACAGTCGTTTAATGATGGACAAGGACATCGTGAAAGAAGTTAAAATGTTTAATCTGGCGGATACCTTCATTGATCGCTATCAAGCCACCTACATGCAGTATTTTAAAGGCTTACGCCGTTTGATTACAGTGGAAGGCATGTGGATGATTTTAATCACAATGATCACAACCGTTGTCCATGGTGGCATGTTTTTATACATCGCCAGAGCCGTCAGTGTTGGGACCTTAGAAATTGGTGCTTATGCTTTGTACACCGGTGCTTTAAAATCGATTGCGCGTGGCATTTCATCTCTAATTTCCACAACCGCCTCTATTTATGAAGGCACCTTGTTTATTGATAACATGATTGAATTTATGAATGAAGAACAATCGATCAAGCCCATCATCACAAAGCCACGCTCAGTGCCACGCCACCAGCAACATGAAATCGTTTTTGATAATGTGTCTTTCCATTACCCGGGCACCAATCATGATGTCATCAAGAACTTATCGTTGACCATAAATAGTGATGATACAGTTGTGTTGGTGGGGCTCAATGGGGCTGGTAAAACAACGTTAATCAAATTGTTGACGCGTCTCTATGACCCTAGTGAAGGTGTGATTTATTTGGATGGTCATGATATTCGTGAATACGATGTCAGTGAGCTGTATCGAATTTTTGGTATTATCTTCCAGGACTTTGGGAAATATGCCGTCAGCGTTAAGGAAAACATCGCCTTTGGAGAAATTGAAAAGCCGATTAAGCTGGCGATGATTAAAGAAGCAGCGCACCAAAGCAATGCCGATGCTTTTATTAAAGATTTTGAACAAGGTTATCAAACGCAATTGATGCGCATCTTTGATGAAAAAGGCCAAGAGTTATCCATTGGTCAATGGCAAAAGATTGCAATTGCGCGTGCCTTTTACAACAATTCCGATATTTTAATTTTAGATGAGCCTACCTCGGCACTTGATGCGATTGCGGAACAAGAAATTTACGATCAATTTGATAAATTGCGTAAAGATAAAATGACCATCTTTGTGTCGCATCGGCTCTCGAGTGCCACCATCGCGAATAAGATTGTGGTTTTAGAGGATGGCAAACTCATTGAACTTGGCAACCATCAGCAATTGATGCAAGCGCAAGGTCATTATTGGAAACTCTTTACCACACAGGCGGAACGTTACATCAGTGGTGATATTTGACAAAGATTTTGTGGCTTACTATACTGAAATTAGAGAAGTTTATCAATTGAAACGTTTTTAATAATAGCATTATATAGAAAGAGGACATCATGTTAATTCAAGAATTTAAGCAATTGATTCAACAGAGTCATGAGATTGTTTTTTTTGGTGGAGCCGGGGTTTCCACAGAAAGTGATATTCCTGATTTTCGCTCAGCAAGCGGTTTATACACAACCTCAAAAAATGAGTCGTATCCACCTGAGTACATGCTAAGCCGTTCATGTTTTATCAATGATACTGAATCGTTTTATGAATATTATAAAAGCCATATGATTGTCACCCATGCCAAACCCAATCAAGCGCATCTTGCCTTAGCGCATTTGGAAAAAATTGGTAAATTAAAAGCAGTGGTGACGCAAAACATAGATGGTTTGCATCAAATGGCTGGTTCAAAAAACGTGCTCGAGTTGCACGGTTCTATTTATCGTAATTATTGCATGCAATGTCATCAGTTTTATGATTTGACCGCAATTATTGAAAGTGATGCGATTCCAAGGTGTTCAAAATGTGGCAACATCATCAAACCTGACGTTGTACTTTATGAGGAAGGGCTTAATATGGATGTTGTCAATCGTGCGATTCAGCACATTCAACGTGCTGATTTATTAATCGTGGGAGGCACCTCATTAAAAGTGTACCCAGCAGCAGGATTATTGGATTACTTTAAGGGTGATTATCTCGTTTTAATTAATCGTGATGCAACCCCCTATGATCGACTCGCAACCTTAAACTTTAACGAAAGCATTGGTCATGTACTTTCAAAAGCCATCTTATAATTTAAAAATCGCATCCACTTCGTGAGATTCTAACAATCGGTAGGCTCCTGGTGATAATGATTCATCAAGTTTGAGCTTGCCGATTTTTATGCGTTTTAAAAAGACAACTTCATTTTCACAATATCTCATCATGCGCTTCACTTGATGTTTTTTGCCTTCAGAAATTGACAAGTGCAGGGTGTAATCGTCAATGACATTTACCTTGGCAGGTTTGAGCTGCACATCATCGAGGGCGATACCGCGTTCTAAGTCTGGGATGTAAGCACGATTAAAAGGGTCTTTTAAAGTCACGTGATATTGTTTTTCAATTGCTTTTTTACCATGGGAAACCTGATGTGAAAACAAACCATCGTTACTAATTAACAGCAAACCTTCGGTATCAACGTCCAAGCGTCCGACGATGATTAAATCACTACGTTTTTCGTGAATGAGTTCAAGCACACTCGGGTAACGATGATCGATGTGGGCACAAATGTAACCTTGCGGCTTATTAAGCATGTAGTGGACTTTGTCACGATGAGTGAGTGTTTTATGATCAACCGTTATGTGGTCAAGTTCAGCGTCAAGCTTAAAAGCAGGGTCAACAACAAGGTCATCGTTCACCCGCACCCGCTGTGCTTTGATGATTTTCTTAACATGGTTGCGTGTTCCAAAACCATGCAAGGCTAATAATTTATCAAGGCGCATCATGACATCATCACGCCTTGAAGTTATAAATAGGCTTTAAAATATCAATGACTGAAATCGCATCTTTGGTGCTCTCAATAATAAAATCAAGAGTTTTATAGACAAAGGGACTTTCATCAATGGTACGTTGACTGACGGATGTGGAATAGACATGTTTCATGCTTTGTTCAAAATGATGCAGGTTCACGGCTTTGCGTGCTTGCCTGCGGCTCATCAGCCGGCCTGCACCATGGGGTGCGGAATAATTCCAATCAGGGTTGCCCTTACCTCTGGCTAAGATGGAACCATCCGCCATGTTAATTGGAATGAGTAGCAATTCATCTTCATAAGCGGAAATCGCACCTTTGCGGGTGATGTTATCTTTAAAGTTAATGTAGTTGTGGATGGTTTCGAAGTAATCAAACGCGGTTAGATCCTTATCGTACAATCGATTTAAGATAATATTGGCAATTGTTTGGCGATTAAGTGATGCGTATTGTTGGACAATCCGCATGTCATCCAAATAGTTGTCCTTTAAAGTATGTTCTAAATAACATAAATCACGTGGAATGTTGATGTTTTGTTGGGCACAATAGGTGATGGCCTTGCGTTGGTAAAGTTCCGCAACTTGTTTTCCGAGATTGCGACTTCCGGAATGAATGATGAGGTAAAGATCATCGTTTGAGTCTTTAGCAATTTCAATAAAGTGATTGCCGCCACCTAGGGAACCGATGCTGCGTCGCACACGCTCCAGGTTCTTTATTTGTTTTAAAACATGCAGGTTTTTTAGTGGTTCAAAAGCGACCTTGATGCCACGATGGACATTTTTGCCCGCCGGGATATTGTAGCGAATCATTTGGTCTAAATATTCAAAATCGATGGGTTGTTTTGGTAATTTCACCGTTAACATCCCACATCCTATGTCGACTCCTACAATGTTTGGAATGACTTTATCTTTTAAGTTCGCTGTAAAACCAATCACACAGCCCTTGCCTAAGTGGACATCGGGCATGATCGCAATCTTGAGAGATTTGCTGAGTTCTAAATCGAGTAATTCAATAATTTGATCAATCGCACTTGCTTCAATTTGGTCAGTAAATACTTTAGCTTCGCCATAAGTTCCTTTTAAAGTTAAAATACTCATCGAATTAAATAAGCTCCCATACAAATAAAAGTGAATCAGAAACTTCAATATCCTCAGGTACAAATTCTGAAAGCACACGCGCACGTGGCATTTCATTGGCATGTATGAGGACGTCCGTTTTGGCGTGCAGCTCGACTTCAATCCAACTGTAGTCAATGCGTATTAGATTTCCAAGTTGCAGCTTATTTGTTTCAGCGAGTGTATTGGCGATGCGATGTGCATTGTCACTGGCAGCTTTTAAAAGTGCATCGTTGACCGCACGATTGTCTTTAATCGAGAATTTGATATCAAATTCAGGGGTGCTTTCACTTTGACTGATGGCAGTGATCACCTGTGCCAGACGTTTCATATCCAAATCAAATGAAAGTTTCAAATGGTGATTACTTTGGTAACCAGCAAATCGGCTTTTATATTGATTGTTTTCATCTTGATAACTTTCATAATGAGTGTTCACTTGATAGAGGGTCGTCTTAAAATCATCTTTTTTAAATGCCAATGGTTCTAATTGTGCCAGCATCTTGTTGACTTTAGAATCGTTAATTTGCACAGATTGTGCGTAGTCTTTGGCAATGCTACTAAAGCGAAATGATAAGATTATTATATCAGGCTTAAAGCTCAAGCTAGCTTGCCCTTTAACATTTATGGTTTTATTCATTGATCTCTCCTTTTTCGTTCATTTCCATTATACCATTAAAGCTAAAATCGTAGGTCTGGAGGGCTTATTTCTTGTTTGTTACGACTCGTGTATAATTAGGTTAGAGAAGTTTGGATATTGATTTAAACGAATCAAATAGGTAAAAATAACGAAATGGTGGGGACAGTTCACCATTTTTAATGCAATATCCTATCATGGAAACTCAGGATTACATGTTTTATAATGAGGTTGGGAGTGATAACAATGGAAATTGAAGTATGTGTAAGTAGCATTGAAGATGTTGTCACAGCAGAAAAAGCAGGTGCAACCCGGATTGAGTTGTGTACTGCGATGGAAGTGTTGGGTGTTACACCGACCATTTCTAATTACATCAAAGCAAAAGAAATTTCTAATTTACCAATTTTAGCCTACATTCGTCCCCGGGCTGGTGGCTTTGTGTATTCAGATTTGGAATTTGAAATCATGAAGATGGATGCCAAGCTCTTTTATGAACACGGGGCACGTGAGTTTGTCTTTGGAATCTTAACAGAAGATCATCAAATCGATCAAACACGCACACGTGAGCTAATGGATGTTGTGGGGCAGGATTGTAAATTTGTCATTCATAAAGCATTCGATTATGTTCGAGATTTTGATGAAGCAGCCCAAGCCTGCATCGCGGTTGGTTTTCACCGTATTTTAACAGCAGGGGGGCCCAAAGGAACTTTGGATCAACTTGATGTTTTAAAACATTTGATATCAACTTACGGTGATGCCATTGAAATTATGCCTGGTGGTGGCATTGTTGCTTCTAACATTGAAGAAGTGTTGGATACATTACCGCTGACCAGTGTGCACCTTTCCGCCAAAATGATGAAGGAAGACACCTTTGATTATGTTATTACTGATTTTGAGCATTTACAGCAAGTTGTGACCATTGTCAATGATCATCAAAAACAACGTTAATCTATCGAGGTTGAACTATGCGAACCCGTCAAATTGAATTACTACATATTATGTTAAATAACTTAAGTGTTGATGTGGAGAAGATGCTTAATATTTATGAGATTTCAAAACGCACACTCTTTTATGATTTGGAAGAAATCAATTATGAAATTGGTGCCTTTGGGAAACTTAAAGTCATTCAAGATGAAGTGGTTGTCGATGGTAATTTGGATGCCATTAAAAAGCACTTATCGGATAATGTTTTAATCCCGTATTATCAGGCGAAAGAACGGCAAGAGCGCATCTTACTCACGGTTTTAGAAAATAAAAAGTTAAGTTTGGATGATTATGTTGATCTTTTTAATGTCAGTAAGAGCACCATTTTTTCCAACATTGAAACTTTACGCGCAGAATTAGCACCTTATGATATTCAATTGGAATATGAAAAGCAATACAAGCTTAAAGGTTCAGAGCGGAAAATCCGCGATATGTATTTACAGTTGCTGTCCTTAAAAACCTTTGATTATGAAAAGATAAGCAAGGCTGTGATTCAGTTTAATCAAGAACATCAACTGCATCTTTCCGACTATTCAATGTATTACCTAAGCAGCTTCATTGAGTTTATACAAGCACGTTATTCACAACATGATGCAATTAGTGATAAGCTTGGTGCTTCTGATTATTATTTGATTGATGACATCAATTTGGATGTGCAACATTTGCTTCAAATTGATAATGTCTCAGAACAACGTTATTTAAAATCATACATCTTGAGTTTATCAACGATTACACATAAAGATGTGACAACGATTGTCAAACAATACGTGCATGAACTATTACATGAAGTGAAAGTTCGTTTAGCTCTTGATCTTGAGTGGAATCAAGCCCTCATTAGTAATCTGGAGAATCACTTGATGGCATCGTTTTATCGCATTCATTTCAATTTTGCGGCGCTTAATCCGACTTTGACGGACATCAAGGTCAAGTACTTCTATTTATTCCTCAACGTGAAGTCAATCATCCGTTCTTTAAACCATCAAAGTGTCTTTTACAAGATGCGGGATGAAGAAATAGGATTTGTGGTAGCGTATTTGGGCGGTTACATTTATGAAAGTTTGTCACAAATCGGACAAAAGCAATACAAGGTAATCTTAATATGTCCCCAAGGACGTGCGGTTGCTCAACATTTAAAAGCCCAACTTGAAAACACGTTTCCTGAAATTAATATTATTGGTGCCTATTCCATCAATCAATTGGGATACATTATCAAAAACTATGATTATATCATCACTACTTTGGAATTACCACATTATCAAAATGTCATCAAAGTGCAACCAATTTTATCAGAATATGACAAACAACAACTTGAGAATTTATTTGGCTTGCATGCCAGTGAAAGTCTGTTGAGCAAGGTTATGACTGTTGTTGAGAATCATACCCTTATTAAAGATCGCGAATCTTTAATGAGCGCCTTAGAAAATGTGCTAGGGCACAAACATGAGTCAAGGAGGTATCAACCAATGTTACAAGAGTTAATAAAAGCAGAAAGGATTCAAGTTGTCGATTATGTTCCCGATTGGGAACAAGCGATTGCTTTAGCGAGTCAACCGTTGCTTGATGCAAGCGTCATTGAACAAGCTTACATCGATGCGATGATTGCCGCAATCCATGAATTTGGTCCTTATATTGTCTTAGCGGATGAATTTGCACTTCCGCATGCATCCAATGCTGGTCATGTTAAGGAAGTCGCAATTGCGTTGCTGGTGCTTGAAGAGGCGGTTGATTTACTTGGTAAGCCCGTGAAAGTCTTTATGGTGTTGGCTACCATTGACAATCAAAGCCATTTAAAAGCTTTGGCATCCTTGACCAACATTCTTTCCGAGGATGAAAATCTTGAACTCATTAAAAAAGGTAACATTGATGAGATAGTAAGCCTATTCAAAGGAGGTAGTAAATGAAGATTCTAGCGGTATGTGGCTTTGGAGTTGGTTCTTCGCTCGTTTTAAGAATGACAATTGAGAAAGTTTGTCGTGAACTCGGCATTGAAGCGGATGTGGAAAACACAGATCTTAGCAGTGCTCAAGGTTCCGATTGTGATTTTGTCTTTACCAGTGAAGAACTAGCAACACAGTTGCGTTCTCGAATGAAATGTCCCGTCATTCCAATTCAAAAGTATATGGATAAAGCTGAAGTAAAAGCGAAATTCCAAGAGCATTTATAGTTATTAAATAACAAAGGAGGAGAACTATGCAGTTTATTATTCAAAACTTTATTCAAAACCCACCAATTTTACTTGGTTTAATTGCAACATTAGGTATGCTTCTGCAAAGAAAACCAATGGGTGAGGTTGTCAAAGGTGCTTTATTGGCTGCCTTTGGTATGGTTATTTTAGATTTCGGGGTTGGGATTTTAGTTGGTTCCATTGTTCCCATTAACAATGCCTTTGCTGGGATTGTTGGTGGTGAAGTAGCTGAGGGGCTAAATGATGTAACCTTCACCGCTCAATACGGATCAAGTGTTGGACTTGCAATGTTTATTGGTCTAGGAATTCACTTACTCATTGCACGCTTTACACCAATCAAGACCATCTTCTTAACCGGTCATATGATTTGGTGGTTCCCATTTGTTTTCGTTGCAGCTGGTGTTGAAGGTGGCTTAAGTGGTACACCACTCATTGCTTTCGGTGCAATTACTGCTGCCTTATATTGGTCAATTATGCCATGGCTCCTACGCAAATACGTGTGGAAAACAACGGGTGATGAAGACTTCACACTCGGTCACCCAACCGGTATTTTGTCGTTGATTTCTGGATTTGTTGCTTCCAAAGTTGGAGACACAAGCAAATCCACAGAAGATTTAAACATTCCAAAAAGCTTATCGTTCTTACGTGAAATTTCCATCACTGGTGGAATTGTAATCGCAATCATGTTCATCGTGGTTGGCTTAATGCAACCAACGTTGGTACCTGAAGGCGGTAACTTAGTCATGTACGCAATTGAAAATGGTTTGATGTTTGGTGCTGGTTTAATTGTAATGCTCCAAGGTGTACGTATGTTAATTAACCAAATCGTACCAGCATTCCAAGGTATTTCAGAAAAACTTGTACCAAATGCGTTACCAGCATTTGACTGCCCAATTATTTTTAACTACAAGCCAAATGCAGTTATTATTGGATTTATCATTGCGATGATCACATCAACAATTACGTTGGTAATCGCAAACTCCATGAATTTATTTGGAGTGTTATTGATTCCACTTGTGATCACTTCATTCTTTGAAGTTGGTACTGCAGCAGTTATCGGTGAAGGAAACGGCGGACTCCGTGGTTCCATCATCGGAACGATTGTGGCAGCCGTCGTTATGGTTGGTATTATGGGAATTTCTGTGATTGCATATCGCACCACGATCCAAAACTGGTTACTCATTTTTGGTGGAAATGACTTCTCATTCTTCGGTACCATCCTGCGCTACGTTGCACAATTCTTTGGTGGTATCTTCGGTTAATGTTTCAGTTTTTTGACAAGATTATTGACAACCTAAATGTCGTTCAAGTGGAAGAAAAAGAAAACATCTTAAAGCTTACGGACATGTTGTACGATGCTGTACAAGCAAAGCAGAGTATTTACATTTTTGGCGCGGGACATGCTGGAATTGTAAGTCAAGAAATGTATTTTCGTGCCGGCGGGTTCATGTTGATAAATCCTATCTTTCCTAGAGAATTATCAATTGATAATGAGCCTGTCACAATCACAAGTCAAATTGAACGTTTGGAAGGTTATGGCAAAGTCGTGGCTATGAAAGCCGATTTTAAAAAAGACGACGTGCTAATTATACACTCGGTTTCGGGCCGAAATAGCGCGGGTATCGACATGGCACTGACAGCGAAAGCAAAAGGTGTTAAAGTCGTCGCTGTAACTAACTTAGCGTATTCAAAAAATGTAACGTCGAGACATTCAAGTGGTTTACGTTTATTCGAGACAGCAGATCTTGTTTTAGATAATCATGGTGTCCTCGGTGATGCAGTTTGTGATATTAAAGGCAGTGAGCAAAAAGTTGCGGCTACTTCCACGATTGTGGCAGTCGCAATGCTCAATGAAGTCATTACGCAACTAGCACAACGTTTGGTTGATGATGGCGTGAAGCAACTACCTTACTTCTATAGTGCTAACATGGATGGTGGCGATCAAAAGAATCGAGAACTCCATGAGTTGTACGGTTCTCAAATCCACTATCGATTCAAGTAAACAAAAACACTTCTCTACATAGGGAAGTGTTTTTTTGTCTTGTTATTTTAATAGCCTAAGTGATGGAAGCATCATAAATTGTTTTGACACTCTTTTTTAGAAGCGCATCGAATTCAGCTTCGCTTTGTGAGACAAGCAGACCTTCTGTCAAGGCCCGTGAAAAACTAGCCGCGACACCGTGGTTGGCAGCGAGTAATGTATTTGCATGCTCGCGTGAATGTCCACCGGATAAGAAAACGATTCTTAAAATACGAGGATCTTCTAGAAGATCAGCAAACAGATTGGCTTGCTCTGGAGGTGTCAACTTAAGCATGACTTGTTGATTTGGCTTTAAGGTATCAAGTTGTTTAAAAATCTCAGCTTTCATTTTTACTTCAATGTCGTGCTTATTTTCAGCATGAATGTTTACCTCAGGTTCCACGATTGGCATCAATTCAAATCCCAAGATTTGACGAGCATATTTAAATTGTTGGGCGATGACCTCAGCAATGCCTTGGTCATTATCTTCATGAATGACTGAGCGCATTTTGGTACCAAAGATATGTTTTTCATTGGCTTCTTTTAAGAGGGCATCAAGTTTAGGCATTTCTTTCATCAGTTGTACACCATCTGCCTTATCTTGTAAGCCTTTGTCGATTTTTAAAAAGGGGACAACACCTTTTGCTTCCCACAAATAATCAGCGGTTAATTGATCATCGATCATTGAACGCATGGTTCTTTCAAATAAAATGGCACCGATGATGTGTGCTTGATCAAAAGCGGGGCTTTTAATAATGCGCGTCCGCATGGTATGCACTTGGGCAAACATACTTTCTTCATCATGATATTGATCGTCACTGATGCCATAGTTTGTCAAGGCACGCGGGGTGCTACCACCACTTTGGTCTAATGCTGCAATAAAACCTTTTTTATTTTTGATAACTTCATATTGTTTTTGATTCATATTTTACCTCCTGAAATTATTATAACGCTATTCTTATTGTGAATCACGACATTTACATGAAAAAAGGCGAGGTTATCTCGCCTTGACTTCTTTTAAAATTTGCCTTTTGAGGCAACCTTTTTAGGTTCGGGAGCATCTTTTTTCGCTTTTGGTTTTTTAGTGACTTTCTCATACAAGAAGAGATCGTGTTCTTTTTCCTTTTTCAAATTACTTTTAACCAAATAGTTTTTTGCACCTCGTTGTTTAACCACGGATTTCAAACGTGACTTGGTGCCACTTGCCATCAACAATGCGATGATGCTACCGATGATGAGTGACGTGATTAAACGTTTTAGAGAAAAAATCTCTTTTGTTTTCTTTGGAAGGGTTGTCACTTTGCCTTTATTTTTGTAGGCAGCTTCAACTGAGCTTCCGTATTTTTTAAAAGCGTCACTGTAATTTTCTGCGCTTAAGAGCGGGACAATTTCAGCTTCAATGTCATTGATGATTGCTTTTGTAATGACATTGCTTGCGTAGCTATCCGTCACTAAGACCCAATCACGGCTATCCAACACAACAAGCAACAAGCTGCCTTCTTGATTTTGTGTTAAAGGCGCAAGGTAATCTTGTAACAGGGTGTCGGCATGCACTTTTACGTCTTCGCCATAGGTTGAATACACCAGCGCCGCATGCACGTTTGTTTTTTGGGCCTGGCTAATTTTTGTAAGATGGTCATTGATTTCTTGTTTTGCTTCTGTTGATAATATTTGCGCAAAATCATGCACGTAAGTGTCTGCATCTGCCAGTATTGGGGAAGTAAACAAGATCATTGCCATCAAGAACATTAATAATGTTATTATTTTTTTCATGGTTTACCTCCTAAAAGATGAAGTATGCAATCGCATACAAGATAGCACTTACTACAAGTGCACGTTTGATAAAGTATTGCCAATACAAACCTTTATCCAGCGGCAAATCACCGACGAATTTACCAGTTTGACCATTCATGGCAAAGGTGTACTTATTATTTTGCCAGGTTGTGTTTAAAAACCAAACAGGGTAGAGCACGTACCGTGCTTTACCATCATGAAGATGCACGTGCCCACTTTTTTGATTGGTTTCATCGTAATCACGCAACGAGTCTTCAATTTCTTTTTCAATACTTTTTTTAATGCGTTCGTTGGCACGATTGACACTATCTGTTTTAGAAACATCATATTTATCCGCAAGATAACCTGCTAAATAAGCCGTTTGAAACGGCGTTGCTTCCTTTAAGTCGAAGGGTTCAATCGCTTCCATGAGCGTATCATCAACCTTGGCCGAACCATCGACCGGGACCCCTTCAAATTTAAAGGTGCCATCACGGACAACAGAATAGAAACGGCGTTTGACATAATCAAAGTTGTTGTCACTGTAATTTTCTTCCTTGATGCCTTCGTAGCGATAGGCGGCTTCTGAATCCGTGTCAAAAATCCAAAAGGGGACATACACACCTTTGATTTCATCAATATGGTTTTTATCCGTAAACACTTTTGGTAGAAACTTTTTATCCTTAAGATGGTTCATCAAGTTAGCTTTTGCTTTTGTTTTATTAAGCTTAAAGGGGATGATGAGTTCCGGTTTGATGCCGCGTTGCAATTGATCCATTAAAACGATGGGATTATCACAAAAAGGGCAGGATGTTGCGGTGGTGCTGGCTTCCACAAGCAATTCACCGCCACAGGATTTACAACCATACATTTGTAATTCGTGGTCATGATCCAGCCACTCATCTTCAAGTGGCGTCTCCCAGTCCATCACATCGTGATCATCACCTTTGAGCTGCTCATCATAAGCAAGCAAAGATGCAACTTCAAATTCACTGTCACAATAAGGACACTTCATGTTTTGTGACTGTGAGTCAAAACTAATCCCACCCCCACAAGCAGGGCATTTATATTCTTGTAAGGTCGTCATAAAAACTCCTTTCAATGGTTATTCTTCTAAATTATTGCCACACTCGGGGCAGAATTTGCCTGCTTTGCTACCAGCTGGTGCTTGCCATCCACATTTGGCACATTGCACGGGTTGCGGCTGTGGTTTACCGCAGTTGGAACAAAACTTGCCAGTGTTTTCAGTTTCACATTCACACACCCAGACATCGGCAGGTGTCGGTTGTGGTTTTCCACACTCTGAGCAAAACTTGCCAGTATTGGTGGCGCCACAACTGCACACCCATCCTTGCGCTTGTGGTTCAGTGCCTTGGCCTTGAACTTGGCCCATCGCAAACAGATCTTGGGTGCGTGTGCCACCGGCAGCCTGTGCCATGCCCATACCCATAAAGCCTGCTAATGCTCCGCCTTCGTTGCTTGCCGCAGCGCGCATGGCATCGGCTTGCGCACCGGTTAAGGTTGCGGCCGCCATGGTAGGATCACGTAAAATCGCTGCACGTTGTGCTTGTTTAATGATTTCAGCGTCTTCCTCTGGCAGCGTAATTGGATTTAGACCGATGGAAACAATTTTTAAGCCTCGGATTTCACCCCATTTTTTTGTGAGCACTTCATTCATTTCAGCGGTTAATTGATCGGCATAACCAGGAAGTTCACTGGGACGCACACCCTGTTTTGAAATGTTTGCGAACGCTGGTTGGAGTGCAGAAACGAATTCAGTCTTTAATTGACCATCAATTTCTTCACGGTCATATTGGTTACTGACATTGCCCGCGATGTTGGTGTAAAACAAAATTGGATCTTCAATTTTGTAGGAATAGACACCGGAACAGCGTACGCCCACATCAATGTCAAGCCCAATGTTAGCGTCTACCACCCGAAATGGAATCGGATTTGGGGTTCCAAACTTGTTATCTAATAATTCTTTGGTGTTAATGTAATAAACTCGCTGATCTTTACCGGGTTCGCCTCCGTAGGTGAACCGTTTTCCGATGTTTTTAAAGGTATCTTTAATGCCTTGACCCAAGGGTCCTGTGAAGATGCTTGGCTCAATCGAAGTGTCGTAGGTAAACTCACCGGGTTCAGCGCATACATCGACAATTTCGCCTTGTTCGACGATGATCATGCATTGGCCATCCGCAACAACAATTCCTGAACCGTTGGAAATGACATTGTCAGAACCTTTGGTGTTGGATGAGCGCCGTCCAATACGTTTCTCGCCTTTAACCATCATGACTTCTTTTGGCATTGTTTCACAATAGAAAAATTCTTTCCATTGATCCGCTAAGACACCACCGGCTGAGCCGGCAATTGCTTTAATTAATCCCATATCAATCTCTCCTTTATTTTAAATAATAATAATGCGTGGTTCGTGTGTAAATTTTAAACGATGGTGGGAAGTTAAGTATTCCACTAAGATATCTTGTGCCGATGTTGACAGAATCATTGGTTTTTGATTGGCCTGCACGGCTTCAAGCGGTACGTTTAAAAATTCTTCAATGTTTAAGTAATGAAAGTTTTGTAAACCGATTGTGTAAAAATGGGTATCCAGGACATCATTGTCGTTGTAAGTCAGCGACTTGATTTCTTTGTCCTCCTTGGAGTAGGTCAGTCTTAAACCCTCTGAAAGTTGATAATACTCGGTAATTCCTAAAAAGGCATCATCACGCAGCATGTGCATCAACATGGTTTTAAGTTGTAGACCATTCACTTTCACCTTATGGATTTCATCATCATAAGGGAATATTTGAACTAAAGTTCCATACTCTACGATGGGGCCAAGTTTTTGGCCACGAATGCTGCCGGAACCTAAAAACATAATGTCTAAACCCAGACTGTTTCTAAAAATATCAGTAAACAGACTTCCTAAGGGTGTTTCCATATTGCGTTGTGGGTGTTCCAATTGTTGGTTGAAACGTGTCAAGATGCGTTGATACTTACGATCGGTGATGTCTTTGTATTTGTTAATAACTTCTTCAAGTTGCATATCTCTTGAGGCTGTTTCATTATTAATGGGTTCAAAGGACCACGTGTAAGAATCAATGCAGTTGTCATCGGTATCGACAATGATGTCAAAACGACCGATGTTGTCGGTACCTTCACCGGCTTGGGCAATCACGATGTTGTTTTCAATGATTGGTTGTTCCATAAAAGTATGGGAGTGACCACCAATGATTAAATCAACGCCCCATTCCGGTTTTAACAAGCGCGCAAGTTCAATGTCTTCCTCAATCCCGATGTGCGTCAGCAAGACGGTAAAGTCAATGTCAATGGCATTGTAGGCATTGCATATCTTACCGACTTCTTTAGCAGCTTCAGCCGTGTCGATAAATGTGCCAACCAAGCCTTCTGCTTTGGCTGCAGCGAGAATTTCATCCGTAATAATACCGATGAACAAGATTTTCATATCATCCATTTCGATAATATGGTGGGGTTGAAACAAACGGGAACCGTTGGTTTTAATGTATAAATTCGCATTGATAATTGGAAACTGTGCACATTTTTCAATAAAAAGTAAATGCGCAATTCCATAATCAAGCTCATGGTTACCGATGGTAACCACATCCGGGGAAAGCATGTTCATGATTTCAATCGTTGAAATGCCTTTAAATTCAGAGTCAATGACCGAGCCTCGAAACATGTCGCCGGCAATGACATAAATGACGTTTTCTTCTTCTTCACGGACTTTACTAATGTATCCAGATAACATGGACACACCACCAACATCTATTTTCCCGATGCGCTCTTCCAAGAAGTCACCGTGCAAGTCGTTGTTGTGTAAAATGGTTAGTTTCTTTGTGGTTTTCATTGTGTCACCTCACTGAAAGGTATTTACCAATCACTTTCTTTTTTTGGTTTTCTAACATCCATGACAATGCCTGGATAATCCCAAATGAACCATTGGTCATCCTTTTGGCGTAGTTGGATGGCACGTTTTGAATCCGCACCCGCAGTGTGTAGGTAGAGGCGTAAATAGCCAGCTTCCACATCTTGGGGTCGTTGGTCTTCAAACAGTCTAAGTGTCAATGGCATATCGGGTTGATAGTCATTGTCTGGGGTCGCCCCTTCGAAGTAAACCAACGGTAAATAAGGTTTATCCATGACGCGGTCCCTTAAAAAATTAATATCGAAAGGGCTTAAAGGTTTCGGTCCTTTCAATAAATTAATGGCTTCCACCCCCGCATCACAATCATGCACAAAGAGATTCAATGCGCATAAAAACAAAGTGCATGTGTTTTCTGGTTGTCGCAAATCAAATTGGGGCATGGCTTTAAACGCTTCGAGGTTTAAAGGCAAGCTTTCAATCACTACGTTCATATTTTCCTCCTTCTGGTATTAAAAAACGTATTAATTCATGGTTGGATACGTGTTAGTGTGTATCGAATTCCTACCTCATCATTAAAGAGGGGATCGCCACCAACATGCCGCATAATCAGCGTATCAAAATTTAAAAATTGCCATACAAATTTTGAATAAGATTCATAGGGCTGCTCATCATGCTGTTCAGTAAATTCAATGTAAAGCAAATAACTATCATGATCGATGGGTTCACGTTGCGTTTCTTTTACACTGAAAGCAAACGTGCCTTTGTAGAAAGTATCTGCCATGAGGTTGAAGTATTCGATGGGATGAAAATCATCGCTGCTTGAATGATCCAGACCATGGAAAGTAAGTCGCACCAAGTTTTCATTACCATTTGGCATTGTGTACGATGCTTCCCATTCACCTTTAAAGACGAAAATGTTAAACTTGAAATCTTCAAAATCATGGGTAACATATAAGGAAACATCTTGCACACCTTTTGCTGGCAAACTAAGTTTTGTGTCTTTGCCATCCAATATTGGTGACATGCTGACAGATTCATCATTGAAGCTAACCGTGATGATGGATTCTGCGTGCAAATCAGACAAATTAGTTTTCAACAATGCGGCGGTTTTACCATCACCTTCATATTGAACATCATGGTTAACATCAGTAATGTTTACCTCGCTATCAAAATAACGTGGGATAACCAAAAACACTTCGTCACCATCCATGTAAACCTTTTCCACAACCTTGATTTCATTATGGAAGGCCATAAAGGTTGAGAACTCACCAGTTTCAATATAACGTGCGAAGTCCGTTTCATCGCTGTATCCTAAAAATGCAAGCGCGAACAAATCATCGTCACGCCACTCAATGCCACCCAATTCTTCATAAATGATGGGTGGCTCTTTTGGATGTTCATCAAGCGGAGGTTCAATGATGGTGACATTTTTCGATGGATCATCGGCAGGGGGTTGTTTTATTTTACAGCCACTTAAAATAAGCAATCCTAATAAAAGCAATAATCGTATATTTTTCATAAGCACTCCTTTATATTGTTGTAAACTTAAAGGAACGACGAATCGTTATATAAAAAAACATATTTGTGAAAGATGTGTAGCTGCGCCATTAATTTATAAAATTATTATATCAAAATTATTTTAAAAGACCCTATCTAAAAGGATAGGTTTTGTGAATATATGCAGTGTTTAAGCGAATTATTGTAAATTAAGGTTGATTTTCATCATATATTTGTAAATGAAATACAAAATGTGATTGGCGTAACTGATATTTTGGTATACTATAATTGTTAGAAAAGGTAATTAAATGTGATTAAAAGCAAGAAAAACACACTTTCTATTATTTTTATCGTTTGGGTTTTACTAACCTTTGCGAGTCTGATTCGATTGTATCGTTCAAGTTTCTACTTCGTTAACGAAACAATTTTTTTAATTAATTTAACAGTGTATTTGAGTTTATTGCTTTGGTGGGCCTATACGATTCTCAAACGGACTGGTAATCATCAAACCCGTTACTATTTATTGGGAATTGTTGGTTTGATTGTTTTTTGGTTGTTTGTGCGTTCAGTTAAATATCAACCATTCAATGACATTGACCTTGTGGCTCGCCATTTATGGTATGCCTATTACATCCCTATGATTTTAATCCCAGTGCTCAGTTTTTATTTATCCCTGAATCTAGGACAACCTGAAAATTACACAATACCAAAAATATATTATTGGTTGTATGTGCCAGCGTTGGTGCTGATTGGGGCGGTCCTAAGCAACGATCTTCATCAACAAGCCTTTGCTTTTCAGGATAATTTTGTCAGCTGGAGCAACAAATATAGCTACCGTATCTTTTTCTACCTTACGATTATATGGATTGTTGTGTTATCACTTGCATCGTTAAGAATTCTATTTAAAAAAAGTTTTCAAGCGCACACGCGTCGGAAACTTTGGGTGCCCTTGATTGTGATTGTGGTGGGACTTGCCTACGTTATTTATTATGCGATTGATAACTCCAGAACCGGAGGCGGTTTTTATGAAGCCACGGTTGCTTATTCCGTTTTTGTGATTGCCTTTTGGGAAAGTTGCATGCAGAGTGGGCTCTTACCGACAAATACAAAATACAAGAAGTTTTTTAATGCATCCAATTTGCAAATCATGCTGGTTGACTACCAGGGGACAACGCATTATCAATCACAAAAGATGATGGATTTAAACACCTATCAAATCATGGAAGTGCTCCGTGAGCATGTGATTCCTGTTGATAAAAACACGTTATTGAAAAGCAAGTCGATTCATGGCGGTCATGTGTTGTGGTTGGAAGATATTACGAAGCTGCAAACCATCATCGATCAACTGCAGCAGGTTCGTCTGCAATTGTCTAATGAAGTCGACTTGTTGCAACAAGAGGTTGAAACCAAGGCAAAGATTGTGCATTTGCAACATGAAAACTATTTATTGGATACAATTTTAGATCAAGTGGAACCTCATCTTGCGAAAATTAAATCACATCTTGATGAGTTGGAAACCGCAAAGCCACTTGTGAAACATCAACTTTTAATTAAAATTAATATCTTGGGGGCTTACATTAAGCGCCGCAGTAATTTAAGCCTTGCTTATGAAAGCCAACAACAAGTCCACCTGCATGACATCACAAACAGTTTTAATGAATCCTTATCGATGCTGGATTCCCTCGCTGTGGAAAGTGCGCTCTTGTTTCAAAAAGAGCTTGCCTTAACATTGAGACAGGCACTCTTGATGTATGATATGTTTCAAACAGTGCTGGAAACCTTGTATTTGGATTTATCAAAAGTTGTTGTTTCTTTATCACATCTCGACCATCAATTCATCTATGGCTTTCATTTGGAAACGCATCATTCAATGAATCATGATTTGCGTTGGTATTTGTTTGAAAACAAACTAAGAAACACTTACCAAGATATCGTTATCGAACATGAAAGCGATCATGTGTTTCACATCAACTTCAAGTTTAAAGCGGGTCATGACGATGCATAATATCTTTATTAATCCTGTGGTGCAGGCCCTGATTGGCACATGTTTGTTGTTTGGAGTTTTTGTGTTTTCAATTTTAATCATGATTCGTGGGTTACGTTTGGAACGATTTAAATTAAGCATGTTTGAAATCCTAGTGTTGGTACTGTTGATTCTTAATCTTCTACTAGTCATTGGCATGGATGCGCATTATCCGATGCATGCATTTTTTGAGATTTTAAGCAACGGTTATCTACAGATGATATTTATCGCATGCGTGTATGGGCTTTTGTTGTATTGGGTACTCATTGAGCGGCAGCTGGGGCATCAATCGCTTTCTGGTAATTCAGTTCGCGAAGCCATTGATAACTTGCCAGTCGCGATAGGTTTTGCGGATGAACAGGGGCTACCTATCTTAAGCAATCGCAAAATGCAAGCCATCTCGCAACAACTTACTAACCATCACTTTCGCAATGCCTTTGAATTTTGGGAGGGTAGTGTTGTGAATCACGAAACAAAGGTTCATAGTCAGGATCAAGTAGTCATTCAAAGTGATGATGTACATTGGCAAATCTCAAAACACAAGTACAAGATCAGTGATGATTATTTTATTCATGTCAACGGCATCAATGTTTCAAAAGTGTATGAACTGCACAATGAGTTGCAGCTTGAAAATGAGCGCTTAAATAATCAACAACAACGGCTCACAACGCTCCTACAAGATATTGAACAAATTAAAAAAGACGAGGAAACTTTAGCCTTAAAAATGCGGATTCATAACGAGCTTGGCAAAGTTATTTTAGCGAGCAAACAATACCTGCATGCGCAATCACCGCATGATTTAAACACCATCATCCATTTTTGGAATCAAGTCATTGAGAGCATGGGTGTCTCTGGTAATTATTTGGATGGTAGCGTGTTTGAGATGTATCAACAAATTAAAGATGCTGCTCATATGATTGGTTGTGAAATCGAAATAGTCGGGCAGCTACCCGTTGAAACGAACCACGGTTATTTGGTGATGATTGCGATCAAAGAAGCCATTATTAATGCCATGAAACATGCACGCGCTAATCGCGTTCATGTTGAAATCAATGCCATAGAAACAGGGTATGACATCATCATCAAAGACAATGGCACCTTCAATGGGCAGCCCTTGGTTGAAGGTGGCGGTTTAGCTTCTTTAAGGCAAAAAATCGAACAAGCCAACGGCAGCTTGCGGATTTTAGGCCACGAACAGGTGCAATTAAACATTCATTTACCTTATAATGAAGGCGAGGTGGTGTTATGACGCGTGTGTTAGTTGTTGATGATCAACGAACGGTTAGGCAATATTTAGAGACAATCATTGATGCCTCGCAACGCTATCATTTGGTGGCAGCGATTGAAAGTGCTTTTATGGCAGAAATGTATTGCGTTAACCACGATGTCGACTTAATTTTGATGGATGTGTACACTGCACATCGTGAAAGTGGTTTACAAGCCGCTCAAGAAATTAAAGAAAAATACCCGCATGTCAAAATCATCATTATCACATCCTTACCTGAGCATAGCTTTATTAAAAAAGCACGTGAAATAGGATGTGAGAGTTTTTGGTACAAAGATACCAGCGATTTGAGTTTATTGGAAGTTATGGATCGTACCATGGCAAATGAGTCGGTGTATCCTTTGGAGACTCCGATTTTACAAATTGGTAATGCCCAAAGTGATGAATTCACCAAACGCGAGTTGGAAGTGCTCCGTCACTTGGTTGCGGGTTTAACGCAACAAGAGATAGGCGAGCAACTTTTCATTTCCCATTCAACGGTTAAATACCACATCAACAGCATTCTTTCAAAGAGTGGTTACCATAACACGGTGCGCCTTTTAATTGATGTGGCCGAACAAAAGTTTATTATTCCTGATTTTTAAAATCAAGTTTAAATAAAACCTATCCTTTTGGATAGGGTTTTTTTATGTTTTTTTTGATAGACTAACTTTAGTGAGCAGTTATTTAACCCTAATTTGAAAGCGAGGTGTTAAACCTTGAAACAAGTCGTAGTAAGCATTCCAAATTCATTGCTTGCGGGGGGTCTTTGTTTGCATTTAAAAGATAAACATCAACTTAATGTTGTCACGCAACAGCGCCAATCAGAAATTCTGGCGACGTGTTTGGAAGTTAAAGCAGATATTCTGTTAGCGGAAGTGCGCGATTATCCGCCACTGACAATTATGGATTGGGTTAAGCATCATCAAGAAATTGTGAACCATTTACCGAACTGCAAGTTAGTCGTTATTGTCGATGAAAATAGTAGCCCGGAAGCTTCACTTGCGGTTAAGGAGGCAAAGAAAAAAGGACACCTGCATATGTTTTTCTTCAGTAGCGTGTCCGGTGAATATTTAAGTGCTGTGCTTGAGAGTTTATAAGTGGATGCAGCAATAATACATACCATCGACTTTATTTTTTGAGGGTTGCGAAATAAGCGATGGGCGCGTTGAGTACACCAGGGTAGGTGTATTGTTTTTTAATATGAACATGATCTTGCAACCAGTTGTATACAGCATGTGCTTCCTGCTTGCCATGTGGATGACCTGTATAAACGGTAATGCATAACCAACCATCATGTTTTAATAATGTTTTCGCATGCATAAGTGCTTGAATCGTAGTCCCTTGTTTGGTGGTTGAACTGCGATCACCACCTGGTAGATAACCACAATTAAACACAACCCCATCAAGGGGTTCCTTGATATGGTGTAGCATGTTTTCATGACCATCTAAAATTAAAATGACGTTGGTTTGATGTTGCACTTTGTGCTTGGTGTTGGCATAAGCTTGAGGGTTGATATCAAAAGCGTAGACCCTGTGGGCGTGTTCACTTAGAAACAAGGTGTCGTGGCCATTACCCATGGTCGCATCAACAACAACACTTTTTGGTGTCAAAACATCCAGTAACCACTGATGCGTTATGACGTTGATGTTAGTATGACGCATGGTATTTTCCTTGGTAGGTGTTGCGTTTCACCATTTCTTTATCAAGGTTATTAAGCACTACGCGTTTTTTAATGGTCCATAAGGGGCCGATTAAATCATCGACCAAACCATCACCAGTTAAGCGATGAATGACCATTTCTGGTGGCAGGACTTCCAATTGCCCAATCACAATGTCAATGAATTGTTCCATACTCAACAAATCAAAGGGGTTTTTCAAATAATCGTTCGCCATTTTCGTGCCTTTCAATAAATGCAACATGTGGATTTTAACCCCTGCCACCGGTTGTCGAGCAACCCATTTGGCACTTTCTAGCATCATAGCTTTATCTTCATAGGGTAAGCCATTGATGAGGTGCAAGACCACATCAAATTGTTTGGTGGCGCACTGTTTTAGAATCTTTTCAACCACATCGAGACCATGACCACGATTGATAATCTGATTGGTACGTTCATGGATGGACTGCACCCCAATTTCAATGGTAGTTGGCTTGCCGCGCGCTTGTTGATCAAAGTAGGCGATGGTTGCATCGCTTAAACAATCAGCGCGTGTGCCTAAGGCAACCCCAAGGTTATCGTATTGATTCTCATAAAAAGGATCATAGATGATTTTAAGGGTGTCCAGGGCCGCGTAGGTGTTGGTGAAAGCTTGAAAATAAGCGATAGGCTGCCCCTGCGGCCACTTGCGCAACATGATTTGTTTTTGATGCTCGTATTGCTTGTTGAGGGCAACACTGGCGTTTAAGGTGAAGTCGCCGCTGCCACGAATTGAACAAAAGGTGCAACCGCCCACGCCATTTTTGATATGCGGGCACGAAAAACCAGCATCCAACACCACTTTAAAAACTTTGTTGTTGAACTTCTTTTTGTAGTGGTAATTTAAGGTGTGGTAGCGCTTGTTGTCATCGCTGTATTTAAAAGGATTGCTTTTAATCATGCTTGCTCACTTTCCACTGATATTTTAACACAATTGTGGTGGTTGCATTGACAGAAATCGCTTGATATCTTATTATTATCTAAGATGCGATGAAAAGAAGTAGTAGTAAGTTTAAACCCTTCAGCGAGTCGATGGTTGGTGAAAATCGATGGGGGCAGCTTATGAACTCGTCTTGGAGCAAAGGATGATACCTTCGTGAATCTGCGTTAATGATATGAGGGCATAGCGATGGCTATGAACTAAGGTGGTACCGCGTGAATACGTCCTTAGAGTGGGCGTTTTTTTTATGATTAGGAGGATACGATGGAATACAACCATAAGAAGATTGAAAAACAGTGGCAACAATATTGGGATGAAAACCAGTCATTCTATACGAATGTTTTGGATTTTGAAAAAGAGAAACTTTATATTTTGGATATGTTTCCATATCCATCTGGCAATGGTCTGCATGTTGGGCATCCGCGTGGTTACACAGCTACGGATGTGCTAGTGCGTAAAAAACGCATGGAAGGCTACAACGTGTTGCACCCCATGGGTTGGGATGCTTTTGGATTACCAGCCGAACAATTTGCGCTACAAACCGGCAACCCACCAGCCGCGTTTACTAAGCAAAACATTGAGACATTCAAACGGCAAATCAAATCATTGGGGCTTTCCTATGATTGGAGCAAAGAAATCTCAACAACTGATCCCGAATATATGAAGTGGACGCAATGGATTTTCTTACAGCTACACAAAAAAGGCTTGGCCTATGTTGAAAACATGCCTGTTAACTGGTGTCCGGAATTAAAAACAGTGCTGGCTAATGAAGAAGTAATCAACGGCCGTTCTGAACGTGGCAATCACCCCGTGTATCGGATTTTGATGCGCCAATGGGTATTGAGGATTACAGAATATGCGCAACGTCTCTTGGATGATTTGGAGCTTGTGGATTGGCCTTCATCCACAAAAGAGATGCAAATCAATTGGATAGGTCGTAGCGAAGGGGCCAACGTTATCTTTAAGATCGATGGTCATGATAAAGAGTTTACAGTTTTTACGACCCGCTCCGATACTCTTTTTGGAGCGACGTATTGTGTGTTAGCACCTGAACATCCTTTTGTTGCGGACATTACAACCCCTGAGAACAAAGATGCGGTGGCAGCCTATTTGGAAGAAATTCAAACCAAATCGGACCTGCAACGCACAGAATTAAACAAAGATAAAACCGGTGTCTTTACTGGTGCTTACGCAATTAACCCGGTTAACAATAAAAAAGTACCCATCTACATTGCGGATTACGTGCTCATCAGTTATGGTACCGGTGCCATCATGGCGGTACCAGCCCATGATAGTCGTGATTATGAATTCGCAAAGAAATACAAGATCGACATCACGCCTGTCATTGAAGGCATCGATCCCGAGCTTGGTTATTTTGAAGGGGACGGTCCCCACATCAATTCTGATTTTATCAACGGTTTATCAAATGACAAAGCGCAAGCAGTCATGAACCAATGGCTTGTTGACAATCAAAAAGGGGAGCCGAAAGTGACCTTTAAATTACGTGATTGGCTCTTTTCACGCCAACGCTATTGGGGTGAGCCGATTCCAATTATTTTTATGGAAGATGGTACGGAGCGGAGCGTCGCGCTTGAAAATTTACCGCTTGAATTACCAGTTACGGATAATTATCATCCATCCGATAGTGGTGAATCACCACTGGCCCATCTTGATGACTGGTTGTATGTTGAAATTGATGGTGTCAAGGGCAAACGTGAAACCAACACCATGCCCCAATGGGCAGGCTCATGTTGGTATTACATGCGCTTTTTAGACCCTCATAACGACACTGAATTTGCCAGCAAGCAATTGCTTGATCATTGGTTGCCCGTTGATTTATACGTTGGCGGGGCTGAACATGCCGTCTTGCATTTGCTTTATGCGCGTTTCTGGCATAAAGTCCTTTATGACTTAGGCTATGTTTCCACGAAAGAACCTTTTATGAAACTGTTCCACCAAGGGATGATTTTAGGTGAAAACGGTGAAAAGATGAGTAAGAGTCGTGGAAATGTGCTGAATCCTGATGATTACGTGGAATCTCATGGTGCCGATACCTTGCGCGTGTATGAAATGTTTATGGGGCCGCTGGAAGCCTCCTTACCATGGAGTGACCAGGGCATGGATGGTGCACGCAAATGGCTTGACCGTGTGTATCGCTTGATTTTGAAAGAAGACAAGTTGGTTGCTACCAACAACCATCAACTTGATAAAGTCTACCATTACACGGTTAAAAAAGTGTCTCATGATATCGACACTTTGAATTTAAACACAGCGATTTCGCAAATGATGATTTTTGTCAATGAGGCTTACAAAGCCGACGAATTGTATGTTGAATACGCCAAGGGCTTCATTAAGATGTTTTCGACCTTTGCGCCCCATTTAGGTGAAGCCTTGTGGCAACATTTTTCCAAGGAAAACATTACTTATCAGCCATGGCCAACCTACGATGAAGCGATGTTGATTGATGAAGAAGTGGAAGTTGTAGTTCAGGTCAACGGTCGCTTGCGGGCGAAGTTGGTGGTTGATGCGGAAATTGAAAAAGAAGCACTCATCGAGTTAGCGCAAAACAACGCAAACGTTAGCGTGCATTTGGAAAATAAAACGCTTGTCAAGACCATCGTGATTCCTAAAAAGATAGTTAATTTCGTTGTAAAATAAAAACGGTCAGTCCTTAGGACTCACCGTTTTTTTATATTGATCCAAAGCATCATTGATTTCAGCACCTAGCAAAATCATAATTCCACTAATATAAAGCCATATTAGAAAGACCATGATTGAACCAAAGACACCGTACAAGGAATAGTTTGCGATGTAAGTAACATAAAGTACAAACCCATAAGATGCGACAATCCAACCAAGCAGTGCAACAAAGGCACCCGGCCAAATGGCACAACCGGGACAGCGCTCCGGTATGACTTTATAAAAGAAAGCCAGAATCAACAAGATGATAACTCCAGAAATGGCCCAACTTGAGCGACTTAACAACTCAAATAAAGCAAGCAGGTTGGGGAACACGTGTCCCAAAACTGGCAATATGGAAGCACCAAGGATTGGGATGATTAAGAAGACGATAAAAACCAAGCCCAACAACATGGTAAATACTAGCGCTAACAAGCGTTTTTTAAACCAATTCATGCGATGTAGTTGATTGTAGGCAACAAGCACACCGGTAATGATTGAATTAAAGGCAGCGCTCGATGCATAGATGGTTCCAATAAAACCAAGTGATAGCACCCCAAAGTTTTGGGCAGCGATCGATTGGATATAGTATGTCAACAGGTCCACGACATTGCTTGGTAAGAGCGGTTGAATTACATCAAGTAAATGAAACAATTCGACATCAAAATAACCAAGCAAAGCTTGGAGAAAGATGAGCATTGGGAAAATCGCAAGCGCAAAAAAATAAGCTAAGGCGGCCGCTGTGTAGGTAATCCGATGTTTTTGAAAACGTTGAATTAAATCGATGAGGATGGCTTTAATCATTGTTGGTTTGCCTCAAGGTGTAATGATGAATTTGTGGGTTGGCAAACAGCCGCATATCAAAACGGGTGGTACCAATCCCATTAGAAACATCCAAGATGATGGTTTCAACCGTTTGTGATTTTGGGTATTGTGTTGCGAATGGTACTTTGTAGATGGGACCAATCAGCGGCAAGGCAATTTGACCACCATGGCTATGGCCACTTAATTGCCATTGCGTTGGTGTGTTTGTTAGCTCACTGACGATATCAGGGGTGTGTGAAAGAGTGATAACAAGTTGTTGTTCATCCACATCTTGAAAAGCCTGTTTAATGTCTGGTTGCCCTAAGAGTTGGGAATCCAGTCCCACCAAGGTGATGGAATCAAATTGTTCATGATAAATTTTTACAGACTCATTCACGAGTAATTGAAAACCACTTTCTTGATAGATGTTGGCGATTAATGATTTCGTCAGTGATGATTCTAAATCATGGTTGCCGTACACCGCAAATTTACCGAGTGGAGCCAGCAAATTTTTAAACATTGATGTCATGGTTTCAATGGTGGTTTCCGATGGGTAGTCAACGGAAGGGTGATCAAATAGATCGCCCCCAAATAAGATAATATCTGGGTTTAAATCATTGATGGTTTCAATGAAAGGCATCAAACGCTCAGCATCCATGAATTTATTAAAATGCACGTCACTAAAAAACACAAGGGTCTTGTTATCAAACGCTGACGGTAAATTATCAAAGACGCGTGTTTGCACATCAATTTCAATGCGACGTACGCTTGCTTGTGTTAGTTCATAGTAAAATAACCCAAGTATCACAAGGGTTACAATTACTAAAAGGATACGTTTTAAAAGTTTTTTAATGGTCATGATTTTTAACCAATCTGTGCTGATTTTTGATTTAAAATAACAGGGATCACAATCGGATTACGATGGGTTTGTTGGTAGAGGAAAGGTTCCAAGGTACTACGAATCGTGTTTTTGAGTTCCCCAAACGTGGTTTTATGTTGCATTTGTTTCTTAAGGGCTTCATAAACTAAGTTTTCTGCTTCCTTTAATAGTGGTTGATTTTCTTTAATAAAGACAAAACCACGACTTACAATGCTGGGCTTGACCAAAATTTTATTGGTTTTGGAGTCAATCGATACAATGATGGCGACCAAACCGTTGTTGGATAAAATCTTACGGTCTTTGATTACCGCGGTTGATAAACCTGAAGCATCGTTACCATCCACATAAACATCGTCTGCGACAATGCGTGTCTTGGACAAATACGCTTGATGATCGCGTAAAATCACCACATCACCGTTGGAACAAATAAAGATATTTTCGGGTTTGACCCCGGTTTCAATCGCATGATAGGCGTGTTGCTTAAGCATTTTATATTCGCCATGCACCGGCATGAAGTATTTGGGTTTTAACAACTGCAACATGAGTTTTTGTTCATCCGAAGAAGCATGACCAGTAGTATGAATTGAGTTTAAGACAGAATTGGTTAAAACATTTGCACCGGAACGTGTCAGTTGGTTGACCACCTTGTTGACACTGTCACTGTTGCCAGGAATCGGTGAGCTTGAAAAGACAACCGTGTCACCTGGGATGACTTTGATGTAGCGGTGCGTGCCGTTGGCGATGCGCGATAAAGCCGCAAGTGGTTCACCTTGGGAACCGGTACTGATGATGCAGAGTTTGTTGGCCGGGATTTGATGCAACTGATCGGGTGTGATGAAGTGGCTATCATCGGCGGTAATGTGTCCTAATTTACGTGCAATCGAGACCACGTTTTCCATGGAACGTCCAAAGATGATGACTTTACGATCACAAGCAATGGCAGCGTCGATAATTTGACCGACGCGATAGACATTGGAGGCAAAGGTAGCGACAATTAAACGACCCGTGGTTTTGCGGGTGATCTCTAAGATGGACTGTGCCACTTTTTTCTCACTGATGGAAAACCCATCTACCCCTGCGTTGGTGGAATCACTCATCAAAAGATCAATTCCAATTTGACCCATGTAGGCCATGATTTGATAATCCGAGTTTTCACCAATCGGTGTTAAGTCAAATTTAAAGTCGCCGGTGTGCACAATCCGACCATTAGGGGTGTTGATTAAGACACCGAGTGTATCCGGAATCGAGTGTACGGTGTTAAAAAATCCGAGTTTGAAATATTGAGTATCAACTTTCGAACGGTTGTTGATTTCTTCAATTTCAACATCGCGAATAATGCGTCGTTCGCTTAACTTTTTCTCAATGAGACCTTTTGCGAACTTTGGTGCGTAAATGATGGGCAAGCGCAACACTTGCATCAAAAAGGGGATGGCCCCAATGTGGTCTTCATGGCCATGGGTGATGACCAGCGCTTTAATTTTATGTTGGTTTTTGATCAAATGATTAAAATCAGGGATGACATAATCAACACCCCACATGGTTTCATCTGGAAACATGACGCCACAATCAACAATGATGATTTCATCGTTATGTTCGTAAACGTACATGTTTTTGCCAACCTCATTTAAGCCACCGAGCGCATAAATAAGTGTGTCATCCGCTTGGGTTGACGTTGTTTGGTTTAAATTATCACTAATGGTATTCATAGATTCTCTCTTTCAATTATTCAATGATTGTTGTATTTTCTTTAGCAAGCCATGGGTTTTCTTGATCAATGTAATCATAAAATAGGATGCCATTGAGATGATCGATTTCATGTTGGAGCACGATCGCTAGATAACCGCTTGCTTTGATTTCAATTTGTTGATTGTTAATGCAATCGTAAGCGTCAATTCGAACGCGTAAATAACGATGCACGTAACCAGGTTTTGCTTCCAGCACCGATAAACATCCTTCACCGGTTGCTAAAGCACTATAAAAGGGTGAGTGCGCAATAATTTTTGGATTCGCCAATGCATACTCAATCAAGGATGATTCACCTTGTTCATCAATGGTTTCAATTTCAACAACGATGAGTTGTTTTGAAACGCCAATTTGCGGTGCCGCAAGACCGACCGCTGGTCTTAATTTTTCTTTTTCTGCAAGATCTTCATTTTTTGAATCATGAACGTACTTACGCATCGCCATGATTACTTTTTGATCCACTTTTGATAATGGTGTTGTTACAGGTTGTGCCTTTGCTCGCAGCAAAGGATGTGGATCGATAAGGATACTATCCAAGTTAATTTTCATTATTAGCCTCAATCTCTTTTGACTCTAAACATTGTAACAAACTCTAGAGTCATTGTATAGTATAAAATATAAAAAATGCAAACAAATG